>Ga0315298_1002274_pt1 | contig 33007 bp, 27 predicted proteins | sample WHS_1_MG_FD_203077 | JGI IMG/M metagenome (GOLD analysis project Ga0315298, IMG submission 203077) | Extremophilic microbial mat communities from Washburn Hot Springs, YNP, Wyoming, USA - WHS_1_MG | ecosystem: Environmental > Aquatic > Thermal springs > Hot (42-90C) | place: USA: Wyoming... | reverse complement strand
ATTTTTTAACTAACCCATTAAAATGCGAATATTTTTTGGGGATAAAAGGGAAAATTAACTCCATAGAAAAATGCTAATTTTTTTTACAGTCTGTAAAAAGTGGGTAAAAATTGCTGAAGGGGTTGGGAAACGAGTTCGGGATGACAGTAATTAGTAGACACAGAAACGGTTTCGCGCTGAGAGAGAATGGACTTTTTCTTTTTCCTACAATTTCCTAAAGTCAGATTGACAATTCAGCCTTCTTTTTTTCATCTAATTGTTTAAGACTCCGTAATTTTTCTAAAGGAGAAGCACTAACCAGGGGGGCAAGGATATTTTTCATTTTTTCATCATTATATCTATATTTTCTTTTAATTCTTTCCTGGTATGCCTCGATAAGCACCTGGAGAAGGTGCTCTAAATCACAGGGCTTTTGTAAATAATAGTAAGCTCCTAACTTAGTACTCCGGACGGCAGAATCAATTGAACCATGACCAGTTAAAATAATTACCTCCAGCCAGGGATGTTCTTTTTTTAAGATTTCCAGTACCTTTTCTCCTCCCATACCCGGCATCTTCAAGTCTACCAGTGCAATCTCAAAGTCCTGTTTCCGGGCTGCCTCCACTGCCTCTTCGCCACTACTTACCGGAACGACCTCAAAATTTCTTAGCTCCAGACGCCGGCAGATAGTTTCTAAAAATTGTTTTTCATCGTCAACCACCAATAATTTTATTTTGCTTCCCATAAAATTCTTGCCATCTAAGAAAGTTTATTTTTTAAAGGAAGAAAAATTTCAAAGGTCGACCCTTTGCCTACTTCACTACTTACTTCAATCCGTCCCCCTAACCCTTTGATAATCCCATAGCTCACCGATAACCCCAGTCCCGTCCCCTTACCTACCTGTTTGGTAGTATAAAAAGGGAAAAATATTTTTTCCATTTGCTCCGGAGTCATTCCACAACCAGTATCACTTATCGCGATTGAAATAAAGTTGTCTTTTATTCGGGTAGAAAAGGAGATTTTCCCCGGCGGAGTAATTGCGGCAATTGCATTGTTGATTAAATTGATAAAGACCTGCTGGAGTTGATTGCGGTTAGTAAGTATCAGGGGTAAATTTTCCTCAAAATTAACCTCAATACTGATGTTGGAGAGAGTAATCTCATTTTGCATCATCCGAATTGTTTCCTCCAGAACTTCATTGATATTCTCTAATTGTAACTTTATTTCATCTTTGCGAACAAAACCTAAGAGTTTGCCGGTAATATCCCGGCAACGAAAGACCGCATTAAGAATAATATCTAAGTGTTTATTAATTTCTTCTGGGGTTATCTCCTGGGAAGAAAATTGAGGGTCGAGGAGGTCCTTCAATAGGCCAGCCTCTTCTCCAATAATTGCTAATGGGTTATTAATCTCATGAGCAATCCCCGCTGCCAGTTCTCCCACGGAAGCAAGTTTGGCGGCATGGAAAAGCTGACGCTGAAGGTTATACTTGGCAATATCGGTTTTTTTAAGATGCCCGATGAATCTCCGCGTAGTAAAAAATACCACTGCTACAATTGTTAGCAGAAACACAAAAGAGAGCAGAATAATAATAAATCGAGTCCGGTACATGCTGGCGTAAGCGATTTTCAATGGCTGCAAAACTACCAGACACCATTTCACCTCATGAAGCCAGGAATAAGCTAAAAGATAATGCTCCTTATTTAAAGTTATTTCTTTCGCTCCCACTTTAGGTTCAGTTTCCGGCAAGTAGTTTACCAAAGCAAGTAAAGGCTCCAATTGCTTGGGGACAACCTGGTAACTTCCCCTTTGATTGACAATAAAAGTAAAAACTTCTCCCGTATCCTCCAAAGTATTAATAAAATCCGCAAATTTTATTGGATCTACCGTGGCTCTTAAAACCATCTTTTTCCCCAAATCCTCTCGCTTCACCGCAATAGTAAAATGAGGCTTTTTCCGGAAACCCAGATAAATATCGCTAATAAAGTGGTTTTGATTTCCCTGCATTAAAGCAATAAACCAATTCTCCTTACTATAGTCCTGGTTTTTAAGAAAGGCAAATGGACCAGAATACGCCAGATGTATCCCCTGCTCATTAAATAAGCCCAGGTCAACAAAGGTAGGGCTATTTTGTTTAAGTCTTTCCAAACTTTGACCCATTATTTCGTCAGTTATAGGGGTAGAGAAGTTCATTCGGGCAAAGAGGTTATTGAGATTTACTACTCTTTCCTGCAAAAATAAGTCAATGGTATTCCGCTGGCTTTCCGCAATAGACTTTAAGTGGGATTTACTGCTTTCGGTTAAGGTAAGAGTAAATTGAAAATGGAAATAGGCGGAAAGAAGAATTAAGGGCAAAATATAAATAATGAGGAGCCGAATGATGGTCCTTTTTCGCAAACGCTCATACTGCTCCTCAATTTCGGCTCGGTCCAGAGGTAAATAATCGTAGGCCGGTTTATCCGGTGCAGCGTCCATTATTTAGCAATACTTTTATTACCTTATTCTACGGGCACAGAAAGCTCACGTAATTTGACTTCTACTTCTCTTACTCCCGGAATAGATTTAGCAATTGCCGCTACTTCCGCTTCGCTTTGCCGTAATCCAGTAGCAAAAATACCTACAGTAGTATAAAGTTTGCCCTGAATGCGCACCTTGCCATCTTCGGCCTCAACTTCAAGCTCAATTCCGCGAGTCCGTTCATTGAGAGCAACTTTTGCCTTTACCTGACAAGCAAGAGCAAAGTTAGCAATCGCCCTGCGCTTTTCTTCTGTCTCCTTAAATTCAGGTTGGTTAAGGGTATAAAGAATCATTCCACAGGCAGTATCTAAGCTAAGGTTTTCCAGGTTAATCACCATGTCATAAAGAGAAGGGTCAGCCCAGTCAACCTGGTAGAAAAATTTAGTCCACTGTTTCCGTTCTTCATCTATTTTTTCGATATATTCTCGGGCAGCTCCTTCACTAAGTTTTTTTCTTTCCATTACGCTTTTTATTCGCTGATTCAAAGGAGCAACCAATCGAACCTTCAGGACATTGGGAACTCCCTGGAGAAGAAAATGACCGGCAACCCCATGATAAATAAAATCACCTTTGGTGGCATGCTCCGCCATTGCAGATTGAAGGGCAATGAGATAAATACGGCGTTTTTCTCCTAAAAGACGTTCCCAAACTTTTGGTCCTTCTTTAAGTTGGCGAGAAATTTCGGCTTCCGATATTCCGTAAAGAGTAGCAGCTTCTTTGATTACTTCTTCTGCGATTGCGGGAATTCCTAATTTTTCCTTAAGGCAATTAGCCAGTGCTTCTCCTCCACTTAAAGTCCCCCGGGAAATAGTAACAATAGGCATAATTTACCTCCTTTTTTAAAAAATTTTTAGTGTCCGGTTTTCCCTTTAAAAATAAACCCAACCAGTAAACCCACGGAAATAGCAACTATTACCGCAAATATCCCGTAAAATACACTATGGTGCAAAGCCAAGTTAGTTAACCATTTTGAAATGCCGACTTTCTCCGCAGTGATTTTTTCTTTAGTTTTTCCCAGAATTATACCATCCTTTATCGCCCAGCATTCGATAATATAATTCCCTTCGATCGTGCGGTCAGAAAAGTCAAGGTCAAAACTGAATCGATCCCCATTGATGGTAATAAAATCATCTTTAATCTGATAAAGTCCCAGTTTTTCTTTTAACTTTAAGAGCCCTTCAAAAACTACCTGATGATCATCATCCGCTGGAGTTCCTTTTAAAATTTTTATCTGGACAGCATCCTTCAAGGCTTCATAACCTATTTTAAGGCTCGCATTTAGATCTTCGTTTAAAATTTGACTTAATTTTTTTGAAGAAAAGATTTTATAATAAAAAGGAACATTAGAAATTTCAAACTGCTTTACATTCATCCAGAAAAATACCACTTTATCTTTCCTCGAAAGCTTCAAAGGAGGATTGCTTTCGGAAGTTACCCGCACTACTAAGTCCGCACCTGGTTGGGAAAGGATGCCGTGAAAAGTTATGGTTTCCCCCCCAAAACCCAAGCCCATTTTGATTTTCCTTTCCGGAACTAAAGTAAGTGAATCGTCGCCGGCAATCGATAGTGCCGGAAGAATCAATATCAAAAATAAAAATGCTATAAGATTTAAAACTGACCTTTGCATCATTAATGTCCTCCTCCAGCTTTAGCAAGTTCAATTAAGTTATCCGGAGTAACTAATAAATCGAATAACATTTTTACCATAACCAGTAATACAATAATAGAAAGGAGAATACGGATTTGTTCTCCCCGAAGGAGACGACTTACCCTTACTCCAAACTGAGCGCCTATTACTGAGCCAGAAAAAAGCAACACCACTAAAACTAAATCTACGGTATGGTTAGTGATCGCTTGCATAAAAGTTACATTAGCAGTAGTGATAACAATCTGAAATAAATCTGTCCCTACTGCGCAAATAGTTGGCATCCCGATGATATAAATCATTGTGGGGACCATAATAAACCCTCCTCCCACTCCCATCAAGGCAGCCAGAAATCCTACGGTAAATCCAGCACTAAAAGGGAAGATTGCTGAAGTTCTTAAACCAGATCTTTTAAATTCCATCTGGAGAGGCAACCGAGCAAAAAAATTAGACAACTTAGGAGGACGAGGCTCTCCTGGAGGAATTTCTTTGGTTTTGGATTTTCTTAAGGTATTTAAACTTTCGAAAAACATAGCACTCCCAATTCCGCCGAGAACAACGACATATACTGCCCGAATAACAAAGTCAAAGTTGCCCATTTCCCGAAGGTATTTTACTATCTGAACTCCAACTGTTCCTCCGGTAAGACCACCAATTAAAATAACCAATCCCATCTTCATATCCACATTCCCGAGACGCCAGTGGCCAAAAGCTCCCGAAGTAGCAGCAGCACAAATCTGGTTAGAATCACTGGCTGCAGCTACCGCAGGAGGAACGCCAATTGTTATTAAGAGGGGAGTCAATAAAAACCCTCCTCCCACTCCAAAAAGACCGGATAAAAAACCCACCATCCCCCCAATGCCAATAATAATAATGAAATTAAAGCTCATTCCCGCTATAGGTAAAAAAACATCCATAATACTTTTTCCCTCCTTTTAACTTTTTTCGGTTGTTTCAATGGCTTGGGTCAACTTCTTTTTTAACTCCAGATAATCCTTTTTTAGATTATACCAATCGAGAGCTCTTTTAATGGAAATCAAAAGCTGTTCCTGACGAAACGGCTTGGTGATATAATCAAATGCACCTTTCTTCACTGCTTCTTCCGCTGATTCGATGGAACCATAAGCAGTTATGATAATAATAGGAACAAGCTCGTCTTTCTTCCGAATGGCATCAACTACATCCAAACCATCCATAATTGGCATCTTAAGATCAGTAACAATCACATCAAATTTCTTTTGGGCAAGCAGCTCGGAAACTTCCAAAGGATTATTAGTGGTTACTACTTCATAATCGGTTTTTTCTATTAATATGAGCTTAATAAGGGATAACATATCTACTTCATCATCTATTACTAAGATCCGTGCACCCATTTTTAAACTTTCCTTATTTGGTTACTCCTCGCTTAGAGGATTGTAAATTGGAAGCTTCACTACAAAGGTGGTACCACTTGGCTTATCTGGATTTTCTTCTATGCTGGAAGATTCTACTTCAATCTCCCCACCAAACTTTTTTATAATCCCATAACTTACCGCCAAACCCAGACCGGTACCTTCCCCTACCTCTTTGGTAGTGAAAAAGGGATCAAAAATTTTAGTTAGGTCTTTTTTCTTAATCCCAACTCCAGTATCCTGAAATTCAATTTCAACTGCATCTTTATCTTTACTAAGCCGGGAAGAAATGAAAAATTTTCCCCCATTTTTCATTGCATCTACTGCATTAGTAATAAAATTTAGAAAAACTTGCTGGAGCTGAGAGCTGTCCGCCATAACTTGAGGAAGATCAGAAGCCAAATCTAAAATCAGATCAATCTTTTTGGTTAAAAGGGTATTTTGAGAAACCGCAATCACCTTTTTAAGATCCTCATTAACATTGGTTAATGTGGTCAACTTAGCCGGAACTCGGGCAAAAGTCAAGAGATTTTCTACAATTCGCTGGCAATTGGCAGCTTGACGCTGGATGATTTCCAGAATTTCATGCTCTTTACTGGATGGATCGGCTTTACTCAATAAATATTCCGCAAATCCTAAAATGATACAAATCGGGTTATTGATTTCATGAGCAATTCCAGCCGCCAGCGTTCCAATCGAAGCCAGTTTTTCGGTTCGCAAGATTTCTTGTTCCCGGATTTGATGGCGACTGGTGACATCCCGGGAAAAGACCAAAGCCAAGGAGCTTTCTTCTTTTTCTTGAGTTAAGGGGATGATATGCGATAAAAACCAAAAAAGTTTCCCGCCAATAATTATGTCGTGTTCGATTTGGATATCTTGGCCAGTATCTATTACTTCTCGGATTATTTTAAGAAGGTGAGCAGCGCCTTCCGCCGAAAAAACCTGGTCCAGCCTTTCTCCAATACGAACATTATCTTTACTTTTTCCTAAAAGTTCTGCTCCATACAGGTTAAGATAATGGAAACGACCTTCTTTATCGACGGTAAAAATTAAATCTCGGGATTTATCCATATAAGTCCGATAGCGTTTTTCTGATCGGGCTAACTCCTCATTAGATTTTCGGAGTTCCTCGGTTTTTATTCTCACCTCTTCCCTTAAAGCACGGTTAATACTTCTGCCAAAGTTGATTATATGAAATCCGGTTAAGATTATAACCATAACCAGAACCCCACTGCCAATGAAATGGGGAATGTAGACGGAATGAACAACATTTTCTACCTCCGAGGTGGGGGCAGCTACTGCTACTGACCAAAAATAGGAAGGATTTTCCTCTGATAGGTGAATAGGAGTAAAAGCTACCAGTTTTTTTATCTTGCCGATTACTCCCCGATGCCAGCCGCTATAATACCAACCGGTGCCTTCTTTTCCCTTAAGCATAGCATCCTTTTGCAGGGTATTAACCATAATAAAATCAATGCTGGGGTCACGAGCTTTCCGGACAAGAAAGGCGTTTCCCCCAATAAAGTCTTTTTCAATGTGAATAACAAAATTACCGTTGTTATCAATTACCCAGGCATAACCGGTCTTTCCACTTCTTATATCCTTGGTAAACTTTTCCAAAAATTGAGTGGAATCAATAAGAAATGCTACCACTCCATTAATATTTGGATCCCCTTTTACCGCGATAGCCATAATCATATAAAGATGGTGGTCTTCCCTTTTCCCTGGCATAAATTCACCAGTAAATACCCTCCCCTGGTTTTCCGGTTTTAAACACCATTGGAAGAATTGGAAGTTATTGAATAAATTATTTTGTTCACCCCAAAACTCTTTCTCTCCTACCGTTTTTAAAAGTCCCCCCTTAATGTCAAACAAACCTATTGTTTTTACAGCAGAATTTTTTACCGTGGCAAGAGTAATTTCCATTCGGCCTTCTTCCCGCGGCTGGAATTTAGCAATTGAGGGAGAGAGGCTTAATGAGATAAGTTCTTTTTTAAGAAACTGAAGATTTTGATCTACCATCCGGGCAATATGACGAGCTAAAATCAATTGCTGCTGGTTAAAATCTTTACTGATAATCTCTCGTAAATACCGGGCAGTAATAACCCCTAAAATAAGCCCTAAAACGAGAAGAACAATAACTATACTACCCACTAACCGGAGACGAAATTGGTAGGATTTTCGACTGGGAACAGTTGAGCTATTATCGATTTTTTTGTCAAACATAACCAGCAATTAAACAGAATTGGGCCTACTCGGTCTGGATAGTAGCCCCAAATGAGTAATTACCTCTAATAAATTCATTAAAATAATAATCAATCAATTTATCGTTATACATTACCATATCCATTTGCCGGGTAGTAACTACCACCATTCCCAGAACATTGAGCATTTTCTCTATTGCTTCTGCCTCCAGATTTTCTCCCCGGGCATATAAACTGTCTTCTTTTAGCTCAGTAGTAAAGCCATGGTATTTCAAAATCATTTCGATAAGTCGCGCCCGCCTAATCCGGCGAGTGATATCGGCGCCCCCTCCATTGAAAATAAACTGGACATAATTATCATCGGTATTATTACCCAAAAAGGCATCAATACTGGAAAAATGGTAACCCAACCTGGTACTGAAATTCATATAATTATCGGTAATTATAACATAATTTTTATAAGTCAACTTTTCCATCACCGCTGGATCAGAGGCAGAGTGAGCAATAACTGACATAAATCCTCGGAGACTCACCGGACGCGGTCCGGCCCATTTTACCTTACTCATCCCTCTCCAAAGGGCTAAAAAGGGGCGACATTTAACATCTTCGGGAACAACTTCCGAAGATAATAATTTAGCTGGCTCTATTCCTTCGCCTAAATCAATCAGGTAAATATCGAGGGGTTGGGGAATCTTTAGCTTCTTTGTGGTGCCCTCGGGAAATGAGCTTTTTTCTCCGAGGGAAAACATCTCTTGCATCGCCATTTCATGGCAAAATCGGGTAATATCATGAAGGGTTTTACAATGTCGGGGACTAAAATTTTGCCCGCGGGGATCAGTAAGATATAAGGGGGTAATATTCCGGGCAATGGTGGTAAGAGTCCGGTAGACTCTGGTTTGCTTAAAAGGTGATTCTGGCTTTTTATATTCTTCGATTAAATCCTTAACTATTCCCTTATAAATATACCCATTAACCGCATCGACCGTAATTTCCATCCCGGGAATTAAAATTTCAGTTGCCTGCGGGACATTAAAAATAGCAGGTATCCCCAACTCCCGAGCTACGGTAGATAAATGACTGGCTAAACTACCTACTTCAGTGACAATGGCACTGGCTCGGTCCAAAATAAGGACATAATCAGGGGGAGCATGATGGGAAACTAAGACTGCACCAGGAGGGAAATTTTTTAAGTCATCTACTGAACTAACTAAATAAACCGGACCGCCTCCTATTCCCTGGCTGGCTATCGTTCCCGTTTCGGATAAAATGGGAAGATTTTTTTTGCTGGTTTTCGGGAAGAAGGCAACTTTTCTCTCTTTCTGCTGCCGTAAATTTAACGGCCGGGATTGTAAGATAAAAATTCTCCCCTCAGGATCAATTGCCCATTCAATATCTTGGGGTTTACCAAAATGTTTCTCTATGGTTAAGGCAATAGTAGCCAGACGAGAAATTTGTTCTTTCGTTAAAACAGGTTGGTTTTTAATTTCCGGAGAAATTATCCGAGTTTGGGTCCCTCCGGTGGGTAAACTTTCCACCAATATTTCTTGTTTGCCAAAGTCAGCGGATAAAAGTTTATCTACCTCATTTCGGGAAACTTGGTAAACATCGGGACGAGTTTCCCCACTTACCGCACTTGTTCCTAATCCAAATACTGCGGTTACTATTATAAAATCAAGATCAGGATTGTCCGGCGAGCGAGTATATACCACGCCCGCTCCTTTTGCGGGAATCATAGCCATTACCCCTACTGCCAGGGGGATTTCATTAAAATCAAATCCCCGGGTTTTAAAATAATAGATAGCCCGAGGCGAAAATTGGCTGGCAAGAGCTAATTTATAATATTTCTCTACTTCTTCACCCGATATATTAAGGAAGGATTTGTATTGACCAGCAAAACTGGTTAAAGGACTATCTTCTTTAGCTCCACTGCTCCGAACAGCTACCGGAACTCGGAAACCAACTTCCTCTATTAACTCATCATAAGAATCTGCAATTGCCTTCCGAATTTCTTCCGGAAGCTGAGCTTGTAAAACCAAATTTTGAATCTGTTGACTCGCTGCTTCCAAATCCTGGATAGTTTTAATATCAACTCTATTAAGAGTATCGGTAATCACTTCGTGGAGGTGGTTTTTTTCGATAAAAGTGTAAAAGGCATAAGTACTGATAGCAAAGCCGGGAGGGACAGGAAAACCGAGAGCATTTTTAATTTCCCCTAAATTAGCACACTTTCCTCCTACTGCCGGGACATCGTCTTTTCTTATTCGGGAAAAAGGGATGGTAAAAGGATATTCCTGAATCATTTGAGGCGGCAATAATTCTTTTTTGATCCCATCCATTATTTTTTCTAAAACTTCAAATAGCTCCGGATAGGATTGATCCGAAAGGAGATTAAGTTGTTCAATAATTTTTCTAATTGCTCCTTCAATCTGGGAGACGATAGAAATAAGGTAAGTGCGGTCAAAAAGATAGAAACCACTTAGCTTTTGCTGAAGTTCAGCCATAAGTTCCAGCGCATAACGATTAGCTTTTAGGATTTCTTGATAATTTTCAAACCGCTGGCGAAAAACTTCACGATCAATAGTCTTCGACCTCTTCCTTGGTTTAAAAATATTAAACAATGAGGTCATAAATGGTTCTCAAAATTAGAAATAATAATTTGCTGTTATGTTGTTTTTATTAGGAATACAAGATTTTGTCAAGGCAAAAGTTTCCGGAGATTCCGAAAAATAGAATGAAAATAGCTGGTTATGCTGAAGGAATATCCGCGGGGATTTGGGCAGTGGGCAGAACAATGGTAAAGGTAGTTCCCGTGCCCACATTGCTTTTCACTCTAATATCACCCCCATGTTTACGGATAATACCCAAAGAAACCGAAAGTCCAAGACCAGTGCCTTTTTTACCGGAAGGCTTGCGCGAAAAGAAGGGGTCAAAAATATGGGGGAGAAAATGTTCGGGGATACCTACCCCAGTATCGGTTACTTGAATTTCAATAAAATCTCTTTCTTTCGCGAGCTGAGCAGTTATCCTTAGATTCCCCCCCTGCGGCATTGCATCTATTGCGTTCAAAATAATATTAAGCAAAACCTGAGTTAGTTGTTGCGCATCGCCATAAACCGAGGGAAGATGAGGCGGGATCTCCACTGCCAATTTAACCTTAGAAAGCTTGAGTTGATTACTTATTAATTGAATCGTCTCGTTAACCAGTTTCTCAATACTAAGCAATTCACTTTTTAATTCGCTTTCCCGCGCAAAATCTAAAAGGTTAGTAACAATATTTTTTGAGCGCTCGGCTTGATTGACCAAATCATTTATCATTTCTAATCGTTCATTATCGTCGAGATTTTTATAATCCTCTAAAAGCATGTTAGCGGTTAACATAATATTGTTGATCGGGTTATTTAGTTCATGTGCAACTCCTGCGGTGAGCGTTCCCACTGCCTGGAGCTTGTGAGACTGGATTAAAATTTCCTGGCGATGCTGAAGCTCATGGATCATTCGGTTCAAAGCAAGGGTTAAATTAGTAAACTCGTCTCGATACCGGCGAGCAGGCCTAATGGGGGTAAAATCGCCGCCAGCAATACGCTGCGTTGCCGCCATTAGCCGGGTTAAAGGGCCCAGCATCTGCCGGGCAAGAAAATTGACCATATAAACGATTAAAAAGAGGAGAAAAATAAGAAAAATCAATGGAACTCGTTTGGAAATGGAAAGCATTCGATCTACGCTTTGGCGTTCATTATCCACCAGTTTTTGGGCAACCGAAACCATTTCTGCCCCGTGGGTTCGGAGCTCAGCTTCGATGGCTTCAATACTGATTTGGCCAGGATTCATTCTGGTTTTTTGGTAAGTAGGTAGCCCAGCTAAAAGTTCCTGGTAGCGCTTGACATGGGCAAGCATGGTCGCAAAATTTTTTTCGCCCACCACTGCTTTAATTTTATCCCTATTAGCTAAAAGGATCTTTTCTGCCTGGTGAGCATTAGTAAGGGCATCGTCAAGATTGGTTCGATAAAGAAAAAAGTTTTTTTCAAAGCGTCGGGCTTGTTGAATCTCAAAGGTATAGGTACTGACTGCCTCCATAAACTTTAATTTATTTTCGATCTCGGATATAATGACCAGGGCAGCTACAGTTACTCCAAAGCTAAGGATAAAAAAAAGAAGAAAACCCAAACTAAGCCGGGCGCGGATACTAAAACTGGGACGTTCTAATAATGCTTTTTGGGTTTCAATTTCCGCTTTATCCATTAGGTTATCTTTTTCATCCTCAGCCAAATAGCCTTTCTGGTTTTGGTCAGTAAGCAAAGAAAAATTTTTTCGCTCAATAATATCAAAAGAGCTTATTTTCATAAATAGGCCTCCTCCTAAACAAATGCCTGATAATTACCCTCAAGGAAACTCTGAACAAAGTGATGTACGGATTGTTCGTTTTCCATTAACATATCCAGCTGGCGGGCACAGGCCATAAGACGCCCTAAAAGGGAAAGGCTTTTTTCTGATGATTCCCGAGGATAACGCCTTATCCAGGCAGTAACCAAATCTCCTCGCTGGTCGACGCGGAAGTTTGATCGTAACAAAACTTCGGCAAGAAAGCGCGCCCTAAGATTACGACGATCAGCTTGAGCTCCTCCGCCCCGGAAGCGAAAGTTTACATAATTATATTCTGGAATATCACTTATTAACGCATCAATCATAGTGAAGTGATAAGCTAACCGGGCATTGAGATTGATATAATCCGGAGCTACAATGATATAATTATACTCTCCCATTCGGCGAATGGAAGCACGGGGGTCATACATTGAAGCGGTCATAACGGAAAAAAAACCAGAGAAACTGACTCCGGTTCTTCCCGCCCAACTTACCCGGGGATCATTGATGCCTCGCCATAGTGCTTGAAATGGGATAGAATGAATCTCTTCCGGAGAGACATTTTCTCTTTCGTGAGTTTCCTGGGGTAAAGCTCCCTCTAAATCGAGAATGTAAAAATTAAGCGGTATGTTAGATAAAAGTCGCTTAGCTTGATAACGCTTTCGCCTTGCCTCTTGATCCCCAAAAACAAACATAGCTGCTACTGCCTTTTCATGAGTGAACCGGATAATATCGTGAATGGATTTACATCGATTAGCATTGAAATTAGCAGAAAGAGGGTCAGTTAGGTTGAGTTTTAATATCCGCTCATGAAAAATATTAGATTGGAGCTGGGATTGGGGGTGGGAAATTTGCCTCCGGCTCTTTCCTTCCATGTCAGGCCAGGGGTTGCCTTCGAATACTTTCCCATAAGTAGCGTCAAGACCTATTATTTTCCCTTCCTCGACCTTTTCAGTGATCCCTCTCATTCCAAATACACAGGGGACTTTAAATTCGCGCACTAATGTAGCGGCATGACCAGCTGGATTCCCATATTCGGCAATAAGTCCGGTAATAAAAGGTAACACCGTACTTAATGCGGGGGTAGCTTGACGAATTATCAGGAGCGAGCCTTCCGGTACTTCATCGATTTCCCGAAAAGCTCGAACAACTTTGGCCACACCCACCGCCCGTCCTGGAAATATTGTTGTCCCACCAGAAATAATAAGAGGAAGAGCAAGAGAAGAATTGCTATTGGAAATTTTACCATTTTCTACTCGAAGTGGTCGAGATTGAACGATAATGATCTTATTCTGATCATCAATAATCCATTCTATATCTTGTGGCCCACCAAAATGTTTTTCAATAATCCGACCATAATTAATTAGCGATTTAATTTGCTCAGAAGATAAACCAGAAATAATCATACCATTATTGTCTTCGGAATCCGGTGTCTTGCCATTTTTATTTCCTAAAATTTCCCCTTTCCGATTCACCAGAAAAAGCTTACCCTCAATTTGATCACGAACCAAATTTGCCCCCGAGCCAGGAACTACATTGATCAGCATTCGGTCGGCACTGCCATCTTGCGGATCCCGGGTATAAAGGACTCCGGAAAAATTGACCTTGATCATAGGCATAAATAATACTGCCATTGAAACTTCCGCTTCCGAATACCCCTTTGCCAATCGGTACATAACTGCTCGATCGGAATAACAACTGGCAATAATTTTTCGATAGGCAAATTCTAATTCTTCCGCTTCCACATTCAGAATGGTTTCAAATTGACCGGCAAATGAAAAAATTCCATCCTCTCCCACTTCACTTGAGCGAACCGCCCATTTATAATTTTTAAATTCCGGCAAAAGGAGCAACCCATTTTTAATCGCGGTCTTAATTTCGGCCGGGATGACTGCTGACTCAATTAACGCTTGAATTTCGGCAGTGCGTTTCTGGAACAATTCTCGTTCGGCAACTACCTCAAGATTGCTCAATAAAGCGCGGATCCTTCCCCGAAGATTGTTTCGCGATAAAAAAAGTCGATATCCCGCGGTAGTAATAATAAATCCAGGAATAATTGCTTCCTTTATTAGCGAATAAAGTTCACCTAAGTTAGCAGCTTTGCTCCCAACAAGATAAGCGCTTTGGCGGTTAGCCTGGTTCAAAGGGAGAAGCAAAGGTTGACTTGGAGAGGATAATACCGTTTGAAAGTAATCAGTTAATTCACTTTCAATTTCTTGATAGGCGGTATAAAGGGAAAGGAACTTATTGTCCGCAAGGAGATTAAGCTCTTCGGCAAGGAGAAGAGAACCAGAAAGAAGTTGATTTACTAACAGGCGAATCCGATATTCATCAAATACCTTTGCGCTTAATTCCGCTTCCAGATCAGCCATTTTTTCTAACATTTCACTATTCTTAGCTAATAACACCCGAAATCCCCGATAACGGAAACGAAGAAATTCACTATTAAATAAAGCTTGGGACCGGTTTTCAGCTTCCATAAACGATAATTATTTTGCTCTGCTATTCAGTTGGCCGCCTTATACTAAATTCAGTATAACCTAAGGACTTTGCGGCACGCTCAATAACCAAACGTAAGTCATTGGGCTTAAAAGGCTTGGCAATAAAGTCAAAAGCCCCTTTGATTAGTGCTTCCCTTGCTACTTCAATAGTAGCATACCCAGTAATAATAATTACTTTGGTATCCTCCGACTTAGCCTTAACCTGCTCAAGTACTTGAAGTCCATCAACCTCTTCCATTCGGACATCAGTGACGACAATATCAAAATGCTTTTCATTAAACCGCTCCAATGCTTTTTTCCCGTCTTCAAATATCTCTACCTCACAACCAAATTTTTCTAATGCGGGCTTAAGTCGCTTTCCCACAATTGGTTCATCATCAACGATTAATATTTGAGGAATTTTTTTCATAATAATTTATCTCCTTTAATTGATTAAATTTATAAAAAATTTATCAAGTTACGGTTGGGTTTAAAACCATAATTTGAGCAATAAAGCGTAGCCGTTCTTTAATGGCTTGAGGTGACAGTCCCGCTATCCAAAAATGCAAAGCAGGGGAAGTTTTTTTTACTTTAAAGTCAAATTGTTCCAATTTATTCAATAATAAATTCTCATTTAGGTTATTCTGGTAAATTTTTTCGCAAAAGCGACCGAAAATGTAATTAAACTCATTTTCTTCACTTAGAAAACAATCGACTAACTCGAAGATCCCCTCTCGATTAAGGATTAAGTTGAGGTATTCGCGAGAAATGATAGCAATATTATTATCCGGCCGAGGAGGAAGACTTGAGGTTATTTTATTATATTGAGTAAAAATTTCGGAAAAAACCAGAAGTGGTTGGCATTGAATATCTTCAAGCTCACTGATGGTATCCGAAAATATTCCTGGCCTTAATCCTTCACCTATATCAATAACCCGAAGAGTAAAACCAGAAGCAAATTTTAAAAGAATACTTAGAGATAATAACTCCTTTTGATTAATAAACTCTAATGCTGCATTCTCCCAGGCAAGAGAACTTAAGTCGTAAATACTTTGGCAGGTAGCAAGATTAGGTTTAGGGAAAGAAGGTTCGTTAATAGTAAAGGAAGGAATATTATCATTTGCCATTGAGAACATCTCATAATCACTAATTTCTTCATATCCTAATCCCTCGGTTAAATGGTAATAAATTAATTCATCAACTTGGCCTCCATAAATGATATTTTCATCTGCATCAACAGTAATTGTGCTGCCCGGGGCAAGATGTTTGGTTGCATCGCCTAATCCAATTATGCAGGGAATATGTAAATAGCGAGCCTGGAAGACAAGGGGGTCGGTAATCTTTCCCGAATCGACTAAAATCGCTGCTGCCCTCCCTAAAATCTGATTTTGGATCTTGCTTCCCGAAAAAGCATGCGGAATCACCAAAACTGCCGATTCCGGAAGATTCTGAATCTCTTCTTCATTATTCGCTAAAAACACTTTACCCCATCCAATCCCTCGCCAAGCGACAATACCAACATTATCATATAAGACTGTAAATCGGCTTAAGTCACCGACCTCCGGCTTTCGTTCATTTTTAGCACTGGTAGATTTTTTGAGCGTTTGAATTCGAATGATGGCAAACTTACCCTCCCTAACTTGAAACCAGTGGATTTCCTGGGCGCGCTGGAAAAATCGTTCAATTCGTCGGGCAAGATTTACTAACTCAGTTATTGCGCCAGAAGAAATTATCTTTCGGCTATTTTCTTCTATTCCCTCATCAGCAGTTTGATCAGAAACAGAAATTATTTTCCCCGGCGAGTAACGGGATATTCTATAACTTTTTCGGGAAACCCTTTCATTAGAATTGGAAGAAAAAATGGTTAAAATCATATTATTGCTATGCGGAAAGTCAGGGTCAAGCGTGCAGAGTTTTCCAAGTATTTTACCTTGGGGTATTATTTTGCAAACAGCGGCAAGATAAGCAATGCCATCTATTTTTTTAATATTACGAAAGTTAACTTGACTTGGCTCATAAAGATTAACAATCCTTTCCCGGTAAAGATCGAACAATCTTTCCGGTTGAACATTGGTGATAGTTTGCGTGAAATCGATTCCTCTATCTTTAGAGGTCAGGCTTTTCCCCCGGATAGAAAAATCTATCGTGAAAAGAAAATCATTACCGACTTTTTCAGTTATATCATTAAGTACCTGGTGAATTTCCCCCCTAAGTTCGGATGGGATTACGGCAGAACGGAGCTTTTCCTGGAGGGTCAAAAGTTCTTGAGTAGCTAAGGGATCATTCTTTTGAAATTTATCTACTGCAGATTGAATAACCTCGCTAAGTCTATTAGACTCGATTATTTGCTGATAGGCGGAGTAAGTTATCGCAAACCCTTCCGGAATTAAAACTCCCAGCCGCTGATGGATAGCTAAAAGAGCAGCATTTTCACTTCCCAGATGGAGAATCAGAAATTTTTTGTTTGCCGCGGCAGAAAAAGGAATCACCATTTCACCTTGGAAAAAAACTGGTCGGCCCGAGATAAGCTCTTTCGTTTCTCTTTTAAATTGATCTAATTGCTCATAGAATTCAAGATGTTGTCTTTCGCTTAGAACATTTAGGTCATAGATAATGATTTCGGTAAGATCCCATAGTTTGGTGTTGTGGGCAATAAAATATTGCTTGTCAAAAATAAACTCTCCCCCTTGTTTCTCAATAAGGTCAGATAAAAGTTCCAGTATTTTTCCGTAATTTTTAGTAAGTTGCTGAAAGCGAAAAACCCGGCGTTTAATAAATATTGGGGACGGTTTTCTAACTAACTTTTGAATAACTTTTTCCTTCAACCGAAACATAAATGTTCCTCTAAAAATACGGCTTCTACAAAAAACTAAGCCTCCTTCCCTTTCCGGGAAATCTACAATTAATTAAGACTTCTGTAATTCGTCTTTATAATTTTCTTTTTATCAGTTAATTGGGAAAGAGCCAAATAAATTAATTGATTCAGGATCTCCAGTTTTATGGTCTCATAAGAAACTACAACACGCCTCATCTCCGGATTCTGAATCAAGTTCAGGACGATATGTTCGGGGTTCAGAAAGTGCCTTTTATTGCTGGAATAAGGTTTGATTTTAAACTCCCATAAGGTGTGCTCGAATGGCTCTTCGTTGCAAGTAAGCCTTTATCACATTGTAAAAAATTATCCCGGCTCCAGAAAAACCTGCGATAAATAGAAAACTTTTGCTGATATTGTTAAAATATACATCCCAATTTGGATTCAAGTCAAGAAAACCTAACTGACGGAGATACATCGGAACTGCAATCGCCCGGCTAATAACACACAAAATAATGATTACTCCAGTGACCAATCGAATCATAACTTCTTTAACCACTTTTGTCCCATAGGCACCGATATAAATTCCGATAAGTGACCCTAAGTAAAGAAGCATGGTTAACCGGAGATCGACATAACCCTGGTAAACATAGTTAATTGCTCCAAAGGCTCCCATAAACATTGCTAAATACAATTCAGTTCCAGCGGCAACTGCAGTAGGCACCCCAAATACATAAATCATTGCGGGCACACCAATAAATCCTCCTACTCCGATAGTTCCGGCTAAATAACCGGTAGCAAGTCCAATTACCAATAAAATCCAGAGGGAAACTTTAACATCGGAGGTGGGGAAATAAATCATCGGCGCTAACCGAAGGCGGGAAAGAAGTTCGATAATTTTTTTTGAGGGACCACTTTCTTCTTCATTGCGGAGAGTTTTTAGGGCATCTCGGAGCATTGAGATGGCAACGATGGACAGAATGCAAATAAAAACTAAGCTGATGTACAAGTTCGAAGCTGCCCCTTGTCCCGCTCCATGAGTATCTCCTCCCCCCTTAAATAACCAGCTATTAATTAAAACTGCAATGCGAATGCCAACAAAAGAGGTTAGAATAAGAAAAATTGCTAACCTCTTGTCAACATTACCCATCTCACCATGTTTTTTTGAGCCCATCATCGCTTTGCCAAATTTATGGGTTATGTTACTAGCTACTGCTACCACCCCGGGAACTCCTAAATTCATCATCCCCGGAGTCATAAAAAAAGCGCCACCACTTCCGATAAACCCACTTAATACCCCACCGATCAAACCTAAGATAATCACGAGAAACGCGGTAAGAGAATCTATCTGAATAAAAAGTCCATTAAATTGTTCCGGCATAATATTCTCCTTTTAGTAAGTAGTTAGCAATAAAAGTTTATTTATTCTATTTTTACCAATTTTAGAATAAGGTTCACTGCGCTTCCATAAATATAGGCGACAAGAGGAACAAAAATGACCACCACTAAAACGGCCAAGACCTTCCCCCCTAAAGTAGAAGCGGAGATAAATTTCAGGATTGGCTGCTGGTTGGTAAAAACCAAAAAGTAGAAGATTACGGTTATTATTAAAAAACTGATTAACTTAGGTAAATGTTTTACTCCAAAAATAAATTGGCTTTTTAATTCTTCATTCGTTACTACTGGGGACTTAATATTATCGAGAAGAAGACTTTGCAGCTCCCGCACCATTCTTTTCCGGGTGGCCTCTCCTTTAGACAAGAAAACATCCCCAATTACAATTAAACTATAAGGAACAGAGCGATCAATAGCGTCGAGTAATTTTTGCGGTGAGCTTCCTCCGGTCCGTCCTCCACCTGCTCGCCCTAACTCAGCAAGTCGGTTTAATGTTTCTTTAAGTCCCCCATTATCCTGATTTTCCGGTTCACTCTCATCCTCTTCAATTCCACCAGTATAATCTCGCTCAACCGGAAATGATGGTGAAATTACTTCTAAATTTTTATCTTCCGCCGAAAGTTGTCTTTCTCCTTCCGGTGGCATCCGCAATAGTTCTATGGCTGCGTTCCACTTACTGGCAATTTCAATTAAGTGTTTAAATATCTCCGCCCCGGGATCAAAATGCTCCTGGATCCAGAGGATATTGGTGGTAGATATAGTGGAGCGTATTTCTTTTACCCCTTCTAAATCCCGTAGAACCTCGGGAATAAATTCTGCCATCGCGGCATAACGAGGCAAATAATTAACAGTAATTACACCATCTGCCGCTCGCACTTTAAAACTACATTTGGAAGTTTTTTCATGGCGAGCCAGAAGAACTCGAGCTTTAGCAGCTAACCATAAATCTTTCATTGCCCTTTCCGAGGCAGGGGTCATCTGAAAGTCGGGCAGTTGGGCAATAGAAGATAAAGCAGTAGCGGCATTATCTACATTCATTTGTTGAAGGTTTATAATCATATCATAGTGAGAAGACTCATCCCAGGCTATTCCATAAAAAGTATGGACCCATCTTCTTATGCCTTCGTCTACTTCTTCAAGATATTTTTTCGCTTTATCCCGGTCAACATTAATTCGTTGCATAGCAGCTTTGATTCGATATTCCATATCAGCCACCACCCGAACCCTTAACACATGCGAAATTCCCGGAAGGAGAAGATGCCCGGTACGACCATGATAGACAAGGCTTTCTTTCATTGCCTGCTCACAGAGATACATAGTGGAAAAAGCATGGTAGTGCTCCCGTTCCAGGGCAAGCCGCTCGGTAAAAATATGCGGTTTGAGCATTGCTTCTTCCAATTTACCCACTGCTATCCCCGCCCGGGTTGCTTCTTCGATGAGCTCCTCTCGGCTTAAACAGCGGTAGCCGAGTTTGGCAGCGGTTTTTTCTGCCAGCGCTTTACCTCCGCTAAAGGTTCCTCGTGAAATACAGATAATTTGCATAATGATTTCCTTTTTTTAATAAGTTAAACCAATTAAACCTTTCACTATTAAGGTTTTCCTGAAGGAATAACTAAAGGACAATTTAGGTTATTTTTTATTTGCATTAACCAATGCCCTCCACCTTTATGAGACCTACTCTCAAGTAGGTTTTTTGATCCTCCCCATATTATAGTCTGAAATGGATAATTTCTTGCGATAAATTTTAAAAATTCGGAGGAAGGATCTCCTACTGAAATTTCCTCGGTCACTTGAACACCCGCCTGTCTAATATCAAAAATTGCTGGCAGTAAAGCTTTCCTCCCTAAATTTTTCCATTTTGCTTCTTCGAGTAGGGAGTTTTGGCTGTTTTGCAAGTTTAGATAAAGGATCAGGAAAAGAGTCAATTCCGCTTCAGTCCGTTTTGCTAACCCAATAGCATAACGAACCACTTCTTGCGGAATATTGAGCGAATCAAATACTACTAAGATTTTTCGTGACATAGAGCACCCTTTTTCAAAAAGGATAAGCAGGAATTGTGCCATACCTATTAAACAGTTATCTTATTAGAATTACAGTGATTTTAAGAGGGGGAGGGGGAAAGATGCGTTAGCTCTATTGCAATATGCAACACAATTTGGTCGATTACAAAAGGAAGCCGCTTATATTTTAGCTAAGTTAGAAAAAAACCAGAAAAAAAGAAATAGTGTAAAATGCAACTTATTTATTGCAATTTGCAACATCAATCCTGGATTTCATATTTCTTTAATTTTCTCCAGAGGGAAGCGCGATCAATACCCAAAAGGGTAGCAGCCTTGGTTTTGTTCCGGTTTACTTTGCTAAGCACCCATTGAATATATTCCCGTTCGACTTCTCTCAGGCTTTTAATTTTCTTTTCTTGGTTTTGATAAGAAAATATTTTTACTTCAGTAAGATCAGACGGTAAGTCTGGTGATTCGATGAAATCTCCCGGCGCTAAAGCAACGGCTCTTTCTACGATATTTTCAAGTTCACGAACATTGCCGGGAAAATCGTAATTTAAAAGAATTTTGAGCACTTCATTAGAAAAACCTTTCAAATTTCGACCGGATCTTTTTATCGCCCGGTTAAAAAAATGATAAGCCAAAAGAGGGATATCCTCTTTGCGGTCTCTTAATGGAGGAAGGTTAAGGGTAACTACATTAAGCCGATAATAAAGGTCATGGCGAAATGTCCCGAGCGCTACTGCTTTTTTTAAGTCCTGGTTAGTGGCGCCAATAATTCGTACATCAATAGGGATAGGTTTGGTGCCTCCCACTCGAATTAGTTCTTTTTCTTGAATCACCCGAAGTAGTTTTACTTGCATTGAAATAGGCATATCTCCCACTTCATCAAAAAAAACCGTTCCTCCGTTTGCGCTTTCTAAGAGGCCAATTTTTGTAGTCGTAGCTCCAGTAAAAGCTTCTTTTTCGTGTCCAAAAAGTTCATTAGCAAGTAACTCTTCGGTAAAACCGCCACAATTAAAAGCCAGAAATATTTTTTGCGAGCGTCGGCTATGGAAATGGATTAATTTAGCAACCAATTCTTTGCCGGTTCCCGACTCTCCGGTAATTAAAACATTAGTGTCAGATAAAGCCACTTGCTTTATTAAGTTAGAAAGCTGGACCATAGCGGGGGATTGTCCAATTAATTGTGGTTCTTCTTCCCGCCTCTTTATTTTCCCCTCCAAGACTTTCATCTCATCTTTAAGGTTCTTTTTTTCGAGCGCCTGTTTTACCAGATGCCGCACTTCTTCTGGCCGAAAAGGCTTGGGAAGGTAATGATAAGCTCCTTTTTTTGTGGCTTCAATTGCGGTAGAGATAGAAGCATATCCAGTAATAACTATCACTTCAGTTTCTTCTAATCGCTTCTTGGCCTCAATTAATACCTCGATTCCGCTTATGTCTTCTAAAACCAAATCAGTAATAACTAAGTCAAACAAATTTTTGTTTATAAGATCAATAGCTTGGTTGCCAGTAGAGGCAGTTATAACGGTGTAGCCAGCATGAATAAGAAGGCGGGCAAGGTTTTTTTGAGTAACTTCGTCATCTTCGACAATCAAAATTTTTCCCGCCGCCATATATACCCTCTAATATAGGAGCCTTAGCTACTTTTGACTTAACACCAAGCCGGCAATTTCCTGAAAAATGTCATCTAATCGAATGACACCAATAATTTTCCCCCTTTCTTGAACTGGCAAAATTGGCTGATCTTTGGTAAGAATAAGGTGTAAAGCATCCCCCAAAGTGTTATCAGCATCGATAGTGGCTCTTACTGAGCGCATAAATTCCTTTATTGGTTTCATAAGTAACTTACCAATATCAATTTCCGCCCAAGATTTTTTTCTCCACTGAGAATCAATCCCCCGAAGAATATCCACCTGGGTAAGCAATCCTAATAATTGGTAAGCCTCATTAAATACCAATATGGTATCAATACCATCTTCTTTAGCAGTGTTTAATTGAATAAAAGCCTCTTTTAAGGTAGCCCAATAGGGAAGATGGGGATAGTTCTCCAGCGGAGTAGTAAGGTCATTAACTTGTTTTTCTTTTTCCATGGCAATCGTTTCTCCTCAATATTTTTAAAATTTAATTTTAAAAGCACCTATAATCCATTTTATTCAAAAAGGAAAATATTCTCAAGGAAATTAAAAATTCTTTAGGATAGGATTGGGAAAATCCATTTGAATAAAAGGGAAGTAAAAAATTCTCTTTTATAACTGATTTTTTTCAAAAAATTTTTTGATAAAAATCAGAGAAATAGCTATACTGGTTATCGTATAACTTCCCGATAAAATCTTCTATTGCATATGAGCATAAAAGGGAGATAAAGAAATATGAGCATACCCAGAAAGATTGGTGAGTATCTCGAGATAGCTTCTATCGTTCAGGCTAAGTGGGATTATGAAGTTTCAATGAATATCCTTAAAAAAAGAAAAAGGCTTTTGGTGCTATTGGGGATAGCGGCGGTCTGGATTATTTTTGCCGTAATTACTGCCCATGCGTCGGATATCTTGGGGGGGAAAACTGCCTACGCTCCGGCATTTTATTCTACCAAGATATTTTTAGTATCAATTGCTATTGGTTTTTGTGCTGGACTTATTACTGGCTGTATTGGTGCCGGCGGAGGGTTTATTATCACTCCCGCCCTTATGGCAGTAGGAGTAAAGGGAATTCTGGCAGTGGGAACTGACCTTTTCCATATTTTTGCTAAAGCGATTATGGGCTCAGTCCTCCACGGTAAGTTAGGAAATGTAAATGTCAAAGTAGCGATTGCTTTTTTAGTAGGGTCAATTGGGGGAGCCACCTTAGGAGGCTATCTTCAGAAGGTGGTTTATGCTAAAGACCCAATCCTGAGCGATGCTTTTTTAAGTATAATCTATGCGTTAATTTTAGGTCTACTGAGTTGGTATGGGGTTTCAGATTTTCTTAAGAAGCGGAAACAGTTCCGAATACCAATTGAAGCAAGACCACCTACCCCAGCCGAGGTAAAGCTGGCAAATAAATTGCAATCACTGAATATTCCTCCGGCAATCCGGTTCGACGAAGATATGGTACCCGGCGGTAAAAAAATTTCAGGAGTAATACTGGCAGGCGGAGGATTTGTAGTTGGGCTTGCTTCTACTTTGATGGGAGTAGGAGGGGGTTTTATCACTTTTCCTATGTTTGTTTATGTCTTTGGCATTTCCACTTTTACCACTGTTGGCACCGACATTTTTCAAATTGTATTTACCGCTGGATACTCGGGTATTGTCCAGTATGCGATTTATGGGTTTGTCTTTTATACGCTGGCAATGGGGATGCTGCTTGGTTCTCTTTTAGGAATCCAGATTGGGGCTTTAACTACTAAGGTGGTAAAGGGAATTACGATAAGGGGATTTTGGGTAACTACTATTTTAGCTGGTTTTATAAATCGCTTCACTGCAATCCCTAAACAGTTTACTGAGCTTGGAATCATTCATATTCCGAAGGGAATAGTGGTGGGGATTGAAAAGTCAGGTTTCTTTATCTTCTGGATAATAATCCTCGTCTTTGTGTTTTGGGTATTAAGCACCTTTGTTAAGAACCTGAGAACCTTCCGGGAGGCATAATATGGTAATTCAGGATAAAAAACATTTTTATCGCGGATTAGGATTGGCAATCAGTTTTTTGATATTGTTAATGGTAATCATTTCCCCGGTTTTTGAGGGAAAGAATGGTTTGGAATATGCTGATGATATGTTTAATAAACTTTCTAAGGGATCTTCTTATTTTATTCCGGATCTTGCCCGCAGCATAGAAAAATTTAAGGGAGAACAAATTCAGGTTAGTATAAACTTCGAAACTCCGGAGGAGTTAAAAAGAACAGTTCACCTTCTCAATATTTCCCAAATTAAAGCGGAATCGCAAGGGAAAACTCTAAAAATCGAAGGTAACTTAGGAGAACTTCTTGTTACTGCTTTACGGGATGCGGATTTAATGTACCACAATGAGGGAGAGAAAGTAAAAAGTCTTTATGGCTATAATGAAAAACAAGTGATGAAAGATTGGTGGCAGTTATTTGATCGTTTGGGTAAAGATTTTAAGAAAAATAAAGTGGTGGAGAAAGCGGAAATATTATCTAAGGTAAATAAAAAAGGGATTGAGGCTGCTTACAATTTTTACCAAATTGATCCGGTAAAGGTTTCGGAACGAGCAGGTATTTTAAGCGGATTACTTATATTTTATGTATGTTATACCTTGTGGTGGGGTTTTGCTCTTATGTACTTAGTTGAAGGGCTCGGGCTTACGATGAAAAAGGGAGTAAGAAAAGAAGAGTAAAACAAATAAATTAATTCCTAATTGGAGAAGTGCTGGGTTAAAAATTCTTTGATATAAAAATCGGTAACTGCTTCGTTATACATTGCCATATCTTGTTGCTTGGTATAGGCAGTGAGTTTACCTAATATTTCTAATTTTTTTTCTATCCTCAGTTTATCCTGCTGAGTAAGGTGGGCATCAATTGCATCTTCATTAATTTTAATCTTTTCAAAACCAATTTTTTTAAGTATCTCAGTTAACAAACGAACCCGGCGCATTCTTCGCTCGATTACTGCGCCTCCGCCTTTAAAAAATATCCGGATATAGTTATTATTTAGATAGTTTCCGGCATAAGCCTCAACACTGGAAAAATGATAGCCCAATCGGATCGCACAATTCATATATTCCCGGGAAATAAAAGAGAAACTACTTTCTCCGGTTTGTAAAATTTCTTCTTCGGGGATAGTTAAGGTATGACCGATCATTCCCAAAAACCCTCCCATATCAATCGGGGGAGGCTCGGGCCACTTCATAGCGATCAAGCCATTTAAAAAGGCACGGAAAGGGATGGAGGAGATGTGCTGGGGATAAAGGTGTTTGGGGTTACCTTCAATACCCCCCCCAAAGTCAATCAGGTAAATATGGAGAGGTATTCCTGCCACTAACTTTCGGGCATTGCTCAGTTGTTTAAAAGCAACTTCATTAAGTTTGGACATTTCTTGGCGAGCCATCTCCTGAGAAAATCGGATGATATCTTGTAAAGTTTTACAAGAACCAGAAGGAAAGTTTTGTTCTTCCCGGTCCGATAAATTTAAAGGAATGATCAAATCGAAAAGTTTTTTGTAGCTCCCGGTGGGTCGATTATTTTCCAATGAATCCTTGAGAAAATCCTTTTGGGAGGTGATAATCTGCTCCAATCTTTCCTGGAGGGACAAATATTTATTGTTGCCAATAAGGTTAAGATTGGCAAGGATACTTCGGATTTTATAGATAAGAGTATTAAAGGCCTGGTCGAGCTCTTGGGAATCAAGTTGAGAATGGCAAACGAGCTTTTTTTCTAAGTCATTTATTATTGCTTGAGCAGAAGCAGTGTTAGCTAACAGCTCCTCAAAAAGCAGATACTTCTTTTTGAAAGGGCTATCCTTATCATCCGATTGGTTAGGAGCGGTTTCTTTTTTGGCAAACAGTTTCGACCAGAATTTCATAAAAATTTAGGCAATAGAGTGAAACACTTTCCGGACCGACCCACATACTGGGCATCTTTCCGGCGGTTCACCCCAGATAGTATATCCACATACCCCACAAACATAAATATCACCAGCAGGAAGGTCTTGACCGGATTCAAGTTTTTCCAGGGCTTCACTGTAAAGTTGGTAATGAATATCTTCCACCGCATTGGCATACTTAAAGGTAGTAAGGGCTACGGTATTATTTTCTCGTTCGGCTTCGACAATAAATTTGGGATACATCTCTTTAAACTCAAAACCTTCACCCTCAATTGCAGCCTGTAAGTTTTCCCGGGTGGTTTTTATCTCTCCCATTGCCCGAAGATGGTTATGCGCATGAACAGTTTCCGCTTCGGCTGCTGCCCGAAATAATTTGGCAATCTGAGGATAACCCTCAGCTTCTGCTTTTTTAGCAAAGGCTAAATATTTTCGATTAGCCTGACTTTCACCGGCAAAAGCTTCTTTAAGATTATCTTTAGTAGCCATAAAACCTCCTCTTTAAATGAGTTTTGTTGTTGATGGAACTTATTAACAATTTAACAAAAGATTAAAATATTTTCTATTGTTTATTTTTTTCTTTTTCCAGCTGTCTTAAAATATCCCAGAAGGCCCCCCGGTATCCCTTTTTAATTGCCTGAATAAGGATGGTGTTATCATTATAGTTGTAATTTTTTTCCAATGGCTCCGTTCCTGCAAAAAAGAAACGAGAATCTCCCGAAATTAAATCCTGGATGAACTCAGCCGGATTTTCTCCTAATTGAGGAGAGAGATAAAAATAGGGCTTCAGTAACCCCTTAGTAAAATCACCATAAAAACCGCCTTTCGCATTCCTCCTGGTTTTAATTAACATTTTTTCTATCTCAGTGCCAGGATAAATCCGAATTCCTAAACTTATCCCTACCCGAGAAGGATTAGTTTTTTTCATCAATTCAATGGTCTCTTTAACTGTTTTTTTATTTTCTCCCGGTCCTCCTAAAAGAAGGTCAAACATAAAAGTAAAACCATTTTTATGGCATATTTTAGCTACCTCCACAATTGTTTCCGGAGTATGGTTTCGACCGAGGTTTTTCAGTATCAGTTCATTACCGCTATCTACTCCAAAATCAATCCCCACGCACCCTGCTTTTCTCATCTCACCCGCAAGCTCTCGCGTGAAACCAGAAGGAATAGCATACGCATACCATCTTATTTTATCCGATAATCTTTTTCTTTTTATCTCTTGACATATTTGTAGGGCATGATCAGGATCAAGGTTAAATTCGCTATCACAGGTATGAAAATAAGTTATTCCTTTTTCGACCAGAACATTAAGTTCGTTAGCCACATCTTCGGGATGACGAAAACGAACCTTTTTCCCTTTACTCACTGGGTCAGCACAATAATAACAGCTCTGATTACATCCTCTTTTCGTTTCAAAACCAACCATTCCACCTTCCTGAAAATACTTAAGGTTATCGATTGTATCTCGAGGGAAAAGACGGAGTTTATGGAGGTCAAGATAGGTAGGAGCATTTTGGATGTATTTGCCAAAATCATTTCGCCAGATTAATCCGGGTATTTTTTTAAAATCTTTGGTAGCAGTAGTTAACGCCTTTATCAAAAAAGGGAAAGCATCTTCACCTTCTCCCCAGAAGCCAAAGTCCCCTCCACAATATTTTAGAGCTGGCACTGGAGAAATTGAAAACCCCACTCCCCCCAGTATTACTGGACTCTGGGTCCAGGTTCGAACCAGGTCAATAATCTTTTTGGTTTTTTCAAGGCAGAAATCCCGGCTGGCAAAATAAGAATCATCGATATTTCGAACAGTAATACCCACTGCCACAAAGGACTCATTTTGGAAAGTGCGTTTTATATCTTCTTCTACATTTTCGGAAAAGGCAAGATCAAGAAAAACCACCTTAATTTGATGATTATGAAGAGCAGTTGCCAGATAATCTACGGCTACCGGTGAAACTACCGGCTTCATTCGGTTGGGATTAATGAGAAGGACTTTTTTAGGCATTGTTATTCTCCCGGCTTTTTTTCAATATTATAGGATAAAACCGTGCGGGAGAAAACCTATTTTAGGTTCCCATAACGCAAATATTCTTTTTGCGAATAAAAACATTTAGTTGCTGACCGATTTGGTATTTAAGCTTGCGGTAAATGTAGTTTGGAACCTCTGCTACAATGGGAATTCCACAGGTTGTTTCCTTTAATTCCAGGGTATGGGTAGCTCCCTTTTCGATTATCTTATTTAAAACTACGGAAAAGCAATTTTCTTCCTTAATTCCTTCTGGAATTGGTAGCTCATCTTTTATAATCATTACCTCTTCTCCCCTAAAACCAAAAGAAAAAGGGGGTTCAGGAAGCGCTCGGTCATAATAAGCTTTAAAAACTATCCCCTGATAAGAAAGGATGACCAACTTTTCTTTTTCGTTCAATTCCCATTTTTCGGCAGTAAAGATATTTTCCATTCCAGTAAACAAAGCAATTTTTTTATTCTTCGGGAAAAAATAGACGCGGTTCTTTTTGCCGGTTTGCACAATTTCCCCATCCATCAAAATAGAAATTATATCACCAAGGATAAAAGCTTCTTCTTGGTCGTGTGTTACTTGTAATATAGTTACTTGAAAATGAGAATGAATCTCTTTAAGCATTTTTTGAAGCTGGCGACGGATGGGAGGATCGAGGGCAGATAGAGGTTCATCCAGAAGAAGGACTTTAGGTCGAGTGATTAAAGCCCGCGCCAGTGCTACTCTTTGTTTTTCTCCACCACTTAGGGTCGTAGGGAAAGCAGTTAATCGAGGCCCAAGTTGAAGAACCTCGATTAATTCCTTAAGCAAGAAGTGGTATTCAGAAGATGGTATTCTTTTAATCTTTACACCAAAAAGGATATTATCCCGCACAGTAAGATGGGGAAAAAGCGAAAGATCCTGGGGCACAAAGCCAATTTGGCGAGCTTCCGGTGGCAAAAGTGATACTTCTTTATTGCCAATGAATATCTTTCCTTTCGTCGGCTGGTGGAGGCCGGCAATGGTTTCAAGAATTACGGTTTTGCCTGCTCCGCTGGGACCTAATAGGATATAATATTCACCTTTTTTTATTTCGAGGTTAAGATTTTTTAGATGAAATTCCTTGAGCTTTATCTCCAAATTTTTCAGGGCAATCAAAGTCTCACCTCTTTTCCCGAGACAAACCGAATAATGAGTAACCCAGTTACTGCCGTAAGGATGAGGATAGCCACCATTGTAAGTGCCCGGTCAATATCCGCTGAAGCAAAACTTAAATAAACCGCAGTAGGAATAGTTTCGGTTTTCATTGCTGCGGCACCCACTAAAGTGATAGTAGCACCAAATTCTCCCAAAGCCCGAGCCCAGCAAATAACTACTGTTGCTAATAAGCCATTTTTGGCTAAAGGTAAGGTAACTCGAAGAAAAGCCTGGAAAGGAGAACAACCTAAGGTTCGGGCTACTTCTTCGTAACGAGAAGGGATCTGATCAAAAGTTGATTTTATCATCCGCGCTGCCAATCCTGCAATTATACTAAACTGGGCAATAACAATCCCTGGAGGGGCAAAAACAATAGGAAAAAACCTTGCCTGAAAGGTTTTGCTCAGCGGGCTGGTAAAAAAGACCAAAAGAAGAGCACCAACTGCTACCGGAGAAACAAACACCGGAATATCTAACACCGTATCCAAAAGAATTTTACCGGGGAAATTTTTTCGGGAGAGAAAATAGCTGGCCGGCACCGCTATTAATAAAGCGATAATTGTAGCCATAGTAGCAGAGACTACACTCAATTTAATTGCATAAATAATCTCATTAGAGAAAAGAAGCTCTCCTAAGGCAGTGGGATGGTAATGCCAGTAAGTATAAACCACCAGGAGGAGATAGAATCCTACCAGAATAACTAATGCCATCAGGGTAGAGATAAGAAAGAGGGAAGGACGGGGTTTCATTACCATCCTAAGGGTAGAAGATATTCTCCACCAATAACTGCCTCGGGGGCATATCGCCGCGCTTCTGGTTCATCAGTAATGTAGCCTTTAGCCTTAAACTTCTCTTTTCCTTCATATCCAACTACAAAGTTTACAAAATCTTTGGCTTGCTTTTTATTTTTAGCAAAACGGGAAACCGCAATAGGGATATAAGAGATTCGGGGTATTTCGGAAGGCTTAAGAAAAATGGTTTCGATTTTGTCTGGCTCCCAGTGAGAAAACACCTCCCATCCCATAACTGCATCTGCACCCCCAAGAGCAATAAGGTTAGCGGTCTTTTCACAGCTTTCAGTATAGCTTTTAATTCGGGGTTTAATAAGCGAGCTCAAATGATTATGTTCAAAAACTTCTACCGCATAAAGGCCAACACATACCGTGCGGGGATTGGCAATTACCAATTGTATATCCTCCCGGATTAGATCATGAAGGGATTGTATTTTCTTCGGGTTTCCTTTTTGGACATTAATAGCGGGAATCAAATAAGCAACAATTTTTATCGAGTCCGGCTCGACGATTTTTTCTTTTTTAGCTTTCTCCATAAAATCAGGAGAACCAGCAAGATAAATATCCCCCATCTGGGCTAGCTTCATTTGGGAAAGCAGAGTTCCCGAGCCTCCATATTGGGCAATTACTTCTACTCCGGTTTTTTTCTGATACTCGCGGATAATCTCTTCCATAACTGGTTTGGTAACTGATCCGATAAATCCGATTAAATTTTCCGCGCAAGCAAAGTGAGAAGAATTAAAAACTACAACATAAAATAACAGTAAGAACCAAATGAACTGGTTTTTTATCATCACTACCTCCTGGGATTAAGACAGCGAATAAAAAATTTTCGTTATGACAAATTACCATAACGAATTTGAATATAGATGACTAACTGAAAAAAAGCAAGAAAAAATTAGAGCAGGATGTATTATTTTTTTTACTGTCATCCTGAACTTGTTTCAGGATCTCAGGGGATGCGGAAACAAGACTGAAACAAGTTCGGTCCAGGGTTCAGCCTAACCTTTTGCCTTATTCGGCCAATTTTTCCGCAATCTCATTGCGAAGAAAAGGCGAATATAATTTGTTGTTGAAAAATTTTTCTTCTGATTTTTATTCTAAGTAGGGTATAATTGGTTTTAAAATCAGGAGGAAAGAGTTGGCGCTCACAGTCAACGAGATTTTTTTCAGTATTCAGGGAGAATCTTCTTATGCGGGTTGGCCTTGTATTTTTGTTCGGCTTACTGGCTGTAACCTAAGGTGTTCTTATTGTGATACAGTTTACGCCTACGAGGAAGGGAATCCAATGACGCTTGCCGAGGTCATCGCTGAAATTAAAAAATTTCCTTGTAATTTGGTAGAAATTACCGGCGGAGAACCTTTGCTCCAGGAAGAAACCCCTATTTTAATCGAGGCACTTCTTAAAAAAGGGTATAAAGTCCTTTTAGAAACTAACGGTAGCCTGGATATTAGTCAAGTGAATTCTCAATGTGTTCGCATTATTGATTTTAAGTGTCCCAGTAGTGGAATGGCGCGATTTAACCACTTTGGCAATATTGACTCTCTTTCTCCGCATGATGAGGTAAAGTTTGTTATTGGTAACCGGAAAGATTTTAATTATGCCAAAGCGATTATCGCTTTGATGAGGGAAAAGCCTTTTTTTAAAAATATCATTCACTTTGCTCCGGTTTTTGGTAAAATCTCCCCGGCACTTTTAGCCCGATGGATTCTGAGAGATAACCTCGCCGTCCATCTGCAACTTCAACTTCAGAAAATTATTTGGAGAAAAAAGAGCAGAGGAAAATAAAAATGCAGAAAAAAGCAGTTGTGCTTTTAAGTGGTGGGGTGGATTCAACCACCACCTTAGCCTTTGCTAAAATTGAAGGCTTTGAGATTTATGCGTTAAGCTTCCATTATGGCCAAAGAAATATTTTCGAAGTAGAACAAGCGAAAAAAATTGCTAAGTTCCTTGGCGTGAAAGAACACCTAATACTTTCCATAGATTTAAAAGCAATCGGAGGTTCGGCGCTTACCTCAGAAAAAATTTCCTTACCTAAAAACCGCAAACTTACCGACATTGGAAGAGAAATCCCTTCTACTTATGTCCCGGCAAGAAATACGATATTTCTTGCTTACGCGCTTGCTTGGGCAGAAACCATCGGAGCCGAAGACATCTTTATTGGAGTTAACGCCATTGATAGTAGTGGATATCCGGATTGTAGGTTAACCTATATAAAAGCTTTTGAGCAACTATGTAATTTAGCTACCAAAGCAGCAGTGGAGGGGAAACTCCAGTTTAAAATTCGCACCCCTTTGATTAACCTGAGTAAAGCCGAAATTATCAAAAAAGGGATGGAACTCGGAGTTGATTTTTCACTTACTCATAGCTGCTACGATCCTTTACCCGATGGGAAAGCATGTGGGAAATGTGATAGTTGCCAACTTCGGCTTAAAGGATTTAAAGAGGCAGGATTTCACGACCCAATTCGCTATGTAAATTCTACAAATAATACCACTTAGTTTTAAATAAGAACCCATTCCCTAATATATTCCCCTCTCTTCGCTCTTAAATAAAAGCCGGAGAATAGCCAAACTTCCTTTGCTGGTGGCAGAAGTATTAATATTTTCCGGCGAAAACCTCCCCTTTCGGAATTTTTATCTTCCTTTAGTGGTCATTATAAAATAATTTTACTATGCAATAATTATTTTTTTGCCTTTTTG
>Ga0315298_1002270_pt1 | contig 33023 bp, 33 predicted proteins | sample WHS_1_MG_FD_203077 | JGI IMG/M metagenome (GOLD analysis project Ga0315298, IMG submission 203077) | Extremophilic microbial mat communities from Washburn Hot Springs, YNP, Wyoming, USA - WHS_1_MG | ecosystem: Environmental > Aquatic > Thermal springs > Hot (42-90C) | place: USA: Wyoming... | reverse complement strand
TTAACCTGGCCAGAGCCTTCCGGGACAGGTCGGGCATCCGCCCCAGCCGCCCCACCCCCCTGATAAGCATTGTTTTCGTCTTCATGGCAACACATTATAGTGTCACCAATCTATCTGGACGAGCTCAAATCAGGCACGACTACTTTTGCTGACCGCCCTTTTCGCCGGTTTAGCTGAAGCTTTTGATTTAGCTACGGCCGCCCCCGTCTTCTCACCGCGAAAAGCTTCTTTGGTCGGTACTTTGATTGAATAGTCCGCCTTTGAAGCAAAGACCGAGACCAGCCGGTGCGCCTTGCCGCCGCATTTCGGACATTTGGCGTCCTTATCGAAATCGCACATCGGACGCATCAGCTCGAATTCTTCCTGGCATTCGACGCATGAATATTCATAAGTCGGCATATCAGGTCTGCCCTCCTTAGTTTTTTTCCGTACCGTTCCGCTCCTCTCGTATTATGGGAGAGCATTGGAACGTGGATGACACCATCATTTAACCAGCATATTCTATTTTATGAAACAATACCGCGCTTGGCAAACCAGTTACACGTCCTTGTTGGCCTTCTCAAGGCTGTGCTATAATAAGCGCACTTTTTTGATTATCAAGGATGTAAAGGTGCGCGATTACGAACTGGTGACTATCATCAAACCCGATGTAGCCGACGAAGACGCCGCGGTGGTTATCGAGAAAGTCAAGGCCCTGGTTGCCGACCACAAAGGCGAACTTGGTGAGGTCAACTCCTGGGGCAAGAAGAAGCTCGCATACCCAATCGGACAGTACAAGGAAGGAAACTATTTTGTTATGCGTTTCAAGCTTGAGCCGAAGGAGGCCGGTGAAATCGAAACAACCCTCAAGCTAAACGAGAAGGTCATGCGGCATCTCCTGGTGAAAAAGGAGAAATAGAGGGAGGGAGTTGCGGTGACGCTCAACAAGATACTGCTCATCGGCAATGTGGGGAAAGACCCGGAGATGCGGTACACACCTACCGGCAGTCCGGTGACCAGTTTTACCCTGGCTACCAATCGGACGTACCAGACACCAGAGGGACAGACCAAGAAAGAAACCGAGTGGTTTAACATAGTTGCCTGGAGCAAGCTGGCTGAGCAATGCAATCAGCTGCTTGCCAAAGGCAAGAAGGTATATGTTGAAGGGCGTATTCAAACTCGGTCGTGGGAGGGCCAGGACGGCCAGAAGCGGTCCCGTGTCGAGGTGATTGCCAACCGCGTGATGTTGCTTGAACGTGCCCCCGGAACAGCGGCACTACCGGCTGAGGGCGAAATACCCGGGGAAATGCCCGAAGGCGACCAGATTGAGCCCGAGGATGTGCCCTTCTAGATACTTCTAGATATTAGTTTGATCGCTGTAGGTTCCATCCACAGACTGAGCAGACCAGCGAGACCACCGCGATTTTGAGTCCCGGTGGTCCTACTAAGTAGTAATGAGGTTCACAGACAATGACAACTAACCCAATCAGCGAAGCTGGCATACCCCCATCCACCGTCGCCACCGGCGCCGCAGCGCCAGCATCGTCAAGACCATCCGCAGCCGGGCCACAACGTTCGGCAGAGCGTTCGGGCACTGGACGATCGGGCGGGCGGCCGTTTGACCGCTCGGGCAACCGCGCCTACCGCCCCGCCAGCGGGCGGGCGGGCGGGCGCAGGTTCGGCAGGCCCAAAGTATGCCCCCTCTGTGTTGAAAAGGCCAAGGAAGTCGATTACAAGGACGCAGCTAAACTCGGCCGGTTCATCTCCGACCGCGGCCGCATTGACACACGCCGGCGTACAGGCATGTGCGCCAAGCATCAGCGGATGGTTTCCCGGGCCATCAAGAGAGCCCGTCATCTGGCGCTACTGCCCTACACGGCCGAACATATTCACTGCACGGGGGGTGTCGGTATCGTGGAAAGACCACCGAGGGTGAGACTGCCAAGACGCGAGGCGTCAGCCACAGCGCCACAAACCGCCCAGGCCCCCACCCCGGCAGCCCAAACCCCAATGCCAACTTCAGAGAAGGAAGAAAGTGCCCAAGCGAACATATCAGCCAAAGAAGCTTAAGCGGGCCCGCACACACGGTTATCTGGCGCGAGCCGGCACCAAAGGTGGACGAAAAGTACTTAAGTCAAGGAAACTCAAGGGACGCTGGCGCCTGACGGTGACTGACTGATTACAGTGAACAGTGTGGGCGCTCTACATCGACGGAGCGAGTTCCAGGCAGTCTACGAAAGGGGACATACGTGGACAGCCCATCCGCTGGTAATGAAGGTCCTGCCCAATGGCACCGGAGAAAGCCGGCTGGGGTTTTCCGTAGGCAAGAGCGTCGGCAAGGCGGTGGTGCGAAACCGCGTGCGGCGCCGTTTAAGAGAAATAGCCAGGCGTATGCCTCTGAAGCCAGGATGGGATATCGTCATAATTGCCCGACCTGACAGCTCGGATAAAGACTATCGTGAGCTCAGAGCAATAGTAGAAAAACTGCTGTGCCTTGCGCGGCTGATGCGTGAAAGTAATGAAGCAACTGACACTGGAACTGATTAGGCTCTATCAGTCCACCATTTCCCGGGTGACGCCGCCATCGTGCCGCTTTACCCCGACCTGCTCTCATTATGCCTGTGAAGCCATCGAGCGCTTCGGGCTGGCCCACGGCACATGGCTCACCGTCAAGCGATTAGCTCGGTGCAATCCTTTTAACCCCGGCGGCTACGACCCTGTTCCTGAAGCCACACCGGGGCACCGGTGCCACTCCAACATCATGGAGGCAACCGAAGGTGAGTAGCCGCCGGCTGGTCATTATTGCCACGCTCCTGATATCTCTAGTTGTCATCTCAGCCTGCACCGGCCCTCCACCGATACGTGGCTGGTCCGGTTTCGCCATCAGCAAAGATGCACTTTATCTGGGCGCCATGGACGGCCGTATCCTGGGGCTCAGTCAGACATCACGCGCCCAGAACCTGAACTTTCCCGCCCAGGGCGAATGGGAGTTCACTCCAAAAGTTACCGTACGCTCAAGTGGTTTTGGCTGCGCTCCTGCACCAACCACCTCAGCCACATACGGCACCCCAGGTCTCACCGGTGACCTTGTCTATGTTGCCACCTACGAGGGCAAAGTAATGGCCATCACCGCTCAGACCGGTTCTCTGCGATGGGTCTATCCTCGCGAGACTGGCGAGTATCTCGGGAGCATTGTCGGCGCCCCCGCTATTGCCGGCGACACCATCTATGTCACAAGCTCTGACGGCAAGCTTTATGCTTTCGATACCGCAACCGGCGACCGCCGCTGGGAATTTGCCACTTCGGGACGTATCTGGGCCACCCCGGCGGTCAGCGGTGATGTCATTTACATCGGCAACTTTGAGGGCGATGGTTATGCTGTTTCAGCCAAAGATGGCAGACTGGTCTGGAACATTAAAGCAGGAGCCGCGGTAGCATCAGTCAGCGCCGGCAAGACCGGCCCGGTCCTCTTCGGTCTTTTTAACAATGAACTCCGCGCTTTCGACCCTAAGAACGGCTCCCCTCTCTGGCAGTTCCGGGGCAATAGTTGGTTCTGGGCGCCGCCGCTGGTGAGCGGCGATTACATTTACGCATCGTGCCTCGACAGCTATCTATACGCAATCGACGCCGTGAGCGGCCGCCAGCTATGGAAATACGATGCAAAATCACAGATTAACTCGTCGCCACTGCTGTACGGCGACCGGCTGGTGGTCATCTCGCAAAGCGGTGATGCCTGCATTGTAGACCCAAGGAATGGTACAGAACTTAAGAGAATCGCCCTGGGAGTCGTGGTGCAGGCGCCGCCGGCAGTCTCCGGAGACATGCTGTTCGTCCATGCCAGAACTCAATGGGTCTACGGTGTTAATCTTAAGTCGGGAGAGGTGGTCTGGAAATTCAACACCACACCACCGGCACGGTAAGGAAGCCAGCTCAATGAACCTCTGGAACACAATCGTCCTCGAGCCACTCTTAAATGTCCTGCTGGCTATGGCAGGCATGCTTTTTCACAACTTCGGCCTGGCTATCATTGTCCTGACGGTTGTCATCCGCCTGGCCATGACCCCCCTTACCAACCGGCAGACCAGGTCCTCCAGGGCAATGTCCGAGCTTCAACCCAAAATACAGGAACTCCAGCGGAAATATAAGCGGGACCAGCGCAAGCTTCAGGAGGAGATGTCCAAGCTCTATAAAGAAGCCGGAATCAGCCCGCTGGGATGCCTCTGGCCCATGCTCATCCAATTCCCTATCTGGATCGGCCTTTACCAGGCCATCATGCAGGCCATGGCGGCCAATCCCGAAGACCTGCTTAACCTATCACAGCACCTGTACCCGTGGGGCCTGGTACAACAGGGAGTCCCTGCCCGGCAGAGCTTCCTCTGGCTCAATCTCGCCCAGCCCGATTCCTACATGGTCCTGGCCGTTCTGACCGGCGGCACCATGTGGGTACAGCAAAAGATGGTAACGCCACCAGCCACCGACCCCAAACAGAGACAGATGACCCAGATGACTACGATGATGATGCCGCTGATGTTCGGCCTGTTTACCCTCCAGTTCCCAAGCGGCCTGGCTCTCTACTGGGTTGTCTCCAACATCATCGGCATCATCATCCAGTACATTAGCGGCGGCTGGGGTTATCTCCGTACCCCGGCAGTCCAGCCGGCACTGGTACCCCAGAAGCCTGCCGAGAAGAAGTGAGGTCGCTCATGAAAGAGCTCGAGATAGGTGCTAAGACCGTCGAGGATGCTCTGGCGGTAGCTCTCCTGGAACTCGGTGTGACCAAAGACCAGGTCGAGGTCACGGTCCTCAAGAAAGGCCGTGCTGGTATTTTCGGCGTTGGCGCTGAAGATGCCAGAATCAAGGTAAAGGTCGTCGAAAGACCCCCTGTGGCAAAGACGACCGAGGCCGCGGACGGAGACGCAACCCGGCCTGTCACGGCCGCAGAAGGCAATGTCCCGCAGATAGCCAGCGAGGTTCTCACAACCCTCCTGCGCCTCATGAAAGTGAAGGCCGAAGTCATGGCCAGTCCCGGCAACGCTGAGGCAGCGGTGTCACTGGACATCCGCGGTGATGACCTCGGCGCGCTGATCGGCCGCCGCGGACAGACGCTGGCTTCCCTCCAGTTCATCGTCAGGCTCATCGTTTCGGAGCGCGTCGGCAAATGGCTGCCCATCGCCATTGATGTTTCCGGTTATAAAGAACAGCGCCGTCAGTCGCTCCGACGGCTGGCTCTCAGCCTCGCCGACCAAGTAAAGTCCTCCAGGCGGCCGGTCGTCATGGAGCCAATGCCGGCTGACGAGCGGCGGATTGTTCACCTTGCCCTCGCCGATCATCCGGACGTCACTACCCAGAGTACCGGTGAGGGTGAAGAGCGCAAGGTAGTCATCCAGCTTAAGAAGCGCTAGCCATGTTTCAGACCGTCAACCCCAAAGCCAGCTTCCCCGAACTGGAAGAGCGCATCCTCCATTTCTGGAAAGAGCACGCCATTTTCGCCAAGAGCATCGAGTCCCGCAAACAGGCACCCCTCTTCGTCTTCTACGAGGGACCTCCAACCGCCAACGGCAGGCCGGGCATCCACCACGTCCTGTCCCGCATCTACAAAGACATCATCCTGAGATACCGGACCATGCGCGGCTATTCGGTACCCCGCAAGGCCGGTTGGGACACCCACGGCTTGCCCGTCGAACTCGAAGTCGAAAAAAAACTCGGCTTCACTGGCAAACAGCAGATTGAAGAATACGGCGTCGCCAAGTTTAACGCCCTCTGTCGGGAAAGCGTCTTCACCTATCTTAAAGATTGGGAAAAACTAACCGAGCGCATAGCTTTCTGGCTCGATATGGCGCACCCCTATATCACCATGGACAACGGCTACATCGAGTCCTGCTGGTGGGCCATTAAACAACTCTGGGACCAGAACCTCATCTACCAGGGTTACAAGGTCACGCCCCACTGTCCCAGGTGCGGCACTTCCCTGAGTTCTCATGAAGTCGCCCTCGGCTACAAGGACGATGCCAGCGACCCCTCGGTCTTCGTCAAATTCAGGGTCGACCTCAATCACGGCAGACCGTCGGAAACAGCGCGCCGGACACTGGCTTCGAACGTACCGACCTATCTCCTTGCCTGGACGACTACTCCCTGGACACTCCCGGGCAACACCGCCCTGGCCGTTTCACCTGAAGCCGAATACGCCATGGTCGAGCAGACCACGGAGACCGGCAAAGAACGGCTGGTGCTGGCTTCGGCCAGAATCAGCCACAGCATCAGAGGCAGCTACCAGGCAATAGCCGTAATCAAAGGCGGCGACCTCATCGGCTGTCATTATGAGCCGCTTTTCAATCCCGGCGACTTCAACGTGGCCGTTGAACAGTTCGCACCGAAAGATGGCGCCGACCGGCGCACCGTGCTCAAACCTGTCTACGAGCCGGCCCGAACCGGGCATCCTGCTTCGGGCAGTCCACCGCTGAGCTACTGGGTCATCGGCGGCGACTTCGTTTCCATGGAAGACGGCACCGGCATAGTACACATCGCCCCCGCCTTCGGCGAGGTGGACTTCACCGCTGGCGAGAGGGAGGGCCTGTACTTCGTCCAGCATGTAGATGGGGCCGGCAATATTACCGGCAATTACCCATTCTCTGGCAAGTTCGTCAAGAAAGCCGACCCGCAAATCAGCGACATCCTCTCCAGCCGCGGGCTTCTCTACCGAAGTGAACGTATCACGCATACTTATCCCTTTTGCTGGCGTTGTGATACCCCGCTTCTGTACTACGCCAAACAAAGCTGGTACATCCGGACGACCGCTTTCAAGGACAAAATGCTCGCAGGTAATGAGCAAATCAACTGGTATCCGGAACATATCAAGTACGGCCGCTTCGGCGATTGGCTTGAGAACAACGTGGACTGGGCCTTCTCCCGCGAGCGTTACTGGGGAACGCCCCTGCCCATCTGGCAGTGCGAGTCATGTGGCCACAGCGAGTGCATCGGCGGTGTCAGCGACATCAAACGACTGGCCGATACCGACGCCATGACGAAGAACGGCCAGTCTCTTGAAGATTGCCTCAAAGACCTTCACCGGCCCATGGTGGATGCCATCCTACTCAAATGCGGCAGGTGCGGCAAGTCAATGCGGCGGCGTCCCGAGGTTATTGACTGCTGGTTCGATTCCGGGGCTATGCCCTTTGCTCAATGGCACTATCCTTATGAGAATAAGGCCGAGTTCGAAAAGCACCGCCAGGCCGATTTTATCTCCGAAGCTGTTGACCAGACCCGGGGATGGTTCTACAGCCTCCACGCCCTCTCCACCATGCTTTTTGAGAGGCCAGCCTTCAGGAACGTAATTTGCCTCGGTCACATTCTTGACGCCGACGGCGAGAAGATGAGCAAGACCCGCGGCAACGTTGTCGACCCGTGGTCGGTGCTCAACACCAGCGGCTGTGACGCGCTACGCTGGTACTTTTTCACTTCGGCACCGGCGGGCAACGTCCGGCGCTTCTCGGTCCAGATGGTACAGGAAACCATGCGCAGTTTTCTCCTGACCCTCTGGAACACCTACTCCTTCTTCGTCATGTACGCTAACATCGACAGGTACGACCCGAAGTCAGCAGTCCCGACCTCGCTCAGCGACCTCGACACATGGATACTGTCCGAGCTTAACCAGCTCGTAGCTGAGGCAACTGAAGCTCTTGAAAAATATGATCCGACGACTGCGGCACGCCGCATCGAGGACTTCGTCGATGACCTCTCCAACTGGTATGTCCGCCGCAGCCGCCGCCGCTTCTGGAAAAGCGAGAGCGACACCGACAAGCTGGCGGCGCACTCGACGCTCTACCGATGCCTTACCACCCTCTCCCGATTGCTGGCGCCGTTCATGCCATTCGTAGCCGAGGAAATGTACCAGAACCTGGTGCGGTCGGTCTACCCGGAATCGCCGGAGAGCGTGCATCTCACCGATTTTCCAACCGCCGACATGTCATGCGTCGACCAGCGCCTCGCTGCCGACACCCGTCTCGCCATCAGGATCTGCAGTCTCGGGCGGGCCGCCCGCGCCAGAGCTCAGGTCAAAGTACGCCAGCCTTTACCCCGGGCTATCGTTAAAGTCCGCAACGAACAGGAAGCTGAAGCCGTCAAGAAACTGGCAGGCCAGATACTAGAAGAACTCAACATCAAAGAACTCTCCGCCGATGCCCGTCCGGTGGAAGTCGTACTCTCCGATGTCGGCAAGGCACTTATCGAGAAGGAAGGCGACCTTGTAGTGGCGCTTCAGACCGAGCTTTCACCACAGCTTCAAGCCGAAGGCACCGCCCGCGAAGTGGTACGGCGCATCCAGACGATGCGGCGCCAGGCCAGCTTCGAAATCACCGACCACATCATCGTGTACTACCAGGGCGATGCCGCATTCAACGCGGTGATGGACGAATTCGCCACCTACATCAAGCAGGAGACTCTGGCCGTTAAGCTTATCAACCAGCCACCCGCAGATGCCGACCTCCAGCAAACACACAAGATTGATGGTCGAGATATCACTCTGGGCGTTAAGCGAGGTTAATCCTGACTGTATTCCAGGCTTCTGAACCTACCGGTTCGGCGTCTCTGCCAGTGTCACCTGGGTCTTGAACTCGCTGGCGCCCCGGACATAGGTGATATCCACGGTGTCACCCGGCTTACGTGACCTGATGATTTCCACCACCTGCTCGGCCTTGGTTATCTTCCGGCCGTCAAAAGCGATAACGACATCACCTCTCTGTAGGCCTGCTTTGTCGGCAGGAGTCCCGCGCGTCACGGCGGTAATCAGGGCCCCCTGCTTTACCGTAAGATTATAACGAGCTATCAGGGAGGAACTCACGTCAACCATGCTCACGCCCAAAAACGCCCTTACCACGCGGCCGGTTGTAATCAACTGCTCAATGACAGGCATTGACGGAGTAATAGCGATGGCGAACCCGATATTCTGGGCCTCGCCAGCGATAGCTGTATTAATTCCCACCACCTCTCCGGCAACATTCAGGAGCGGCCCACCGCTGTTACCGGGATTGATAGCAGCATCGGTCTGGATGAGATTGTAAAGGGTTACCCCATTTTGCTCCTGGATGGTGCGCTTCGTGTGGCTGACGATGCCTACCGTTACCGTCGCACCACCTTCCAGGGCCAGCGCATTGCCAATTGCAATCACCCAGTCGCCGACCCTCAGGTTGTCCGACCGGCCCAGCTTGGCCACGGGCAGGTTCGCTCCATCAATCTGGATCACCGCCAGATCAGTCGCCGGGTCCCGGTTTACCTTAATGGCATCGAAGCTCCGACCATCGTTAAGCATTACCTTGACCTGAGTGGCCCCCTCGACGACATGGTTATTGGTAACGATATAGCCCTTCGGGTCAATAATGACGCCGCTACCGGCGCCTCGCTGTGGCACTGGCTGGAGAAAAATGTCAGAGACGATGCCTTCAGTCTGAATAGAGACTACTGATTCCTGGGCAACCTTGACGATATCGGCGAAGGTCGGGATTCCGGGGATCGGGCCTGAACCGAGCGTCGGGGCCTTCCAGGACGAGTCTATTGGCGAGCCCTGGCTCACTCCGCTCTGCGGCGGCGCCTGGGACTGGGGCGGCTCAGGAGATGGTACAGGGGTTGCTGGTGCTGGCAGGGATGGCGCCCGGAGAGGAATGGGCGGCAGAAACGAACAGCCGGTAGCCACCACAAGGCTGAATGTAAGTACAACTGCGAAGGCATAATTCAAATGGCCCGACCAGAGCTTCTTCATCCAGGACCTCCTAAGGCCTGTTAAATGTCTCTAATTTTACGCCGTATGCCCGGTACTTATCAACGACGCTTGCGCCACCGGGAAGGCCGGTGACTGTGGTATTTTAGAAGAGCTTTATGAAGTTCCTGTTAAGTCTAGTGCCCCCAGACACTTGACAGAAAACGCTGTAGTACGGTATCATCTGGCTCCCTCTGGTGGTTAGAGCGAGGTGGTACCACCCGTTCCCATTCCGAACACGGAAGTGAAACGCCTCAGCGCAGACGATACTGAGGAGCACTTGGGAAAATATGCCACCGCCAGGGGTTTTTCTTTTTCGGTGACTTCCTCTCCCCTCCAATGGGCCCGGTCTCACCGTTCCGCCAGAACGGCTCTATTTTGGGCTAGCCGAACCTCTCGGCGTTAAGCGCCCAGATTGAAACGATAATTGCCAGGGTAATGAATACCCACCCGGCAAGGAACAGGGCTATCTGGAACCAGTCGTCCGGGGCTGCTCCAAACAGCGCCGCAAAGGTATAAGCGGTCCCGAAGCTGGCAAATCCCACTGCGAACAATATCCAGAATCCGAGCGCATCCCCGGCCTTGCCGGTCGTGGCCACGAAGCCGACGATACAGGCCACAAAGAGCGCCCACGAGAACCCCATGCCCATGTAGTCAGTCAAAGGCACTGCCATAAGCACCTCGAACGTATTCGCTGTGCGGGTCGCCCTTCAGGCACAGATTATAGCATGGACACACCATGCACCCCTACCCCAGCATATCCCGTTTATTATTTTATGTTAATGCAACATCTGATCCAATCGCGCGCCGCTGTTCTTCCCGTTTGACGTTGTCATACTCGCAGACTATAATTAGCATTCGGGAGCCGGAACCATGACAAGCAGATTTGAGAAGTTCTCCGAGCGGGCTCGCCGCGTACTGACAAGAGCCCAAGAAGAAGCCCAGCGGTTCGGTCACAACTACATCGATACCGAGCATATCCTGCTGGGCCTGATCTCCGAAGAAGACGGCATCGCCGCCAAGATACTCGAAAACCTCGGCGTCGTCCTCAGCAAAGTTCGCGGGGCCGCTGAGTTCCTCATTGATCGCCAACAGAAGCAGGCTTCCGGGGAAGTGGGATTAACCCCGCGCGCCAAGCGTGTCATCGAACTGGCCGTCGAGGAGGCGCGGCGCCTCAACCATAACTACATTGGCACCGAGCACATCCTGCTCGGTCTCCTGGCCGAACGCGAAGGCGTCGCCGCCGGCGTCCTCGAGAGCTTCGGTGTTAACATCGACCGCGCCCGCGCCGAAGCATCACGCTTGAGCACCCAGAGCCCGTCGGCCCAAGCCTACGCTACCGCTAAAACGGCTACCAAGACCCCCACTCTCGACCAGCTTGGCACCGACCTCACCGCCTCAGCGCGCACCGGCAAGCTGGACCCGATCATCGGGAGAGGCAAGGAAATCGAACGGGTCATCCAGATACTCAGCCGCCGCACCAAGAACAATCCGGCGCTTATTGGCGAACCCGGCGTCGGCAAGACGGCCATCGTCGAGGGGCTGGCCCACCGCATCGTAGCGGGAGATGTCCCGGAGACGCTCCAGGGCAAACGCATCGTGGCCTTAGATATCGGCGCCCTTGTCGCCGGCACCAAATATCGCGGCGAGTTTGAAGAGCGGCTCAAGCGCGTCATCGACGAAATCAAGGCGGCCGGCAACTGCATCCTGTTCGTCGATGAGCTCCACACCATCGTGGGCGCCGGTGCCGCCGAAGGCGCTGTTGACGCATCCAATATCCTCAAGCCGTCCCTGTCCCGCGGTCTGGTGCAAATAATCGGCGCCACGACCCTCGACGATTACCGCAAGCACGTTGAAAAAGACCCGGCTCTTGAGCGACGCTTCCAGCCGGTGCTCGTCGCCGAGCCGACCGTAGAAGAGACCGTGGCCATTCTCAAGGGAATCAAGTCGCGCTACGAGGAGCACCATAAGCTCATCATCACCGAGAAAGCGATCGAGGCCGCAGCCAATCTGGCGTCGCGCTATATCCCCGACCGTTTTCTGCCGGACAAAGCCATCGACCTGATGGACGAGGCGGCCTCACGCGTCCGCATCAAGCAGGGCACAGCACCCATCGGCCTGACCGAGGCCCGCCGTGCCCTGGAGAAAGTGACCCGGGAAAAGGAAGCGGCCATGAAGGAGGCGGCCACCAAGGACCCTGCGGCGGCCCACAAGCAGTACGAATATGCCGCAGAGCTACGCAACCGTGAAATCCACCTCCAGGACAAAATCAAGATAATGGAGCAGGAGTGGCAATCCGAGCGCAACAAGGAGAAGAAGGCGGAGGTAGGCGACGAGGATATCGCCGAAGTCGTCAGCATGTGGACCGGCATCCCGGTGGTTCGATTGACCGCCAGTGAGTCCGCCCGCCTGCTTCAGATGGAAGAGGCCCTGCACCGCCGCATTATCGGTCAAGACGAGGCTATTGTAACCATTTCGAAAGCAGTCAGACGCGCCCGCGCCGGGCTGAAGGATGTGCGCCATCCGGTCGGTGTCTTCATTTTCCTCGGCCCAACCGGCGTCGGCAAGACCGAGCTGGTACGTGCGCTTGCCGAATTCATGTTCGGCAGCGAAGACACCATGGTCCGGCTCGATATGTCCGAGTTCATGGAGCGCCATACCGTCGCCCGTCTGGTCGGCGCGCCCCCGGGATATGTTGGTTACGAAGAGGGCGGACAGTTGACCGAAGCTGTCCGTCGCAAGTCCTACTGCGTCATCCTGCTGGATGAAATCGAAAAGGCCCACGACGAGGTTTTCAACATCCTCCTCCAGATATTCGACGACGGTCATCTCACCGACGCCAAGGGTCGGCGCGTTGACTTCCGCAACACCATCATCGTCATGACCAGCAACGTCGGGGCGGAGCTCATCAAGAAAGACATGACCATCGGGTTCTCCACCCAGAGCGAAGCGAAGACCCGTGAGATGGAATACGAGAAGATGAAGGAACGGGTGCTCGGCGAGCTCAAGAAGCGCTTCCGGCCCGAGTTCCTCAACCGCATCGACAACGTGGTCGTTTTCCATTCACTGACCAAAGAGCACATCCGCCAGATTGTAGACCTCATGCTCGGCAGCGTGGCCAAGTCCCTCCAGGAGAAGAACATTAAACTGGAGGTCACCGATGCCGCCAAAGACCTGCTGGGCGAGAAGGGCTACGACCCGGTTTTCGGCGCGCGGCCACTGCGCCGCACCATCCAGACCATGCTCGAAGACCAGCTATCCGAGTCTATCCTCCGCAATATCTTCCACGCCGGCGATACGGTGAAGGTCGACCGGGATGGAGACAAGCTCAAGATAGAGGCGGTCGTCCCTGCTGAACCGGTGGGGGCGGGCACCGGCACGTCTAAACCAGAGTAACACGTCATCAGTCCACTATACCCACCTACCCTCCGCCAGATTTCGCAACCGCAGCACCCGCTTAGAGCCGCGGTCAAAGCGCCGAAATGACACGAGTTTGACGACACGCTATAATCGTGCCCACGTACCTGAGCATGACTTTGCGCACCAACACGGAGGTCTGTCCTGGCTCGCGTAAATGTTGAATCACCATTACCCGGGAAAGTAAGCAGAGTTCACGTTACCGCTGGCGCTGTCATCAGCGAAGGCGATAAAGTATGCACGATCGAATCAATGAAGATGGAGAACCCCATCCTATCGCCGGTCAGCGGCAAGGTTGTTGAAATGAAAGTAAGCGCCGGGGAAAAGGTAACCAGCGGCCAGGTTCTCGCCATTATCGAGTATTAGCCGGCACCAACCACGGAGGCTGTGACTTGGAAAAGGCCAGAACCAGGACCATCTTTGTCTGCCAGCAATGCGGCAGGGAAAGCCCCAAGTGGCTCGGCCGGTGCCCCAACTGTCAGGAGTGGAACAGCTTCGCCGAAACACTTCAGACGCCGGTGAGACCTGCAGCACCTCGCGCCCGACCATCCGGCACCGTACCGCAGGAGCTTTCAAAGGTCAAAGGCGAAACGGGCAGGCGAATCGCCATGCCCATCGCTGAGTTCAATCGCGTCCTTGGCGGCGGGCTTGTCCCGGGGGCGCTGGTGCTCATCGGCGGCGATCCGGGCATCGGCAAGTCCACCCTCCTCCTCCAGGTATCCGGCGCTATTGCCGCCTCGGGCGGCAGTGTTGTCTACGTCTCCGGAGAAGAGTCCGTTCACCAGGTCAAGCTCCGGGCACAGCGGCTTGGCATCACCGGAGACCGCCTTTTCCTGCTGGCCGAAACAAGCCTGCCAGCCATCCTGGACCAGCTCGAATCCATGTCACCGGACATGGTCATTGTTGATTCAATTCAGACGGTGTATATAGACGATATCTCCAGTGCTGCCGGAAGCATCGGCCAGATAAGGGAGTGCGCCGCTGCCCTGATGCGCTGGGCCAAGCCGGCCAACGTGCCGGTACTCATTAGCGGTCATGTCACCAAGGACGGCGCTATCGCCGGCCCGCGGGTACTGGAACACGTTGTCGACGCTGTTCTCTATCTTGAGGGCGAGCAGTTCAGCACCTTCCGCATCCTCCGCGGTGTTAAAAACCGTTTCGGCTCGACCAACGAAATCGGCGTTTTCGAAATGACCGAGAAGGGCCTCAAAGAGGTCGAAAACCCATCCCTTGCTTTTCTCTCCAGCCACGAAGAGCCGGCTGTGGGTACGGCTGTCGTCCCAACTCTCGAAGGAAGCCGACCACTTTTGGTTGAGATACAGGCCCTGACATCCCTTTCGGTCTACCCGCCGCCGAGACGCATGGCCAATGGCATCGACCTCGCCCGTCTCCTCCTGATTACCGCCGTTCTCGGCAAGCGCACCGGCCTGAAGCTGGCCACTCAGGACATCGTCGTCAACGTGGTTGGAGGGCTCAGAGTTAACGAACCCGCCGCCGACCTGGCGGTAGCCATGACCATCGCTTCCAGCTTCCGTGAGGCTGGTGTCCTGCCCCGGATGGCCGTAATCGGCGAACTTTCCTTGACCGGCGAGCTGCGGGGCGTGCCCCAGCTCGACCGCCGGGTAGCCGAGGCCGCCAGACTCGGCTTCGAGAAATGCCTGGTGCCTCGCCTCCACGGCAAACAATCCCCCTCTGTCAGCGGCATCCAGGTCATCGAGGCGGGCACCATAAACGAGGCGCTCCGCGCCGGGTTATCCCGACCGAGGAAAATCGAAAATGAGTCATAAGGATGTTGCGGCTATCATCGTCGCCGCCGGGCGGAGCCGGCGCATGGCGGGCACCGACAAGACCTTTGCAGATCTTGGCGGCCGTCCGGTAGTGTCATGGTCACTGGCTACTTTCGAAAGATCCCCTGCCATCAACCAGATTATCCTTGTGCTGAATAAAGACAACTTTGAGGCTGGCCGGGAACTGGTCAGGTCCGGACTGAGGCCGGGGCTGACTCACGTCTGCCTCGGCGGTGAACGCCGGCAGGACTCCGTAAAAGCCGGTCTGGACATGGTCAATAATGCTGAATGGATCATCATTCACGATGGGGCCCGGCCGTTCGTCACCCACAAGCTGGTGGAGGACGGACTGAAAGCCGCACGGGAGACCGGCGCCGCTATCGCCGCGGTACCAGCCAGAGACACGGTAAAACTGGTGCGCAAGAATCTCACGGTATCTCGCACCATACCACGCGAACAGGTCTGGCTGGCGCAGACACCCCAAATTTTCCGCTACGATATAATTAAGCGCGCCTATGACGGCACTTCTGAAGAGGTGACGGATGATGCGGCGCTGGTGGAGAAGCTCGGCTTCAGCGTCAGACTTTATCATGGCTCATATCTGAATATGAAAATTACCACACCGGAAGACCTTACGCTTGCCCGGAGACAGGCCTGTACCATAGCTAGGGAGACAACTTGACGAGAGTCGGCATTGGCTTCGACATTCATCCGCTGGTGGTGGGCCGCAAGCTCATTCTCGGCGGTGTTAACGTGCCTTTTGAACGTGGACTGGCCGGGCACAGCGATGCTGACGTCCTTACCCACGCCATCATGGATGCCCTTCTTGGAGCCGCATCGCTCGGCGACATTGGCACCCATTTCCCGCCGACCGACGAGCAATACCGCGGGATATCGAGCATGATACTGCTCAGCCGTGTCAGTGAAATGCTGGCCGAGAAGGACTTCAAAATAAGCAATATCGATTCGACGGTCGTCGCCCAGAGACCCAAACTGGCGATATACCTCGACCAGATGCGGCTGAATATCAGCCAGACACTGGGGCTGACGGTTGACCGGGTCTCAGTCAAAGCGACGACTTCAGAAGGGCTCGGCTTTATCGGCCGTGCCGAAGGCATGGCTTCCTTCGCCATCGCCCTGATTGAGGAGAGCCGGTAATGGGCTACCTGAAAAGCCTCAAGCGCGATATTCAGACTGTCTTCGAGCATGACCCCGCCGCCCGGAGCACACTCGAGGTCCTCCTCGCTTACCCCGGTTTCCACGCCCGGCAGCTCCACCGGCTCGCCCACACTCTCTGGAACTGGAAGCTCAAGACGCTGGCTCGTCTCGTTTCGCACTTCAGCCGGGCCGTCACCGGCATCGAAATCCACCCGGGGGCGAAAATCGGCGAGGGTTTTTTCATCGACCATGGAATGGGCGTGGTCATCGGCGAAACCGCCGAAATCGGTGATAACGTGCTTATGTATCACGGCGTATCCCTCGGCGGCACCAGCATGCAGAAAAAGAAACGTCATCCTACTATCGGCAACAACGTCGTTATCGGTGCCGGCGCCAAGATTATCGGCGCCATCACCATCGGGGACAATGTCAAAATAGGCGCAGGGTCGGTCGTCGTCAAACCTGTCCCCCCGAATGCCACCGTCGTCGGCGTTCCGGGGCGAGTGGTTGAAATACGCAACCCGGACACCGATACTATAGAGAAACTGCCCGACCCGGTCTGGGAGAACATTCAGAGTTTGACCGAGCGGGTAACGCAGCTCGAGAAGCAACTTAGCGAACTACTGGCTCAAGCCAGGCGACGGAAAGCCGGACAATGAAAATCTACAATACGCTATCCGGTCGAAAAGAAGATTTCCAGCCTCGCGGCAAGCCGGTAACCATGTACGTCTGTGGTGTGACCGTATACTCCAGCAGTCACATCGGCCACGCCATGAGCTACATCGTTTTCGATACCATTCGACGCTACCTGGAATATCGCGGCTACCCGGTCAGATATGTGCAGAACTTTACTGACATCGATGACAAGATTATCAACCGTGCCAATGAGCTGGGCATCCCCGCCGCTGACCTGGCTAACCGATATATTGATGAGTTCCTGGCTGATTGCGATGCCCTTAATATCCGGCGCGCTGATGTCTACCCCAGGGCCACCGAGGAAATACCCAAGATAATCACCATCATCTCCGGGCTCGTGGAAAAGGGCTTCGCTTACCAGTCCGGCGGTGATGTCTACTTCCGGGTTAAGAAGGTGTCCGACTACGGTAAGCTATCCCATCAAAGTCCGGACCAGATGATGGCCGGCGCAAGAATCGAAGGGGCAGGCAAAGAGCACCCGCTTGACTTTGCCCTGTGGAAGGGCGCCAAGCCCGGCGAGCCTTCATGGCCCAGCCCGTGGGGCAACGGCCGTCCCGGCTGGCATATCGAATGTTCCGCCATGTCTCTCAAGTACCTCGGCGAGACGATTGATATTCATGGAGGCGGCCAGGACCTCATCTTCCCTCATCACGAGAATGAGATTGCCCAATCGGAAAGCTTCACCGGTACGGTCCCCTTCGTGCGCTACTGGCTCCACAACGGCTTGCTCCAGTTCGGCTCCGAGAAGATGAGCAAGTCGCTGGGCAATCTGGTGACCATCCGCGAACTCCTCCAGCATCATACCGCCGATGGTCTACGGCTGTTCATACTCAGCTCACACTATCGTAACCCGCTCACCTACAGCGAGGAGGCCCTTGACGCCGCCGAGCGCGGCATGGAGCGCATCCGGCAGGCGCTGGCCGTCCAGCCGGAACCAGGCGGCCACCCGCTCGACAGCCAACCCTTCCGGCAAGAATTCATCAAGGCCATGGACGACGACTTCAACACGCCCCAGGCGATAGCTTCTCTCTTCGACCTTGTCCGGGAACTCAACCGTGGCGTCGAGACCAAACAGAACATTGCTGAGGCACAGAACACGCTTCGGGAACTTGCCAGCGTGCTTGGTTTCTCACTCAAGGGCAAGGTCGGGCCGTCGCTGGACGCAGTGCCCTTCATTGAACTGCTGGCAAAGACCCGTGAGGACCTGCGCAAGGCCAAACAGTGGGCGCTGGCCGACCAGATACGCAGGGAGCTGGCCGACCGCGGCGTCATCATCGAGGACACCCCCAAAGGTCCCCAGTGGAAATACCGCGGATAGGAGCAAACCGCCGGACGCTTCTACCTTCTCCATTACCCGCTTCCGTACGAGCACCGGTGTTGATACGCCTGTCCCGTAGGAGTAAGATAACACTACAGCACATCACAATAAACAGGAGGAGAGACTGTCATGAAAGAACCACCTGAGGCATCAAAGAAACTAATGGACCTTTTGCAGATGGCTGTAGCGCGTGAGTTGCAGGTCGCCATACAGTACATGTGGCAGCACGTGCTCTGGAGCGGCGTCAAAGGCTTCGCCGTCAAGGATGCCTTCAAAAGCATCGCCATTGCCGAAATGAAGCACGCCGAATTGATTGCCGAGCGAATCAACTATTTCCGCGGCATCCCCACCACCAAGCCTACCCCCATCTTCGTCGGCAACACCCTGGAAGAGATGGTAAAGCAGGATAAGAAGGACGAAATGGGCGCCATCGACCTGTACAATCAGATTATCGAGGTCGCCAAGGCCGAAGGCGACGAGGTCACCTATAAGCTCTTCCAGGGCATCCTCTCAGACGAAGAAGACCATTACGACACCTTCGCCATGCTTCTGGAGGGAATCTAGCCCCAGATAGCGCCTGTCCTGACCCGTGTATCACGTCCGGGGCCTGCGGCCGGCCGCAGGCCCCGGACCGGCAAGGACCGCCATGCGTTTCTTTGAATCCAAAGAGGCCCGCGAAAGAAGGCTTTACCGGGAAGCCTACGCTTCAATTTCCCATTCTCTGACCACCGGGATACCAAACCAGCGCCAGCGGGACATTTATCTCTCGTGGTTCGCCGCCGCCTCGGCAATGGCCGAGGATGTTGCCGGTAGTGTCGCCTGCCTCAGAAAAACACTGGACGCTCGCGACCTGGACCAGGCAACCCGCATCTGCCAGGTCCTCGCCCTCCCGATGGCCTCCGTCTGGTTCCGCAGTCTTGACCGGACCGTTAATCCTAAAGCTGACGAGAGACGCCGCCTGCGTAGCGCCGCCGTATCCAGCGTCTTTCATGCGCTTGGTGATGCATCACCAGAAACGGTAAGGGACTTCCTAAATCTTGATATCCAGTATAACTATGAAGCAGACCTAGAGGAGGCCCGGGAGAAGTCCGGCGAGCATGGAGGGCCTCCCCGATACCCTGCGCTCATCATCTCGAAGCTGGCGGGTGTCACCGGTTTCGGCGATTACATCGACTGGTCAAAACAGGCTTTCCCGGTGACGAAAGATGAGGACTTTATCTTCGTCAACGCCGCTCAGCCATACGGTGAACTTGCCTACGACCTCAACGGCATTATCGCCATTGAGATGTCCATCCCCATCTTCGGTGCCGAAATGTTCCGTGCCCTGAGCCCCGCCGCGCGGCGGGGCTAACGGCCATCACCGGCGGAACTGCGAGAGAATCCTATCTTCGTAAGCAAGGTCTACGTCATAACCGAGCTTCCCCGGCTCGAAGCGCGTGCCGCCGCGGCCGAGGCTTTCCCGCCACCAGCGGTATGTCTGCCTCATTCCTTCGTTGAAGGGGTACGCCGGCTGGAAGCCGAGCACTTCCCTGGCCTTCTGAATGCTGTAATACGCACCTCTTTCCCACGGGAAAGGAAAAACCGGTCTATCCAGCTTACGCATCGCCTCTAACGGCACATGGACTTTGCGCGCAGTCACACCCATAGCCGCGGCGATCGCATCGATGTAGCCCTCAACAGTAACCGCTTCAGGCCCGGCGATGTTAAAAGCGTGCCCGATAGCTTCCCTCTTCCCAACCACCGTGATGTGAGCACGGGCAACATCGTCAACATGGACCAGATGAAGAAGAGTCTTACCTTCACCCGGAACGATAACTTCCCGGCCCTGCGCCAGCCGCACAAAATAGCTGAACTCACGGTCATGCATCCAGTTCTCCGGCCCGTAGATGAAAGGGCATCTCAATATGGTGACCGGAAAGCCGGACTCCCGGCATTTAGTGAAAAGATAGTCCTCGCACTGTGCCTTATTGACCTCGTAAGCCCCCGGGCCAGCACCCTGAGCGGCGACGCCGACACGCGGCGAGTCCTCGGTCACGGGGCCGACCACGTCTGCCGCATACACCCCGCAGGTGCTGACAAAAACATAGTGAACGACCCGCCCAGAGAACAGGTCCACGGCCGGTACCAGGTTCCGCACCTCGTATCCGGTTATATCGAAGACCGCTTCGAACTCCCGCCCATTCAGCGCTTTCTTGAACGCGTCCGCATCGCGCCGATCGGCGTAGAGCCGCTTGACGCCCGGAGGCAACTGCGCCTGCGTCCGCCCGCGGTTAAGAATGGTTACCTCGTGTCCCTGGCTGGTAAGATAGCGCACCAGCCTCAGACCAACAAATCTTGTGCCGCCGAGGACCAGCAGTCTCATGGCACTCACCCTATGCCGGACACACCCGGCACAGGAACCCGCGCAGGTTCGGCGTCCCCATCGCCGGGTCCACCGGTACGTCACTGGTCAGCATATTGACATTGGCTTCCTGCCAGCGCCCGTTATCGGTCACCGACCGCTCCGGGAACCACCAGCCGAAGGCGGCAACTGCCACCCTCGGGTCGATACCGTCATCAAGCTCCAGCTTCTGCCTGATACTGCCGTGCGGGGTCTCAATGGCAACCATCTCGCCGGCCTTAAGGCCGAAGCGCCTGGCAGTCTCCGGGTTCAGCTTTACCACCGGCTCGGGTGCGAGCCTGCGCAGGCTCTTCACCATGCGGTGGCTGGCGTGCTGAAAGAAGGGGCTCTTGCCGCTGGTCAACACCAGCGGATATTCCCTTAACAGCTCCGGCGAGCCGAAAGGCGTCTCCGGCGGCTCCCTCATTACCGGCAGACCGTCATAACCCATCTGCTCGAGCCGTGACGATACCAGCTCGACCTTCCCGGAAGGGGTCCTGAAACCCTCTTTCTCATACTTGCGATAGCTCTTTTCGGCGCGCAGCATCCCCATTTTCTTGAACTCCTGGTAGGTGAGTCCCGCCGGCTTGAGGATGGCATCAAGGGCAGCCACCTCATCGTTCCAGAAGTATTCGCCCAGGCCCAACCTCTGTGCCAGACGGTTGATAATCATCACGTCCGGCAAACATTCCCCCGGCGGCTCCACCAGCTTCCGGCGGGCAGTAACCCATCCGTTCCGGCCCGGGAACTGACCCATATCATCATATTCCAGGTTGGTCGCCACCGGAAGAACGACATCAGCCAGCGCCGCCGTTGGACTCATAAAGAGGTCGGAGACAACAAGAAAGTCGAGCGCGCGGAATCCCTTCTCCGCAAGGCGTGAGTTGGCATAGGTCAGCAGTGGATTGGCACCGAAAACGAGGCCGGCTTTGAGCGGGTACGGCTTCTGCTCGATGATGGCCGGCATGGCCGCCTGACTGGCAACAAAGAACATGCTATCGGCAATCCTGTACTGCGGTGCCAGCGACTTCTTCCGCCACTCGAGTTGCTTCTTCGTCAGCATGAAGTCAGACGGCTTCATGATACCGGGGACCGGTGACGGCAGGAGGTCGCCGCCGGGGACATCAAGATTACCCGTGACCGCCCTGAGAATCGAAATGGCGCGGCATGTCTGAATGGTGTTGCTCGTCTGGTCGATGGCATTGCCCCACTCAATCGCTGCCGGTCTGGTTGAGGCATACAGCCGCGCCGCCCGAACAATGTCCGCGGCAGGTATCCAGGTAAGCCCGGACACTTTTGCCGGCGTATATGAAGCCACAAAGTCTTTCAATTGCTCAAATCCCACCGTCCATCGGGACACAAAGTCACGGTCGTAGAGACCTTCAGCGATTATGACGTTGAGCATGCCAAGGGCCAGGAAGCCATCGCTCCCCGGCCGGAGCCTGAGCCAGATATCCGCCTTCGCGGCCATGGTTGTCCGGCACGGGTCGACAACGATAAACTTTGCCCCGGACTCAACCGCCTTCCGGTACTGCACACCAGTACCGTAATTCGAGTTGGTGTGATGAGTATTGCTTCCCCAGATGACCAGACACTTCGGCGGGGCTTCATAGTCGGGCAGGCAGGCGCTGCCGAAGGTCAGAGTCGCGCCCTGGTCACGGGGGATATGACAGACGTTTCCGGCTGATACCTGATTGGGCGTACCGAGAGCCGCAGCGAAACGGTAGAGATAGGCAATGTCGAGCCCTCCACGTGATGCGCCGGTAAATAGGAGAATCGATTCCGGCCCGAAGTCACGGGCATAGCCCTTGAGCCTGTCGGCGATGAGGTCAAGCGCCTCGTCCATACCGATTTCCTGCCACCTGTTTGCGCCGCGGTCACCAACACGTTTTAGCGGATGCTTAAGCCGGTCCGGGTGATAGATGATGTCCTTGAAATTACGCCCCTTGGCGCAGATAGCGCCGCGGCTGAACGGGCTTTCCGGGTCGCCTTCAATGTCAACAATCCTGCCATTATCGATGGTGACGATAATGCCGCAGGTGCCGCCGCAGAGGCGCCCGCAAAATGTTCTGATGACTTCGGACACCGGAGACCTCCTTTAACAAGCGCTTGGATTGCCGGCATACCGGGGGCCGTGTCTCCCGGTTACAGAATACACCCCATTCCCCCGGAAATGAAGAGGGCCTCCGGGAAAACAACGAAGGGAGAGGCAGAATTGCCTCTCCCTTCGAGTCTCCAATTCTGGTGGAACTACCAGGCCCTGCTGATGATGCAGGCCGCATTGTTGCCGGCGTAGCCATAGGTCTGGGCAAGCCCAACGTTGAGCTTGGTCTTCTTGACCTGGCCCTCGCCGCACTCGCCGCGCATCTGGCGGACAAGCTGGCAGACCTGGGAAAGGCCCTGAGCGACCACGGCCTCGCCCTGAGCGGCAACGCCGCCGCCGGAGCATACCGGCAACTCACCGGTGATGGGATGTGTCTTGCCGGAGCGGAGCATCTTCTCGGCTTCGCCCTTCTTCATCTGGAGGATACACTCAAGGTAGACCAGGTAATGCCATGAGCTGTTGTCCGGGAGCTCGATGATATCGATATCGGACGGCTTCATCCCGGCCATCTTGTAGATAGCGGCGATGGCGTTCCGGCTTTCACTCAGGTCGGGCACGCCCGGCCTGGGGTAAGAACTGCAGAAGGTAAGGCGGATGGTCGGGTCGCCGAAGGTCGGGGTGCCGACGGTAATAGCGTTAACCAGGAGGGGCTTCTTATTGAATTTCTGGGCATTCTCAGCCGTAGTGACGATTACCGCTGCGGCGCCATCGGAGGTGGCACAGATTTCGAAGAGGCGCAGGGGTTCAGCCACGTAGGCTGATGCCTTGATTTCTTCCATGGTGAAGACCTTCCTGTAGCGGGCATAGGGGTTGTGGACACTGCCGAACGAGGTGATATGCTTGGCCAGCGCCAGGTCGTCATCGGTCGTGCCGACCTCGTACATGCGGCGCTTGAGCTCCATTGCCCAGTACGCCGGGTTGGTCTCGCCGGTCATGCAGAAGCGGATGTAGTCAGTATCGTTCTCGGCGCCTCTATCGAATTTGGTCGGGCGCGCCTCGCGGAGCTGGGGCCGGAAGAAACCGCCGGCCGACTTATCGGCGGCGACGGCAATAGCAGTGTCAACATGACCGCTGGCGACCGCCAGAACGGCCTCCCTCAGTATGGCCTGGCCGGAGGCACAGGCGTTAACGCAGTTGACCATCGGGATGCCTGTCTCACCCATCATCCGGGCAATCGAGGTGCCCATCAGCAGGGATGGGATGCCGCCGCGGTCAGCAATCCACATGTAAGCACCAAAAGCACAGCTCTGGATATCGCGCCAGGTCATGTTGGCGTCCTTGAGCGCGGCAACGATGGCTTCAACACCCATTTCCTGCATGGACTTGTCGGGGAATGTACCCCAGGGGTGCATACCAACGCCGACTATGGCAACTTCTCTCATCTTTGTCATGGTCGTCTCCTTCTATTTCTCCACCGGCTTCCACATCCAGGTAATGTACGCGTTCTCAGCATCCTCGTAGAGCGTGCCTACGGTCATTTCCACCTTCTGACCAATTCTCAGGCCTTCGGTGGTGGTGGTCATGCCCAGGACGCGGAGGCCTTCGGGAACGTCAACCATGGCGACTCCGTAGGGTTTGAATGGTTCCATCTTGAATGGGATAGCCGGGGCATACTGGTGGATAGTGTAAGTGTAGATGGTGCCGGTATTGCTGATGTTGACGACTTCCATGTTGGCTTTATCCTTGGGGCAGTCAGGATTGCCGCAATAGGGCACCTTGGGGAAAAACAGAGCGCCGCACTTCTTGCACCGGCTGGCAATCAGTTGCGGCTTGTCCGAGGGCCAGGTGAACAGACCCTCAATCAAAGGGACCTTCTTCTTGTCGGGCATTCAAAACCTCCTTCAAATAGTGGTTGAAACTCGACGCCGCGAATGGCAACCCCGTACCCCTTCGGTTGCCAAAGGGGCATTGTACCAACGAACGTACGTGAAGTCAATCAGTATAACTACGGCATTTGAGTCAACAGTACAGCCTGTTCCTTCTCCGGCACGAGAAGGAACAGCCCGGGATATCCATACCTCAGACAGCCTGCTACCACCTGGGTGATTCGTACGGTTTCGTCAGCGGGTGCCCGTCCAGCGGCGGGCTGAGCCTGCTCAGGTCCAGCCCGAAGCGGTCGAGGATGGTCGGCGCAATGTCCACCCGCAGGCCGCGGCGGTTGATGAAAACATCCATGTTGTCCTTGGCGTTGTAGTAAGGCTTACCCGAAGCCCACCGGAAAGTGACGCCGTTACGTACCACCGTCGGCTCGCCCGGCTGGACCGTCTGGCCTGCCGGCACCCGCTCCCACCCGGGCGGGTCGGCGTCAACATGCGCCTTCTTGCCGATAGCCGCCAGGGTACCCTCGGAACTCAGCTTCTTCAGACTGGGAAGCTCGTCCCGGTCAAGACACTCCTTTACATGGTTGCGCTGGGCGCCGTCCCAACCGACGAGAACGATATTGCGCGGGCGGGAATCGACAGCCGCGGCCGGCGCCGGCCATGCGGTCTGCGCCGGGGGCTGCCAGAAAGCGGTTGGCCGCTAGCCGAGCAGGTGGGAAACGAGAATCCTTATACCGATGGCGATAAGCACCAGACCTCCAACCAGCTTGGCCCGTTTGCCCAGAAGCTCCCCGGCTTTGGCGCCGATGGCAAACCCGGCGGCGGTAATAGAGAAGGCAACCACACCGATGATAACACTGGCCATCAAAATGTTGACTTTAAGGAAAGCGAAGCCGAGTCCGACCGCCAGGGCGTCAATACTGGTCGCCACCGCCAGCGTAAATAACAGCCAGCCGCGGGTGATATCGGCACCGGCCCTGCCATCGTCATCGTCGAACGACTCCCAGAGCATATGCCCGCCAACCCCGGCCAGCAGAGCAAAGGCGAGCCAGTGGTCATAAGCTTCGATGAACTCGACCACAGTGCGCCCGGCGAACCAGCCGATGACCGGCATCAGGAACTGGGCGAAACCGTAAGCGCCCGCCGCCCTGAAATTGCCGAGGAAGGGTCTGCCGCGCCGGGCGATGCTCCCGCTCATGGCCACGGCAAAGCAATCGGCCGACAGGCTGAGAGCTATCAGCAGGACTTCAACGAGTTCAACAGGCGACATGACCTAGATGAGTCCCCAATCGAGATAGCCTTCCCGGATGAGGCGCAGGTACTCTTCCGAAGGCTTACCCTCAGCCTCCTGGCCGGTCTTAATATATGTGAAAGCCTCAATCGGCCGGTGTGAATCGTCGAAAACGGTGACGTTGACACGGGTGCAGGTAGCAGGGACCCCTTCGAAGCGGTCAAGCACCCTGGCATCGGTCTCCGTCAGCTCATAGACACCCCCGTTCACCCGCTCCCCCCGAAACGGACGTATCGTGGCCGTGGCGCTTTTTCGCTCGCGCGACCATCCGACGAACACCAGTTTATAGTTCGGCAGAGTTGCCGCAAAAAGCGCCTTCGCCCCGGGACACCTTTCCTTCATCTGCGTCTTGCTCAGATTGGACCCGTATGCGAAGTAATACACTTCCTTAACTCTCACTGCCTACGGCCTTGCCCAGCCCGAACCGTAGCTTGGCGAAGGAAATTGCTTGCGGTACATCCGGCAGTCCTCATTAGCACATGACCAGGCAATTATCCGGGTAAACAGGCCCCAGCGCTTTTCTTTGATGGGATAGACGTCCGGCTTGCCGCAGAAGGGACAGAGCGGCTCGCCCCTCTTCTGCCGGGTGCCGGAATAGAACTCTTCTTCTCTTGAGGGCATTAACCGTCTCCTTCGGCACCGGGCACGGGTTGCGGGTTCCGGAAATAGTAGTCGATTACGCACGAGCGTGTCAATACGGCGCCGCGCCGCCGTCTCCAAAGCTGACTCAAAGCCAAAAATCTCCCGAATTTTAGTCTGCTTAGCTTCAAAGGTATTGACTATCGATTTTAAGTGTGCTAGTCTCAAACCAGCGCACGTTCAGACCACGAATAAATAAGGAGGAGAGTAGATGCAAGCCTATTGCATGAAGTGCCGCGCCAAGAGGGAAATCAAGAACGCCAAGAACATCACCATGAAGAACGGTCGTCCGGCCACCCAGGGCACCTGTCCCGTCTGCGGGACCAAGGTATTCAGAATCGGCAAGGCTTAGCTAGTATCTCAACTGAGAAACAGAACGCCCGCTCTTGAGGTTCCAGCGTACGATGGGACCGGCAGAGCGGGTGTTTTGTTATGTCTGCCCCATCTTTGATAGTCATGCTATAATGCGCTCCACTCTAACATCCTGAAGCCGGGAGAAGACTGGTCATGTGGTGGGCTTACGCTCTTTTTATTATCGGCTGTTACCTGCTCGGTTCCATACCACTGCTGTTATACATCGCCCGGTGGCGCGGGGTGAAGGTCGAGGAGGGTGAAGACCTGCACATCACCGTCTGGACCCGTGTCGGCCGCGTCGATGCCCTTTACGGCATCCTGTTCGACATTTTCGGCAAGGGGAGCCTGCCGGTAGTCGTCGGCTACTTTGCCGGCCTGCCGATGGGGGTTGTCCTGGGCGGGGCGGTGGTCAGCGTTGCCGGCCAGATGTGGCCGGTCTTCCGCCGTTTCAACGGCGAAAAGGGCAACACCGTTAGTCTCGGCATAGCACTGGTTGCCACGATTGTCTATCACCAGTGGTGGATATATCTCATCGCCATCCCCGTAGGCATCGGCGCCGGCATGAAAGTCATGCCGAAGATGCTGGCTCCCGGCCAGAGCGTCAGCGAGCGTTTCCGCCTCGGCGGCCCGCAGAGCCGCTCCCTGCCTCTGGGCATCATCATCGGCTTCATCATGATGCCCATTATCGCCCGGATTGCCTATCCGCCGGAGCTGGCGGTCGCCTACGGTGTGCTTGTCGTCATCATCATCCTCCGCCGCCTCACCGCCGAGGGGCTGAAGGATGACCTGAAGAAGGGCCGACCGGCCAGCGTGTTGTGGAACCGGTTTCTGTACGATAGAAGCTTCGTGTGATTTAAACTCGATCTTGAAGTCAAAAGGCACTACTGCCCTAGGATCGCAAAGTTAGCCACAATGTAGGCAACGCCTCTGTTCCACGTCTTACCACGGAGTTCACGTACCATGCCCTCTACTTCTAAGAAAGAACCTAAGAAAGAACCCTTTGCTGTCCAGCCACGACCTTTATTAGCCATGGCACATCTCCTAGAAACTATCATATTGCCTGGAGTGAACCCCTGAAACTGGACACTTAAGGTTAGGAGGGTTTGGCAGGGTCAGGGCACTATAATAAGGGGAGAAAGGACCTTGCCATGAGAAACCGGACCTTCAGCCTTGAATTCAAGCGCCAGGTGGTGGAAGAACTGCTCAGCGAAGCAAGCAGTCCCGCCCAGGTCTGCCGCCGTCACAACATCAGTTCCAGCCTGCTCTACCACTGGAAGAAACAGTATGCCCGCGGCAAGTTCAATAACGAGCCCACCGCCGAAGCCGCCTTAAAGGACCGGGTGGAGAAGCTGGAGCGCCTGGTAGGGCGGCTGACCCTGGAGAACGAGTTTTTGAAAAAGGGGCTGCAAAACAGCCTCAATCAGCCGCCACGAAACGGGAAATCATCCGCCGGTGGAGGCCTCTCACCGGCAGTTTCCGACGGGGGTGTAAATTGATGAACCTCGCCCGGAGCACCTTTTACTATCGCCACGAGCCGGACGGTCCCGGCCGGCTCAAGGATGGCACCGACCTGAGGGACCGCATCGAGGCCATCTGCCTGGATTTCCCCCGCTACGGCTACCGGCGGGTGACGCGCCAGCTGGGCAGGGACGGGGTAACGGTAAACCACAAGAAGGTACTGCGTCTGATGCGGGAGAGCGACCTCCTGTGTCGGGCCAGAGGGAAGTGGACAAGGACTACCGACAGCCGGCATCCCTTCACCCGCTACCCCAATCTTCTGAAGGGGGTGGTCATTACCCGGCTTAACCAGGCCTGGCTGGCCGATATCACCTACATCCGCATCCGCACCGGCTTTGTCTTTCTGGCGGCGATTCTAGACGCCTTTTCCCGGCGAGTGATCGGACATGCCGTTTCCGTCCGGCTGGACACCGTACTGGCATTCAGCGCCCTGCGCAAGGCAATTGCGGGGCGTCATCCCGGTCAAGGCGTTATCCATCACTCCGACCAGGGCGTGCAGTACGCATCGGGTGAATATGTGGAGGAACTTGTCCGATACGGGTTTGCGGTCAGCATGGCTCGGCGCGGCAACCCTTACGACAATGCGGTCATGGAAAGCTTTTTCAAGACCCTGAAATACGAGGTGTACTTATGCGAGTGTGAAACACTTGAGGACGTGCTTATCAGGCTTCCCTATTTCATCGAGGAGGTCTACAATCAGAAGAGGCTCCATTCGGCCCTGGACTACCGGCCGCCGAAGGAGTTCGAGGAACTGCTTAACAATTCGGACAGGGACTCATCCCGCCAGACTCTCCTAACCCTATCTGTCCAGTCATAAGGGTGCACCCCAGCCAATAGAGGAAAATAAGGGTAATAATCGAAAGAGTGCGGAAGGGGTACAGCTAAAAAGGTGAATGGCAATGACAAAGCGAGTCATTATTGACAATTATTTATATTCTCCCCAAATAAGCGAGTCCTCGCGATATGATGTTGTCATCTCTTATGTCTCATCACAGTTACCGTTGGATGCTGTTCCTGCCAGTAGACCGGAATTGGTCAATACAATGTTGAATCACGTACGCTCTAATGGTCTTCTATTCGTTTACGGTGAGCCTGCCATAGTACCGTATTATGCTACTGAGATTGAGCAGTGTGTGGAAGCAAAGGACTTCGTGTTCAAATACTATATAGCGGTTAGGACACGCTTAACAGACCGGGCGAGAGGACTGAAGAATTCGCATAAGGCACTGGTGATGTATGCTCCCCGAGATAAGTTTCAAATAGGCAAAATTCGAATTCCACATTCATTCTGCAATGCTTGCGGCCAGAATATTAGGGACTGGGGCGGTAAGAAACACCTAATGCATCCCCAAGGAGCTGCGTTGTCAGATGTATGGAAGGATTTATGTGTACCGTATGACGAGGAACTACCAAGTGAAGTGGTTGACCGTGTGGCGGAACTTTGTCCCAAAGAAACCCCAAGTATACTATTGATACGCATGCCGAGGGAGATTCTCTCCTCGCCCGATTTGTTGGAGATTCCTACTCACAGAGAAATCATAGATGCAAACAAAGTGGTCCTCGGCGATTGTATTCAGATTATGCGGGAGATGCCAGCCGGTTGTATTGACCTAGCATTTGCTGACCCGCCCTACAATCTCGACAAAGCGTACTTTAGCTATGACGATTCTCGGCATGACGAAGAGTACATCAAGTGGTGTGAGGAATGGCTACAGGAGTACCAGCGGATATTAAGTCCTACTGGTTCACTATTTGTTATTAATTTGCCTAAGTGGGCTCTCCATCATAAAGTCTTCCTTGATAGGTATCTGCAATTCCAAAACTGGATTGTCTGGGACGCTTTATCGGAACCTAGAGGTAAGCTAATGCCTGCCCACTATTCTATACTCTATTATACGAAACATCCGTCAAAGTTCATCTTCAATAATGAACGGGCTTTCCAGATGTCTTCGGACTTCTGTATGCGAGCTAGCTGTATTAGGAAACGTGCTGAATTGAATATACAGGATAGTGTCCCTCTTTCCGACATATGGTGGGATATTCCTCGGATAAAGCATAAGAAATTCAGAGATGTTCATCCCTGCCAACTTCCCGAGAAATTGATGGAGAGAATCATCGCTTTAGCCTCCAGACCCGGTGACATTGTATTTGATGCATTTTGCGGTACTGGTACCACAGCTCTAGTTGCCAAACGCATGGGGAGGCGTTACCTTACAATTGACATAGATAAGTACTACGTTGACCTGACGTTGAATAAACTTGAATTGTTAAATAGGTGGGGGACTATTCCCCGGACGACGACGAATAGGGAGAAACCACTCATCACAAAGAAGGAACTGCAACTGGAGCTATTACGCCTTGCTGAGAAGCTTGGTCGTTTACCAACAGAACCAGATGTGCAGAGTTTAAGTAAGTACCCGCTAGAAGCCTATCTGAATACCTTCCCAACATTTGGGAAAGCACTCAGAGCAGCCAAAGTGCATGGACAGTTAGCCAAGGTAAGCAAAGATTCAGCGCTCCCGAGGCCTGAAATAATGCAGGTTGGGGGCAAGGCATGACCGAAGAAGCGAGAAAGATAGAGTTCCAGGAAGCGCTAGATACTTGCGTTGCTTTCTACAATGATGAGGCTTTCGAGCAACAATTTGATGAGTTTATTCAAGAGAGACTCAGCGAAATTGTGGATTACCAGGCTTCTGGTTTTGCTGAGCCCGTAACCGCGGAGAATGTAGTCAAATTTTTGAGACAGGAACCCCGTGGTCTCCTTAGAATCCTAGGCCAATTAAGACTATCTGAGGAAAAGTTCAAAAGGATAGTCACCCTTTTGCGTAAGTTGGAGCATTCCTTTGACCGTGAATGGACCATAAAGCAAATTGAGCAAAAGATTCTCAAAGATGATACGTTCGCGTTCAAAGTAGCTAATCTTACGATTAACGGCCACAGCGATGCTACTTTGGCAAACCATCTGCCTCGGTTTTACAGGGAGCGCCTCAATTTGAGACACCTCGCCGAATCGGGCGTTGACGAATATCTACTGAGACTGCAACTAAAAGACAAATACATCGGCACATACTCGAACCGAAAAGGTGACCTTGTGGAAGGACTAATCAAAAAGAGACTGGAGAGTATCAAGAATAAACATGGTGTATCGTTCGCAGCTGGGATTACGCCGCTTCTGAATGTAACTGTTGATTGGGCAATTCCCGGTCTGGAAGACCCCCACGTAATCATTATGTCTTCCTATCAAGAGACTACTTCCAGTGGACAGAGTACGAAGGCCAGGGACATGCTTGCCTGTTACCAGGCGATTAGCCAAAGGAATATTCAATTTTTGGAAAACCGGGCGTTCGTAAATTTTGTGGACGGAGGCGGATGGTTAGCTCGACAAAAGGATTTCAAGAGGCTTGTGGCTGGATGTCATTATTTTTTAAACATAGCCAATGTGGATATGTTGGAAAGTATTGTCCTTAAACACGTGCCTAAAAAATACTTTCAGAAGTCTAGTTGAGTTTGATGTTTAAATTTCCTGGATGTGGAGTGAACCCCTGAAACTGGACACTTAAGGTTAGGAAGGTTTGGCAGGGTCAGGGCACTATAATAAGGGGAGAAAGGACCTTGCCATGAGAAACCGGACCTTCAGCCTTGAATTCAAGCGCCAGGTGGTGGAAGAACTGCTCAGCGAAGCAAGCAGTCCCGCCCAGGTCTGCCGCCGTCACAACATCAGTTCCAGCCTGCTCTACCACTGGAAGAAACAGTATGCCCGCGGCAAGTTCAATAACGAGCCCACCGCCGAAGCCGCCTTAAAGGACCGGGTGGAGAAGCTGGAGCGCCTGGTAGGGCGGCTGACCCTGGAGAACGAGTTTTTGAAAAAGGGGCTGCAAAACAGCCTCAATCAGCCGCCACGAAACGGGAAATCATCCGCCGGTGGAGGCCTCTCACCGGCAGTTTCCGACGGGGGTGTAAATTGATGAACCTCGCCCGGAGCACCTTTTACTATCGCCACGAGCCGGACGGTCCCGGCCGGCTCAAGGATGGCACCGACCTGAGGGACCGCATCGAGGCCATCTGCCTGGATTTCCCCCGCTACGGCTACCGGCGGGTGACGCGCCAGCTGGGCAGGGACGGGGTAACGGTAAACCACAAGAAGGTACTGCGTCTGATGCGGGAGAGCGACCTCCTGTGTCGGGCCAGAGGGAAGTGGACAAGGACTACCGACAGCCGGCATCCCTTCACCCGCTACCCCAATCTTCTGAAGGGGGTGGTCATTACCCGGCTTAACCAGGCCTGGCTGGCCGATATCACCTACATCCGCATCCGCACCGGCTTTGTCTTTCTGGCGGCGATTCTAGACGCCTTTTCCCGGCGAGTGATCGGACATGCCGTTTCCGTCCGGCTGGACACCGTACTGGCATTCAGCGCCCTGCGCAAGGCAATTGCGGGGCGTCATCCCGGTCAAGGCGTTATCCATCACTCCGACCAGGGCGTGCAGTACGCATCGGGTGAATATGTGGAGGAACTTGTCCGATACGGGTTTGCGGTCAGCATGGCTCGGCGCGGCAACCCTTACGACAATGCGGTCATGGAAAGCTTTTTCAAGACCCTGAAATACGAGGTGTACTTATGCGAGTGTGAAACACTTGAGGACGTGCTTATCAGGCTGCAAAAGTTCAGAAACATATTGGACTCTGGCGGGTGTGATGATGGGGGTTCCAAATGAAACAGGTCTATATTCAAAGTTACTTCAGAAGCGGCTATTATCGTTTTATGAAGTATGTGTACGATGTCTTTGATCACCCCGAGCGGCAGAGTATTGAGCA
>Ga0315298_1002269_pt1 | contig 33026 bp, 33 predicted proteins | sample WHS_1_MG_FD_203077 | JGI IMG/M metagenome (GOLD analysis project Ga0315298, IMG submission 203077) | Extremophilic microbial mat communities from Washburn Hot Springs, YNP, Wyoming, USA - WHS_1_MG | ecosystem: Environmental > Aquatic > Thermal springs > Hot (42-90C) | place: USA: Wyoming... | reverse complement strand
ACCTGCTTAACTGGCGGATTTCCCCAAAACTGGATTAACAACCCTCAATATAATCCATTTTGGCAGACACAATACAACCAGAACTATGGAATGCAAAATATGAGCCAGTATCAATGGTTTCTTCAGTGCGTTTTGACCCAAAGTATTGTACCTCGGCCCGAGTGTCAGGTCTATCCAGGAAACTGGTTAAATTATAACTATGGATGGAACCAGAACAATTGGTGGAATCAGAGCCAATTAGGCCAATATGCAAATCAGTATCTTTGGTATCCGCGATGGGGGAGAAATTACTACCACTTCCAAGATAAGAATTATGATATTTCCCTCCAAGTTCCCCAAGAAAATAAAACTTTGAATTCAATTCTCTTCGGCCTTTCAATGGGTTGGGTATTCAATCGACTAACAAGCTGATAAGCTTTAACCATTGATTTTTGGTCAACTCCTCCGGACGCTGGTTTAAAGTTATGCCAGCTTTTTTAGCAATTTCTTCCGCCTTGTCTTGCGGAATATTTAAATTTACAAATAAAGAATTTTTGATTTTTTTGCGCTTGAGAGCAAAAGCTGCTTTTAAAACCTTAAAAGCAGCTTTTGGCTCCCATGGAATTTTTTTAATATTTGAAATTAAAATTACGGCAGAATCAACTTGGGGCGGGGGATAGAAGAGATTGGCGGATACTTTGGTCACAATCTTAACATCTCCAAAAAGCTCAACAAAAACTGTCAGAAGTCCCCTGTTTGAGTCACCAGGGCGAGCACAAAGTCGTTCAGCGACTTCTTTTTGCACCATTAAAACCATCCGCTTGGGTAAAGTAGGGCAAACACTTAAAAGAGAAATTATCGCAGGCGACGCGATATTATACGGTAAATTAGAAACAACTTTAAGGGGTGGGGAAGCCGATAAATTTGGAATTAAGACCAAAGCATCATCGCAGATTATTTTTACTTTTTTTTCTTTATATGTCTTGCGCAAAAATTCGCAAAATTTTCGGTCGGTTTCGCAGGCAATAACCTCACAAGCAGGGGACTTGATTAACTCACGGGTTAAAACTCCCAACCCGGGACCAATCTCAAAAATTGTGTCATTTTCTTTGATTTCGGCTGCTTTTATAATTCTTTCAACTACCAAATCAGAGGTCAGAAAATGCTGGCCTAAAGAATGCTTAGCGCCGCCAAGCTGCCGTAGAATTTGTTTTAATTCGTAATTCATCTGACTTTTATTCCTTTAATTCTTCAACTAAAACATCAATGGTGCCAACCCCCAAATCGGCAATTTTAGAAAAAGAATCTTGATTAAGATCCAAAATCCGCCCGGTAAATGGCTGAGGGCCCCAACCACCGACACGAGTTTCAACTGATTTTCCATTGGCACGGTTTGTAACTCTAATTAAAGTTCCTTTTTTATAATCTCTCATTGCAGTTGCGCCTTTGGTCCAGCTGGCTTCGCCAGACACAGAGCTTAAGACCACAATCTTAGTGCCAATTTTGGTAATTTGGTCTTGCGGAGCAACAACAATTTCATTTTTGATTAATTTGCGCTCAATTTCAACACCATTTTCGCGTCGGACTAAGTAGAGAAGCCGCCTTTTTCCTTCTTTTCCATTTTGAACTACTTTAGTTAACCCGCGATCAAGAGTCGGGTCTTCAATTTTTTTATTTTGATAGGGGAGTGTCTCAAAATTTTCAATTTCAGCAACAGAGACGCGAGTAATTTTAATAAAATCTTTGGGTTCTGAGCTTAAGGGAGGATCAATTTCGTCCTCTTTGGCTAAAATGATACTATTATCTTTCAAAATGTCCCCCACTCCCCTTTTAAAAGAAGCAACTGAATACTTTTGATTTCCATCGTAAATTGTATAAGCTGGAGCGCTAAAGATGGCCTCAATGCCCACTGGAGCAAATTTTGGATTAACAATTGAGACAATCCTTTTGGTCCTGTCTAAAAGATTTTCTGACACTTCCCTTTCGCCCGGCAAACTATATTTGATTTCAGGCGGCACAATTTTTTCATCGGCTTTAAAGTCAGCCAAAGTAATTGCTCGAGCGGTTAAATAATTTTTATCAAAAAAATTTTGGCCTTGTACTCTATGAGGCGTCATCCACAACAAAACTAAAAACAAACCCCAAAAAATAAACCTAAGACCCAAAGTCTTTACAGAAAATAAATAATTGTATTGGCTAAAGTTCAATTTGTTCAATTTTTTCCTTTGGAAGCTCATCTAAAAAACGTGAGGGAGCGCAGGGCTCAATTCTTCCATATATGGACCTTGTTTGAGCCCAACTAATATAAAGCCGCTCCATTGCTCTAGTCATTCCAACATAAAACAATCTCCTCTCCTCTTCAAGCCCATAAGCGTCATCAAGAGACCTGCTGTGAGGGAAAAGTCCTTCTTCAAGCCCTGAGATAAAAACAACTGGGAATTCAAGCCCTTTGGCACAGTGAATTGTCATTAAAGTGAGAACAGATTTTTTATCTTTCATCTCATCAACATCTGAAACAAGCGAAACCGACTCAAGAAAGGCAGATAAGTCGCCATATGATGAAGCGGCATTTTTGAGCTCTTCAATATTTTCAAGACGCCCCTCAGATTCAACCGTGCCATCAGCCAGATATTCGCGATAGCCAGTTATTTTCATAATTTTTTCAATCAGCTCATCAAGAGACGGAGATTCAGCATTGAACTGGCGAAGCTCATCAATCTTTTTAGAAAATTCGCCATATTTAGGAATTTCATCTTGAGCTTTCTCGCCAAGCTGTATGATTTTCTCAAGAGTTTTTTCGCCAATTCCCCGCGGAGGCACATTGATAATCCTTGACAACGAGACAATATCGTCCGGGTTTTGAATAAAGCTAAGATAAGCCAAAATATCTTTGATTTCTCGTCTTTCATAAAAACGCAGACCCCCAATAATTTGGTAAGGGATTCCACGAGAAATTAAAGCCTCTTCAAACAGTCGGGATTGAGCATTAGTGCGATACAAAATTACAAAATCAGAAAGGTTGCGCCTTTCCCCTATCCTGATACTTTCTATTTCGTCCAAAATAAATTCAACCTCATCTGATTTTCTTGGACTGGCAATTACAGCTACCGGCGCTCCTCCGTCTTTTTCGGTAAATAAATTTTTTTCTGAACGCAATTGATTGTGCTTAATCACCTCTTGAGCCGCCTCAACAATCGGCTGCCTTGAGCGATAATTTTGCTCAAGGCGGATAACTTTCGCATCGGGATAATCTTTTTCAAAATCAAGAATATTTTGAAATTTTGCCCCACGAAACGAGTAAATTGACTGCCAGTCATCCCCAATAACAAAAATATTGCGCCTTGCCGCAGCTAAAAGTTTGAGAAAAACATATTGGGCGTGGTTAGTGTCCTGATATTCGTCAACTAGAATATATTTAAATCTATCCTGATATTTTTTGAGAATCTCTTGATTTTTTTGCAAAAGTTGAACTGTTTTCAAAATTAAATCGTCAAAGTCAAATGCGTTTGCGCTATTTAAAATTTTCTCATAACGGATAAAGACATCAGCCACTATTTTTTGGAAATTATCATGAGCAAAATTTTGGTAATCAGATGCCGTAATTAACTCAGCTTTTGCTCCGGAAATAAAGGATTTTATAGCGCGAGGATTATATTTTTTTTCTGGAACTTCAAGTTCGCGCATAGCGCGTTTGATTGCCCTAATAGAATCATCTTCATCATAAATAACAAATTCACTTGAAAGCCCGATATTTTTAGCCTCCCGACGTAAAATTTTAACGCAGACTGCATGAAAAGTTCCAAGCCAAGGAAGCAAAACAGTTGGTAGTTTGTGGTCGGTGGTTTGTGGTTTATTGTCAGCGGCTGATGACTGCTGAGCGTTAACCCCAAGTAGCTCTGCTACCCTATTTCGCATTTCGCCTGCCGCTTTATTGGTAAAAGTAACAGCAAGAATATTTTGAGGCGGGACACTTTTTTCATAAATCAAATAAGCAATCCGGTGAGTGAGAGCGCGGGTTTTGCCACTGCCGGCACCTGCAAGAATTAGAACGGGACCCTCTGTCGCCAAGACAGCTTCTTTCTGCTTTTCATTTAGCGTATCAATAATATTCATAATAGTTTTTCCCGAGCACAATCAAGAAATTTTTATTTTTATTAAGACCAGAGAAAATATCCACGAGAAACAGAATACCAAAAAAAGCCAAATATAAAAGCACTAGGCAAATTACCCAATTTGATCCATTTGACCAATTTGCCCAATTTGACCCATTTGACCTATTTGACCAATTTGACCCATTTGACCTATTTGACCAATTAGACAAATTTGACCTATTTGACAAATGAATTAAAAGATATATTTGCATCACAAGTACGATCGTACTCGTGATGCAAATGGAAGTAGGATAAAGTTCTATTTCGCCCGCCTGCAATGCTACAGAAAGAATTGCACGGGAATTTCGCAGTAATTTCGTGCTTTGAGTTTTGGATTTACTTATAGAGGTATTTTCAACCTGAAAACAAAAGTTTGACATAACAAATAGTTGATATTTTGGTATAATGAAAAAAATGGGCGAGAAGCATAAGACAAAAAAAGAAGAATGGTATCATCATGATGCACCCAAAGCGGTCAATCTTGGCGTCTGGTCTATGGTGGGCATGACCGCTTTTGCCTTTGCTCTTTTGATAGAGACAGCATTAACTCAAATATTTAAAGCGCCGATTTTAGCAAGCCAAGGGACCACAGGTATGATATAGCCAACAGTGCTAACTAGATTATCTTTTCAATTTCTTCGCGCTCCAAGGTCTCTTTTTTGAGTAACTCTTCAGCAAGTTTTTTGAGTTTAGGCTTGTTGCGGCTTAAAATTTCTTTAGCTTTTTTCTCGCAACCTAAAATAATTTTCTCAACTTCACTGTCAATTTGAGAAGCGACTTTTTCAGAATAATTTTTGTGCTCTCCAAGTTCCCGACCCAAGAAAACCAGCTCGTCGTTTTGGCCGACAACTACCGGCCCAATAACATCACTCATACCATAAATTTGCACCATATTGCGGGCAATTTTAGTGGCGCGGTCCAAATCATTTGAAGCACCAGTGGTAAGTTCATTAAATATCATTTTTTCTGCCACTCGTCCGGCTAAAAGCGTGGTAATATCGGCAATAAAATCAGATTTTGAATAAAGGTAATGGTCTTCCTTTGGCATACTCCAAGTGTAGCCTAAAGCCATACCCCGAGAGATAATGGAAATTTTATGCAGCTCCTCATCGGGCTTGATTTTCTTGCCAACTAAAGCATGGCCGGCTTCGTGATAGGCGGAGATTCTTTTTTCTTTTTCCGACATAACTTTGCTTTTTCGCTCCGGCCCCAAAGTAACTTTTTCTATTGCTTTCATTAAATCGCTTTCTGTCACCGTGCGGCGATTCTGCCGGCCAGCCAAAATTGCAGCTTCATTCATTACATTTTTCAAATCAGCACCACTCATACCGACAGTGTTGGCGGCAACACGCGACAAATTAACCGAACGCTCAAGCGGCTTGTTGCGAGCATGAATTTTCAAAATTTCTTCACGTTCTTTTTTGTCAGGTAGAGCCAGTGCCACACGGCGGTCAAATCGCCCCGGGCGAAGGAGAGCCGGGTCTAAAACATCCGGACGGTTAGTGGCCGCCAGCACAATAACTCTGGTATCAGTATCAAAGCCATCCATCTCAACCAGAATTTGGTTTAGGGTTTGCTCACGCTCGTCATGAGAACCACCCAATCCTGCGCCCCGCTGCCTGCCAATTGCGTCAAGTTCATCAATAAAAATCACACAAGGAGCATTTCTTTTGGCTTTACTAAAAAGGTCTCGGACACGGGCTGCGCCAACTCCGACAAACATTTCAACAAATTCACTTGCAGAAATAGAGAAAAAAGGGACATTGGCTTCGCCAGCAACTGCTTTGGCTAAAAGTGTCTTTCCTACTCCCGGCGCGCCAACCAGCAAAACACCTTTGGGAATTTCCGCGCCGACTATTTTAAATTTATTGGGGTTTCGCAAAAATTCAACCACTTCAAGCAATTCTTCTTTTGCTTCTTCAAGACCAGCAACATCGGCAAACGTAATTTTGTTTTTGAAATTGGCAAGGCGAGCGGTTGATTTTCCAAAACTCATTGCCTTGAGGTTTGCCCCTTGGGCTTGGCGCAACATAAAATATATAAAACCTCCAAGAAGAAGAAATGGCAATATCACTGACAAGAAAGTTGGCCAAAAAGAAGCCCTGTCAGGATTTTTAATGTCAATATTGACTTTTTCAGGAGAAATTCCGTACTGGGTTAAGGATACATCTTGTTCTTTATAAGTTCTAAATTTACGGCCATCCTTAAGGTCGGCAATCACTTCGTTGCCATCAACGACAATTTTATCAATTGTGCCGCTTTTGTATTCCCCCACAATATCAGACATCCCGACATCTTGAGGGGGTTTGGAAAAAAGAGGTCCAAACAAATTGAAAAGGACCATTGCTAAAAGCAAAGTAACAATAATCGCGGCAATAGTCCGAAATGTTTGAGATTTCATAATTTAAGGTAGCGTAGCCTAAAAAATGGTGGTAGTGGCAGGGATTGAACCTGCGACCTAGGGGTTATGATTCCCTCGCTCTACCAACTGAGCTACACTACCATACCCCATTAAACTTTTTCTTAAATAATAGCTTAATTAAAGTATGGTAGCGGGGGGCGGATTTGAACCGCCGACCTCGAGGTTATGGGCCTCGCGAGCTACCGGACTGCTCCACCCCGCGATACAAACAAAATAATAACAAAAAACAATCTAAATATCAAGCCGATAATCAAATAGAGTCCAACACCTGATTCAATAGGAGATCTGCTTCTTTATTTTTTTCTCTGGGAATATGGATGAAACTAACTTTCCCACCTAATTTCATCACTTGTTCACGAACACGATAAAAAAGCGGCTTCAAACCGGGGTCTTTAATTTTATATTCTCCGTTAAGCTGGCAAGCTACCAGTTGCGAATCAAGAAAAATTTCAATTTCCGCTTCGCCAATTTCAGAAACAACATAGTCAAGAGCCCTGATAACTGCCTGATATTCAGCTTGATTATTTGTCGCCCGCCCGATTGACTCGCCAATTGATTTGAGTAATCGGCCGTTTTCATCTTTAATAACTATTCCAATTGCCGCCGGGCCCGGATTGCCCCTTGCTCCACCATCGGTAAAAATCTTAATTTTTGAGTTCATTGCGCAGTCAAAGTTTAATAATAGCTAGGGACACTACATTTATCGCCGCAGTAGACACCATAGTCAAACAACCCCAAATATTTTCCGGTTGACGCGTCAATTCTTGCTTCAAGACGATGTTTGGCTTCTCCAGCAATCCCAACTGATTCAATAGTAATTACACCGGGCTTATTTCCATTGTCTGGAATCAGCCGATTGCCCCTGTCCAAAGCTTTAATTTTAAAGAAAATATATTTGCCAGCGCTTGAAGTCCCCTGTCCCAAAAGACGTCTCGCCGAAGTATAAGTTGAATCAGCATAATTCTTGGCTATTTGAGGTCTGATTTTTAGATGACATTCATTGGTTGGGCCAATACAGTGGCTGAAATCACTTATTACCCCGGTGTGCCTAGAAGAATCAGTGTTAGTGTAATTGCCAACTGCTTGCGCCTCGCCAGTTTGCCTTACATCAACTAACTGATAATTGACTGCTGAGAAATAGCCCGAAATTGGATCATAATTGGCACTGCCAGATTTTTGATAAGGACTGGAAAATTGAAGTTCTATACTCTGCAAATTTTTTTTCTTAATAAGATAGTCAAGATTAACATCAATGGTATCGTCAACTAGAAACGGCTTGGGCTGGGGATTATAATTGGGGGCGTTGGGATTAGGACTAAAGCTATTCCACCAAGATGACTGCGACTGCGAATCAAAATCTTTTCCAATAGTAAGCGAATCCATTTTAATTGTGAGCTGATAGGAGGCCTTAAGGTTCGCCGGCGAAGAATTTGAGACAATATACTCAGTGTGAGAATCAGTAGCATCTCTAAAGGCATTACTTTCTTTGTTTGAAGCATAGGCATATTTATAGCGTAAAAGCCCATCCTCAATCCCGCTCAACGCCGCTCTATAGGCAGCTTTGTCATCTCTCGTCTGGCCGGAAGTTTTGATGTGCTGGCTCATAGCCACTACTATTCCAACCAAGATTCCCGAGAGCACAATTCCGAGAATCATCGCAATCATCAAGGCTGATGCTTTTATTTTCATTTTCATTAAATTTTCCTCAAATCATTAACTACATTAACATAAACATGTGAAAGCGCTTTGTTGTCGGGGGCCTCTTGAGAGTTTCCTCCCAACCGGCGGTAAAATAAATCATCAAGTGTAATCGTAAAAATTGGTGGAGACGAAACCCTGCTTGCCGGCCCCTTTTCATAGCTAGATGAGGAGACAATGGTAAACGGTGTCTTAGGTGTTGCTCCTGCGGGATTTGAAACAGCAGCGCTACAGTCATCAGAATTTAGCTTGGTTCCTAAAACCGGGATAGCTGCACTCAAAGAAGACGAGGCGACCTCTTGTTCTTGATAAAAATAAACATCTCCTTTTTTATAAATTACCTGAACAGTGATTTTGTCTGGCGAAGATGATTTTTTGAATACAGCCACCCCGTAATATTTACTCCCTGCGTCTGGTGTAATTAAGTTAAAAGTGTTTCCGTCATCGCTTAATTTCACTGCCATAATTCTGGGGCCATCTACACTTGAGCGAATTCGGCTAGAAACAAAATCTTCCAAATCCCTCGCGCACTGCGAAGTAAGGCGAATATCATCAGAAGTATCATTTGAGCGCTTTATCATAGCAAAAGAAGCCACTACCATCATAATAACCATCATAAAAATATAAGAAGCAATAAGAATTTCAATTAGGGTAAAAGATTTTAATTTTTTCATTATCGTTCCCAATCAGCAAAATATTGAGCTAAATTATAATGCTTGGTGCCTGAGGAATCTTCCCATTTAACATCTATATTGACTAAGCGGCATTTATCCTTGGGAATATCAACTGCCGTAGGGGTGTTGCACGAAGCAGGAGTAGTAACCGTCATTTTCCAAGCAAAATAATCATCAGGAAATGTCGGATTATTAAGGTCGCTCTTTTTTACATTTACATAGTAAGAGGAATCCGGCTGATGAGCCGCATCATAAGGATATTGATTAAGAGGAAAATCGACAGAGGATTTATCTGGGTCACCGCAGGTTCTGGTTGAATCAAAGCAATCAATTGAAATCATACCATCACTGGAAGCGAGACGATTATCAAAATAAAGCCGCCCTGATGATTTAAATAAATTAATTTTTTCAAATAGCTCATCGGCAATATGCTCTGCTTCAAAATAGGCCGTATCGTTTTGCGCCGAGCGATGGACACTAGAAGAAAGCGCTACTGCGGCAGACAAAACTAAAACAACAATTACGGAAGCAGTAATTGCTTCAGCCAAACCAAAAGATTTTAATTTCTTATGGCTTTTAAGTGGGTGTCGGTGTGATATTGACATTTATATTTCCTGTACTATTGATTGTAACAAAGGCCTTTTTTGACGGGTCTTTATTCATTTTAACCTCAAGTGTATTATCAGCCGGCTCTCCAATAGGCTCGCCACTAAATGCTTTAAATAAAATGGTTTTGCCCTGTTGGGTAATATTTGAGTTGACAAGAATCAACTCTTCAGAAGTTGGAACAACTGAAGGTTGGGCTGATGGAGTAGCTGAAGCAGTAGGAGTCGCCGTAGAAATATTTTTAACAATGGTTATTTTTTTGCCGTCTGCGCTGACTTGAATTCCATAATAGTTTGCGCTTGCATCCTCTGGATGAAAGGCATAATTTCTCGCCCGGTCAATAAACGAGGCAACGCTTTGGGCTTCTTTTTCAACGGGCTTGCCCCCTGCCTCGCGCACAAAAATAGGAATGCTAACTCCAATCAAAAGCAGTGAAATAGAAATCGCCACAATCAACTCAATTAGGGTAACTCCCCACACTTTTGCTCGCAAGAATGTAGGTGCGAATACCTTGGACTTTTTTCTTCTATCTTGCCACATAATAACAGGCAGGATTCCCTGCACTCTTATAAACCTCAACAATTGACGGAAGATTACTGGTGGCATTACATCCTCCTGTTCCCCCTTCAAACTCCCTTATTACCACCGCCACTTTTTTTCCGTCACTTCTATACAAATAGACATAATTGCCCACAATTGATGACGGGTCTTTAGGCATAGGACTCAAATAAGAAGAAAGAGACGGTCCCAAAACAGAAACATCGCAAGAATAATATTCTAATGATGCACCATCAGATGTATTAGTTTGATTAACGTTAATTTCGCTGCATCCTGTCGGCTTTGGATAAGTCCTGAGATTATCCGTGTAATACTGGTCAAGGGCGCTAGCGATAAGGTTGGCATCAGAAATTCGGCGATTATCGCGGGCACGTACCCGGGCCGGCCCTAAATTATAAGCAACAAAACCAGACAAAATCAAAATAACTGAAATCACTACCAAAAGCTCAATCATAGTAAATGCTTTAGCCCTCTCCTTGACAAAGGCGCCTTTGGCTATATTCAACATCTTTCCTCCTTTTTGTTCAGTTAAATTCGCTTTAGCGACTTTAACTGAATATTAAAATCCGAATAATTTAATGTAAAAATTGATTACTTGCGTTCCGGCAAAAAGCCCAATTACTCCAGCTACTGCCAGAAATGGTCCAAAAGGAATTTTCTCTTGGCTCTTTCTGGATATTGCTTTTTTAATTATACCAAAAATTGCTCCAAACAAAAAAGCCAAAAATATTGACGCAAAGGCGGCGGGATACCCTGACAGTATCCCAATCCAAACAGCAAAAAAAGTATCTCCAAGCCCCATCCATTTTTCCTGACTAACAAGATAAAGAAAAAATGGGATTCCTCCGGTAATCAAAATTGCCCAAAGCAAACTGCCAAGCCGACCTAAACTAAAACCTTCCGAGAAATACCAAATTAGGGCCAAGAATATTCCTACCAGCAAGACCGAGACCTCAACCTCGCCTGAATCAATATCAAGTAAACTTGCGACAAGCAGAGCCGACAGCGACAAATACAAGATTGCGCTACGAAAACTAATACCGAATTTTAAGTAAACAAGGAGAATCAGCACGGCGGAGATTATTTCTGTGAGTGGATATTCAAGAGAAATTTTGGCGTGGCAAAAGCGGCACCGTCCACCCAAAAATATAAAGCTCAATATCGGAATCAAATCAAATGCTCCAAGAATATGGCGACACTTGGGGCAGTGACTTCGCCCCAAAAAAACTGAGGCGAAGTCATCAAGCCGATTTTTGGCGACAGAGAGAAAAGAGCCCCAAGCCAGCCCAAAGACAAGTGCAATCAAATATTTATACAGAAACAACTCCCCATTTAATTCAACAATCTTTTAAGTTTTGGCTTGAGCTTATCAGTTCTGGCACGGATAAGCGTTACCACCCAGATTGTCCCCAGTATTACTATTACTTGCAACCCAACATTTATTTGGGTCTCCTGCAGTCTTCCCTTCAATTCTATATTGATTACCTGACATAACTTTTAAGGTAACAGCCTTACCTTGCCCGTCTATCGGGTCATGATTCAAAAGAGAATTTCCCTGTGAATCTGCAAACGTACCCATTTTAACATCAATAACACGACCATTACCAAACTCATCCACAAGGCTCCTGCCACTATTTTCAGCTAGCCAAGTCTCAACTGCTGTTTCAACCTCTCTGACTGCATTTTTGGCTTGGGCGTCGCGAGCCTTTACTATCGCCGATCTTACACTAAACACAACAAGTCCCGCCAAAATACCAATAATGACAATCACAATTAAAAGCTCAATAAGTGTGAATGCCTTGCATTTCTTCCCATCTAAGATGCCTTTTGTTTTGTTTAACATTTTTCCTCCTTTTTTAACTTTATTTTTTTATTTGATTGCGCTTGAAACTTGGTAAAGCGGCACAATTATAGCAAAAACCATTACCCCCACCCCCGTGCCTACTATTATAAGCAAAATCGGCTCTAAAAGTGAGGTAATCATTTGAACCGCGCGAGCTGATTCCTCCTCAAAAAAGTTGGAAAGAGACAGCATTATCTCATCTAGTTTACCAGTTTGTTCTCCAACAGCAACCATTTGAGAAACAATAGGTGGAAACTCCTCCGCCTCAGCAAGCGGAGTTGACATTGAAACACCGCGTTCAAGCTGGCGGGCAACATTAGTAAGGATTCTTTCATAAACTGCATTGTTTAAGACTTGCCCAACTAATTGCACTGCTTGGACAATTGGAACACCGGCTTTAATCAACATTGCTAGAGTTTTGGCAAATCTCACCATATAAACATTGACAAAAATTTCGCGGATTATCGGAGTTTCCAAAACAAAACGGCTATAAACCAAATAGCCATTTTTAGAGGCCAAATAATACCTAAGCCAAAAAATCAAACCAACAACAACTCCAATAAGATAATACCACTGGTGGGTAATAAAATTTGCCGTACCAATTAAAATTCGCGTGGCAAGCGGTAAGGTAATTTGTGACTCAGTAAAAATACTTTGAATTTTTGGGATTACTAATGTTAGAAGAATAATCGCGGCGACAACCATAGCGCCAACAATAAAAAGCGGATATACAAGCGCTCCCTTTATTGCCGACTCAAGCTTATATTCCTTTTCCTGCTGATCAGCAAGGTCACGTAAAACCTCATCAAATTTACCCGAAGCCTCTGCTGCCGAAATCGAGGCAACATAAACAGAATTAAAGATTTTGGGATAGCGAGAGAGAGCGTTAGAGAATTTTTCTCCTTCCTCAAGCCGTTTGATAATATCATTAATCGCTCCCTTCAGATACTCATTTTTTGTTTGTCTAGCAAGGATACTTAATGCCCTGATGATTGGCAATCCTGCAGAAATAGTTGCGGCAAGCGAACGAGTAAAAAGAGCTTTCTCTCTGGAAGTAACTCTATGTAGTTTTAAATTCATGTTCATTTTTCTTAAAATACCATTTGCTTAAATTGCTTGGGGTCGGAAGTCCACTGCAATGCCTCTTCAAGAGTAATTTCCCCGCGAGAAACATAATCAGCCAGAACTTTGTCTAAAGTAATCATTCCTTCAGAAGCGCTGGTTTGCACCACCGATTGAATCTGGTGGGTTTTGTCTTCGCGAATCAAATTACGGATAGCCGCATTTGCTACCATAATCTCGCAAGCAAGTATTCTCCCTTTGCCCGAAGCCCTTTGAATCAAACGCTGGGAAACAACACCCGAAAGCACATTGGCTAATTGCTGGCGGACTTGGGTTTGCTGGTTTTTAGGGAAAATGTCAATGATTCTCTGGGGAGTTTGTGAAGCGCTGTTGGTATGCAGAGTTGTCAGGACAAGATGGCCGGTCTCTGCAATCGTCAAGACTGCTTCAAAAGTATCAATATCTCTCATTTCCCCGACAAAGACAACATCTGGATCTTCCCGAAGTGCGCTTCTCAATGCTCGACTAAAACTTAGTGTATCAGTCCCGTATTCTCTTTGCGAGATAATGCTTTTTTTATTCTTAAAAACATATTCAACCGGATCTTCAACAGTAACTATATGACGGGCGAACTGATTATTAATGTATTCAATTAAAGCGGCAATGGTCGTTGATTTGCCGTGTCCGGTTGGACCAGTCACAATTAGAAGTCCCTGCTCTTTATTGCCAAATTCCTGAATTATTGGTGGGAGCCCCAGCTCCTCAAATGATTTAACCTCGCCGGGAATAAAGCGGAATGAAGCCGCAACATTGCCCATCTCAAAATAAATATTTGCTCTCACCCTTGAGCCATCAAAATTAAATGAAAAATCAACTTCCTTTTCGCTTTTGAGTCGCTCTAAGTATTCAGGGCGCAAAGTCAAAGCAATCAGCGATTCAGATTCAGAAGGAGATAGAACTTCTTCCCCCTCCAGCTTTCGTAAGTTTCCGTCAACTCTCAAAACTGGAATTTCATTAGGCACAATATGAAGATCACTAGCGCCTGCGTCAATTGCCCTTTTGAAAATCCCTTTTAATTTTTCGAGATTGCCCATCACCCCTCCTTTGTTTCACTAGTTACACGCAAGACTTCATCAACTGTCGTTAACCCTTTAATTGCTTTGATGAAACCATCTTGCCTCATTGTTATCATACCAGATTTTATCGCTTGTTCAAAAATATCTTTGGAAGTCTTTTTTGTTAAAACCAGATCTTCAATCTCCGGAGTCATATTTAAGACCTCAAAAATACCAATGCGACCAGAAAAGCCGTTCCTGCAATAGCTACATCCTTTTCCTTTAAAAAATTTAATCGGCATATTAAGATTCAGCCCTTCTAATTCTTTTTTTACCTCAAAAAGAACCGATTGCGGAACATTAATTTCGGTGCGGCATTTCTGGCAGACTCTTCTAACTAGACGCTGTCCAATAATTGCATTTACAGCCGATGTCAAGAGAAATGGTTCAACACCGAGATTGTAAAGGCGCGGCAGAGCGCCGGCGGCATCATTGGTATGTAAAGTTGAAAGAACTAAATGTCCGGTCAAAGCCGCATGAGTAACAAGTTCTGCTGTTTCAGAATCTCTAATTTCTCCCACCATAATAATATTGGGGTCCTGACGCAACACGCTGCGCAATCCATCGGCAAAACCAAAACCAATTTGCGGTTTAACCTGAACTTGATTTATCCCCGGTAGCTCATATTCAACCGGGTCCTCTAAAGTAACAATATTGACTTCAGGACGATTGAGACGACTTAAAATTGAATATAAGGTTGTTGTTTTCCCGGACCCAGTTGGACCAGTGGAGAGAATAACGCCATAAGGTTTATTTATTGCCTCTACCACCCGGTCATAACTTAAGCCATCAAAACCAAGCTCCTCAAGCTTTTCCATATGCTTGCTTTTGGAGAGCAACCTCATCACTACCTTTTCCCCAAAAACAGTTGGCAAAGTTGACACCCTGATATCAATTATTTCTTTGCCTACTTTGACATCAAAACGACCATCTTGAGGAATACGCTGTTCGTCAAGTTTCAACTTTGACAGAATTTTAATTCTAGCCACAATACTAGAAATCATCTCCGGCGGCAAAAGAATAACATCGCCCAGCTCTCCATCAATGCGAAATCTAATCCTAATTGCTTTCTCAAAAGGTTCAATATGGATGTCGCTTGCTCTTTCATTTGCCGCCAAAGCAATAGTAGACGCAACAAGTTGAGGAACTTGACCCGCGTTGGCATAGCCTTTCAAATCAGCCACCTCAAGACGCTCTTTTTCTAGAAACTTATACAAATCTGGATTTTCAGCGTCAATTTTTACCTCTGCCGGCTCAGTTTGGCTGGAAAATATTTTATCTGGCTTTTCAACGCCTTTTTCAAGAGCCGATTTGTTTGGGGCATCAGCATCCATTTCAGTGCCTTTATTCTGCATCATTTCATATTTTTTAAGCACATCAGCAATCTGCTGGGGATCCGCCTTGATTACATTTAGCTTAATGCCGCCCTTTTTTTGCACAAAATCAACAATTTCAGAGAGCTTCGGGTCATCAGGATTGGCAGCCGCCAAGTCATAGTTCTTATCGTCAATCTTCCTAAAAATCACTGCCTGAAATTTTTGCGCTAAGTCGTATGGCATCTTACGCAATATATTTTCCGGAATATCAATTGAGCTTAAATTGATTTCTGGTTGCTGCTTGAGTACCCTGCCAGCCTTGATAACCTTTTCAACTTGATTGTAAGAAGCAATAAAAAATTCAAATTTCACCCCTAGCTTTTGCTCTAGAGCCTTTAACGAATCCGAGCTGAGCAATTTAAATCTAACTGGGTCGTAAATCGCAATTTGCAAAAATTTATTTTTCTCATCTACGCTGAAAGGAATAAAGCCAAAACGTTTTTCTATTCCTTGGTCAATCAGCCCCATGGCTTTCTCATCAATTGTTTGAAGATCAATATAGGGGATATCATAAGCGTTTGCATAGGCCTCAGCTAACTTGTCTTGAGATATTTTTTCTCTTCTTGAGAGCGCTTCAAAAACAGCCTCAGTAGAATCATAGCGAGAGCGAAGAGAAGCAATCTCATCCTTTTCAATCACACCATTTTCAAATAGAAGGTCAAGAAATAACTCAAGACCCGTATTTTTTGACTCGGTCAAACCTTGTACTTGAAATTGTTGTGCCACTATTTGTATGAATCAAATGGATTATTTCTACCAATCTGGTCACCTGTGACAACAATCGGCAAGTTGCCAAAATTTTCTAACCCATTTGTTTTTGCCCTAGCCGCACTCAAGTCCGCCGAAGAAACAACCTTTTCTTCTGGCTGAGTAGCTTTTGGAGCAGGTCTTGAAAGAAAGATTACAGCTACAAACAAAACAATGCTGCTAATAACTAGCCCTGCAATAAATGTCATTACTTTACTGCCCATTATTCACCCCCTTCTTGAGAGCTAACGGCTGTTGCAGTCGCCGCCGCTTGTTTTTCAATATAAGGAAAGGCAAAAGTAAAGGTTGCGGAAAGGTCTGAGCTTCTTTCAACTGAATTTATGGTGTAGTTATTAATTTTGACTGGTCTTAAGTTCTTTTCAATTTTTTCCAGAAAACTCAACGTGTTTTCAAATTTTCCAGAGGTGGAAAAAGAAATATTCTGATAGCCCTTTTCTGCTTGACCTATCGAAGCTGAAGTGATTGTAATTCCAGCCTGCGAGGCAGCAGAAGACAACTGAACCAAGGCTAATTCAGGAGAAGGACTGGAAGGAATTGCTATACCCAAAGTTTCAACATCCCTTTTAGCCGAATTAATGGTCTGAACTGCACGGCGGATTGCATCCACCTTACTCTTGCCCGCTTCAAGTTCTTGCTGTTTAGAGAGAACCTGATTGGAAAGGTCTCTAAGCGAAGATACATTTGGCACAATATAAAAAATAATCAAAACCAAAGAGGCAAGCAAAGCTAAAACGCTAATTAAGACGATTACTTGCGAAGATTTTGTTTTTTCCATATTATTGTGCTCCCTAAATTGTTAAGATAGCTATTTAAGAAGATACACTTGGCACTGTAGCTGATTTAGCTTCTGACTTATTATCCGACAACACTTTGTAAGAGCTAAGATCAACTTTGGCGCTGATAGTAAAACTGACTTCTTTAGAATCCGCATTAATACCAAAGGAAACTAACTTCACATCTTGGACTGCCTTCATTCCTCTAAAGGCAGTAACGGTTTTAGCCATATCATCAAAATTTCCCGCAACGCCTGAAATTGTTATTTCTCCCTTACTATCATCAAACGCAAATGAAGTCCAACGGGCGTTTTTGTATTGGTTGTCACGAAAATCCTTCAAAACCTGGTCATATTTTATTCTTTTGGAGAGCGAAGTAGTCAAAACATCAATTTGGGATAAAACCAAATCCGCTTGAGCTTTATCTTTACTCAAGTTTTTAAGCGGTGTTGTCACCTCGTCGCTAATTTGCTGGTCCAGATAAGAAATTTGAGAATTCTTATACTTTTGTAAACCAAAAACATAAATAGAACAAGCAACTACCGCTAGAGCAAGACCGATAATAAAGAAAGCAATTTTCTCCTGAGGACTTTCCCCTGTTGCTTCAGCAATGTCCTCTTTGACGCTTTCCAGTAATCTATTTTTTTCCTCTGGCACTTTCCCTCCTTAAAGTAATGCTATTTAAATTTTACAATAAAATAACAAAGGCAACAAGCAGCTATCTATTTGAAAAGATAATATCCATTAGTCTTTCAAATCCGGGCAATCTAGTATTTAGAATACTAGAGTCAGAGTAAATTGCAACTGAATATCTTACGCCGTTTTTCCTCTTGGCAAATTGAACCTGATTGGCAACAAGCGAACCGTGAATTTTTATTGGCTCTCCGTCTTCCTTAAATATAATTTTACCACTGTCGCTGTTACTGCTGCCCGGAACAAAAACCAGCCCATCAAATCTCTCAGCATCTTTAGTGAAAACAACATTGCCATTTAGGACAATCAAACCAAGCTTGGAGTTATTTTGGAAATTATTATTTCTTGTCTCAATATAAACGCTTTTGGCGGTAGGATTTCCCGAAAAATCAATAATTATTGTACCGGTTTCCCAAATAGTAGCTCCCAAATGAACATCGCTTATCGGCTTAAAATACCAAACTCTACCACTAGGCCAGACCTGATTGGTGGTAGCTTGCTGAATATTGCAATCTTGATTGCCTAAATATAAATTGTTTCCTGATAAATTACTAATACCATACCCACTCATCTCACAGGCAATATCAGAACCAAGAATACGCCTTATATTGTCCTGCATTTGAGGATTGTTTTTATTATCCTTATCCCAAAACATCACCGAATCTCTATCAAAAAAGTAATTATAAAGCGCCGCGGCGGCATTGAGTTTGTCAGAAGAATTATACTGCCCGGAGCTTACAGCATTTGATTTTGAATTAAAATCAAAAACAGTGCTTAAAGAGCTGCTGCCCGAGAAAATATTGCCGAAAATATAAAATGCAGGATTGTAGAGAAGATAAAACGGTTCCATTGACAGCAGAGTGTCACCATTACCGTTAGTCATCCTAACCGGCAATGAAAGCAGAGTGCCGCCGCGACTGCTGGAACCGAGACCTCTTTTATAAATATAGCTTGGGTTGCCGCTAAGGCTTTTATTCTCGCTAGTTATCGGGTCTTCAAATAATGCGGAAGTGAACGAGAAAGCTAAGTCATCATCATTTATCGGGAAACTACCTAATGCCTCTGTCGGTTCAGTTGTAGCCCAAGAATAACCTTTAATCATAATATAGTTATTTGAGCTTGCTAATATTCTATTGCTTAAAGGCAAAAATACTTCAGCTCTGACTTGAAAAACATCATTTTTTGGCGGGGATTTTTCCCTAGAGGCTTCTCCCCCAGAGACGCCGGGACGGTTAAGATAATCGCTTTGGCCCGGAACCTCAAAAGTATAACAAAGATATCTATCCTGTTTATCAATAGTTGCGTTATCCCATTCAACATAATCACTGGTTTTATTTAGAGCATTGCTTGATATCATCAGCGTATTTGGAGAGAGCCCGCAATAATTCTGCAACCCCATTCTATTAGTCTGATCGACAATAGAAATCTGATTGACATTCGGAGGCAGATAGTCACGGATTTTAACATTCACATTTTTGTCTTCGGTAGTTGAAACTTTAAGCATCACGGCAATTGTCTCCCCGGGCTGGAATGTTCCACTAATTCTTTTGTCTTTTAGCGTCCATTTCTCAATATAAACAGTTGGGTTTTCCTCACTGCTATATTCAATTTTAAGAGATTTTATAATTGGGGAGAACGAGCCGTCACCCCTAAGTTTAATCTTAATAAATAGATTTTCTGAAGGCGGCACCGAAGTAATATCTCCATACCAGTTGATATTATTATCCGAATACTCAACCACTCCTAGAAGATTGGCTAAGGCATTGCCAATGAAGTCAGAATAGGTATAAAAAGAGCCGCCTTTAGTAGTCGCCTGATAGGAATTGCCTGCTGGACTCTGATAATTTGTTGATTTGTCAAACTTAACAAAATGGTGCTCATTGACCTGCCAGATGTTGCCTGATGAGTCAAAACCTATACCCTCTCCCAGTTCAGAAGTTGAGTAGTTATCATTCTTTCTAAAACTAAAATTGCCTAAACTAGTACTATCTCCACTTCCCAGAATATCAGCGATAGCAATCACTCCGCTAGGTTTAAGCAAAGAGGCAAAAATTTTACCATCGTGAACTGCAACCTGCCTTGGGCGGCATGTTGTAACATTCTTATACACATAATCACAAGCACCATCTGGCAAGCCAACCGTTGATGCACTCCAATCGGCAGGAAATGATTGCAAATTACCGCTATAATGGTCAATCCTAAATATTTTACCCCCTCCCCTTCCCGTATAAAGTCCAGCTATCCAAATATCGCCATTTTCATCGTTGTTTATCCCGTAAGCTCCCATCCCGTCAGGGACATCATAATATTTGAAATCCAAACCAGTACCATTAATCACAGAGTCAACACTGATTTTGTAAACTCCCGAGCTGTAAGAAATGATATAGATATTTTGAAAATTGTAATCAAAAACAGAACCATAGGGAGCACTCAAACCAATATTATAGAGGTCAACGGTTGCAATTGGAGTAACCACGGGATTGTCGTTATCAAAACTGTTTCCGTCAAAAACAATCAATTTGGCATGATTTTGATCAGCCGCACCATAATTGCCTCCGCGATACATACTCACCCAGACACGATTTTGGCTATCAACTGAAATTGACCTTAAACCACGCAAAAATGAGCTGGTTAAACTTACATCTGAAGCAATAATTTTTTTGGTATAAACTTTCCCTGTACCAGGAGTTCTGCCGGGGACAATATGAGAGACAGTATTTTGACGTTCAATAAAATCCGGCTCGCTACATCTCGGGTCGCTTGGACAATTTACATAGTCAGTTCGATTCGCGACCCACACGCTGTCATTAAAGCCAACAGCAGTCCTTGAAGGATCAACCCCGACTCTAAACTCCTCCTGAATACTATTTTCCTTAAGATTAAATTGAGTAACATAATCCTTTTTATAATTTGCTATCCAAGCATAATCGCCAGTACGAAGCGAGCTACCGGACTGATCTAACGTCGCCTTTTTCCAGTAATTCATCCCGCCGGGAGAAAATTTGTAAGTTGCCTCCCCATAAGTTTCATAAGCGCCGGAAACAGCGCGAGAGAGTTCAATTCCGCCGTTGTTGCCTACCAAAGAAACCTTATTTTTATCCCAGTCATTCCAATCCGCATCGGTTTGCCAAATTCTGTAAGAAGTAGAAGTAGAAGCATCATCTGCTTGAGCCATATTCGCGGCATACGGGAACAAAGCGAATAAAATCGCTAAGACAAGTAAAACCAAATTAAACTGTCGGATTTTAATTTTTCCCTCCTAATGAAACTACAATATCTTTTTCCAAATTTCCGCTTTCAATTTTTAACTTTTTGGGCGTACACATTCCACCAATACTACCAAGAAATATCGTGACTGTGTTTTCTTTGTTAAAGTCAAGTTTAGTTCTTGATTCCGGGACGCATGGATTATCTTTTTCATCAAGCCCAGAAACCACAATCTCTTTGTTTTTAATCTCACTGGGTTTATTAATAGCAACTAAATCAAGAGTATAAACTGTTAATTCCTCGTCATCTATAACTTCCGATTTGTTTTTTTTGAAATTGGTCGCCATCACCTTCAAATCTTTTTCCAGCTCAAAGGACTCGCCTAGTTTTGCTTCACTGACTTCTTTTTTCGGCAGAATATTACCTATTGCTGCTGAAAGTAAAGGGTCAAGGTCAACAATATTATAAATCACCCATTTGGATAGAAAAAGCTTTTTTAGATAAAAATCAACTATTCTCTTTTTTCCCGGACCCTTATCAGTTACAACATCAACATTCATCGTTACAATATAGTCTTTCCCTTCTTTGCGCTTGCTTAATGAGTAAACGGGAGTTTTAGCTATGACATCCGATTTCTTGGGTCTTTTAACTAGCTCAGCCGTCATATAATTCTCAAGCTGGCTTTCTTTTTGGGGAAGCTGTGAGCGCAGATCTAACACTTTTTCAACAACCTTTTGCGGGTCGCTACTTTCTCTGGTTTTAACAAAGGCAAAAATTGCCGCTCCGGCTAACAACACCACAACAGCTACCAGCCAAATTTTTATAGTTTTCTTGCTCATTATATTTTATACTGATAAATTATATAATTTTTCCCTTGGCGCAGTTCAAGCTCAGGATTATCTAAATGGCTAAAGGTAACCACCCCACCTCTAGGCGAAACTCTTCCCGACTTTGGAGTTCCCCCTGCGCTAATAAATCTGTAATTAATACTTCCAGAAACAGAACCCGGTATCCGATCCGAAATTTTAAAATCAGTCCTAGATACCTCAGGCTCATCAATTTCCAAAACTACCCAAACACTTTCTCCCGCCTCAAAAGTTGCTTTTCTCTTGGCAGCCGTATTGGCGGGATTATCTCCGGGATCACTGCTATAAGTCGTTTTAATAATGTGAGGAGTAGTATCTCTTGAAATCTTAAAACAAAGAGCGCTTAAAGGAATTTTCTCGTTTGTGTCAATATATTCAACCCGAGAACTTTCTGCTAACTTCTCCAAAGAACCTTTTTCACAATTAGCATAATTAGAGAGAGCGTCATAGCTCCCCAAAGTATCGCCCATTTTAATCTTTACTTTCAATTCAAGATAATTTCCTTCTGAGACACCATCAAGCGAAAACTTATAATAATTATCACCTTGGCTTACCATTGTCGGCTTGTTCTGTCTTGTCCCGTTTTGGTCAGTCAGGGAATAAACCTCCTCAAAAGTTACAATATCAACCGTCTTTTTCGCGCCATTTTCATCTACAGTGATTGAAGGAAGTTGCTCATAAACATCAATACGAGATGGTGCCCCCGAGGGAGCATTTTTACCATAAATCTTTACTCCCAAAAGGGCTGATTCGCCCGGAGTAAACAAAGTGCGATTGCTACCTGACAAATCAGTCAATGTTGCCTCGGGCGATTGGGCTGAAGCGCCAGCAATCAAATGATGAGTATAAAATCCGACTGCTATAATTAGACTCGCCACCAAAGCTAAGAAGGCAACTCTTTTTATAGTTGGCTTTTTTGAAACCTTTCTTTTTTTACTCAACCACATATTCATAATCAATACAGTGTAATCCTTGGTTTAATGACGAAAAATTAAATTTAAACACATTAGGTGTGCTTTTGTCTGGTAGAATTGTATTGCCGCTACTTGCACAATCATTCAACTTAAAATTCCGCTCGCTTCCTCTTTTAAGATTGGTATACCGGTCAATTATTGCGACATTTTCACGAGAATCAAGCGGCTCCCAGTATTTAATCCGGACATAAACTGTCTCACCCTTTTCAAAGGTTGCTTCCTCATTTTGCATATTTTGCCGGTCGGCAGCACTCTTATAAGTCGTCTTTAAAATTCTCGGCTTTATATTGCTACTTAAAGTTGAGGAATAATCAATTCTCAACGACTTAAGAATCGGGCTGCTAAAGCCACCCTTAAAAACTACCTTGATATAAAGGTCATTTGAAGTCAAACCGATATCTTCGCCAGAATTGATACTCTTCCAATCGCTTCCGTTAGTGGAAACCTCATATTTTAATGAATTATTGACATTGGCAAGGGCATTCCCCGCAAAGTCAGAGTAAGTATAAAATTGAGCCCCAGAACTTGCGCCAAGTATAGATTGGAAAGTTGTATAATTGGTTGATTTAAATATCTTAGTTACATAATTGCTGCCTTTTCGAGGTACATACCAAAGATTATAATTATTATCAAAGCCAACTCCTCCACCTTCCCCTGTATATCTTGGAGTCAAACATTTAGCATTTCCTATATCTAGAGTCGGTGAAGCAGTATCATTGTTAATAATATCAATCACACATACTTGTCCTTGAAAAAATGAAAGAGCAAGTTTTTCTCCATCATTTTGGGCAGTTTGGTCAGAAGTAGCAATCCCAACGCTACTCCAATACCCAAGACTACCACTAACATTAAAATTGACTACATTATCGTCTCTATCAATCCTAGCGATACTATTGTCACCATCAGCAAACCCGGAAACCCAAATATTGCCATGGGAATCATTTGTAATGCCATAAGGTTGTATCGTATAGACACCGGGGGTATCTTTAAATACTTTTTCCGCTTGCATAGTTTGAGTATTGATTTTTATCACCGCTAACTCATATTGTGCAGCATAAAGATAAGTACTATTTGCGCCAAAAGCAAATCCATAAGGACAATACTCAGAATAATACATAAAATATTGACACCACCCACTTATATCAATGGTTGGGCCAATCTGCAGCGTAGGCAGGATATTTGCTCCATTATCTTGGTCAAATTTGGTCCCATCTATTTTTAAAACCTTTCCGGCTCCAGCTACACCCAGCCAGACACTTTCAGTTGCTGTGCCATTGCATTTGACTGCTATTGCTCTTAAATAATTACCACCGGGATTGTACCCTCCGCCTAACGGACGAGTCACTACCCTATTCTCACTCGGAATAATATGAGAAACTGAAACCCCATTTCTATTTGCTACCCATACATCGCCATTGCAACCCACCGCCGTCCTTGAAGGATCAACACCGACATCCCATTCTTTTATTGCACCTGTTTCAGTTGAAAGCTGCGTTACTTTATTTTTGTTGTTCTGCGCAGGCCAAATAAAATTAGAGGAAATTGAAGGGGCATTTTGCGAATCTGCAGTTAATTTTCCCCATTTGTTTACTCCGCCGGGAGAATACTTATATGATATTTCACCATAATCCTTAAAAGCTCCTGTTGATGGGTCTTTCTCAAGTTGTAGCCCTTGGTTGCCGCCAACCGTCGTAACACCATTTTTTGTCCAAGCATCCCAATCAATGTCAGTTGACCAAAATTTAGAGTTTAGAGCGAGCGCATTTGGCGCAAACGACAAAATTAGCCCAATCAAAACACTTAGACCAACACTCAATTTTTGAAAAGTTGATTTTTTTATCATTGCCTCTCTTATAAGGTAATTATAGCAAAATGAAAAATAATAATAAAACTTTAATTTCCAATAATCATTTAATTTTTAGAATTTTTCAAATTGAGATATTGAATGAGACCCAAATGCTGCTGCCGAATAATTCTCTTAACGTTTTCTCGGCTTTTTATTGAGCTTTCCTTCTGCTTCTTCAAGAATTTCTTCAGCAATTTCTTCAGCTTCTCTAAAAAGAAGAATATTAATGACTACAATAATAATCAGCTCAGCTGCTAAAATCCAAAGAAAAAGATTTCTGCTGATATTATGGCCGGGAACGTAATAAGAAAGGACATAAGTTCCGGTTGTTCCGATAATTGGAATTCCAAGATTTCTAAATCCTCCCGCGCCCAAAAACGGCAACGACACAACACTTACAATCGGCGGAATCAGAAGCATAAGCCAACTGACGCCTTGTGCTTCACCTCCACCTGTTTGCGCACCCTTAACTTCTCCAGTTGCCGTAGGAGCAGCAGTCGGCGCTTCAGTCGGCGAGGGAGAGGGAGAGGGAGAGGCAACTGCTGCTACTGCTGGGCCAAAGCGAGCCGGCAAGCCAAGCAGAAGTCCGCTGACTGTACTTGTGGCCGATGGAGTCGGCGTTGGCTCTGCTTCCTCTGTGCCAAAAACTAAATCAAAAGAAACATTTTTATTTTGGTAATCGTTATTTGCCGATTGCTCAAATTCTGCTTTCAAATCAACACTGACAGTTTGACCCGGCGCAATTGAACTGACAACGGTCTTGCTTTGTGTCGGAAGATTAGCAAGGTCTGCCACTGTCTCTGACCAAACATCAGTTCCTGAAACTGTGGGTTTAAGATAGATTCTGTCAGCTAAATCGCCAACGACATTTTTGGTTGCCAGAGCGAAAGAGTGACTAACCGTGCCATTATTTTTAATAGTTAAGGTCTTGGTAAAACCCTGACCCGGCGAGATGTTACTTTCTGAAAACAAGGGCCCGCTACCATCATAAGTAATCGTCAGCGGCCCAGTAGTAACTGTTGCTGCTTCAGCCTGATTAAAATAAAAAATTGCCAACCCCAAAACCAGACAGATTGCCGCTGTTTTCAAATATATTCCACTTTTTATTTTTAATTTTTGATATTTCATCTTTAATTTAGTTTGGTCCCCCTGGAGTAGGAACAATTTTGATTTGAAAATCTGCTGAATCATTATTTGTATCCCGTCCGTCTGGAGTTCGACCAATTGACTGGCTCATTGCTGGTGCAGGCGCATTATCAGATAAATCACCGTCATTCCAGTCACCATAAGTTACTTTATCAACTATGCTGCCAGATTTTCGCAGGATAACAATATCTCCAGAATCATTTAAGCCAAAAGAAAAATCAACTCCTTTTTCAAGCACCAAATATCCGTTTGCTGGAATTGAATATGAACTTAAATTTTTCTGGGCGCCTGTGCCATCTTCAATTGTATAACCTGTCAGCGCGAGCGCTTGTGGCCTGGTATTCAGCAGTTCAATCCATTCTTTTTCCCCCTTACTAGCATCAGGGTGCGAGAAAACTTCGTTGATAAGCGGTTCTGACCAAACTCCTGTTGAGAAAATATTATTTCCCACTGCAACCTCGTCGGAAAAATAAGCGGCCGTAAAAGCACAACTGACAAAAATTAGGCCAGCAGGAAGATATAGTTTTTTGAGAATTTTTAAAAAATTAAGCATTTATTCTTTCTTTAGCTTCTTTGGTTTTTTCTCTGACAATTTTGGGGGAAGATGCTCTTTTTTTTGTCTTTTTTTATCCATTTTTGGTTTTCTAAATTTTTTAATTTCTTGAGCAATTTTTTTGCTTTCTTCATAAATAATGATAGTAGCCGGCACAACAATGACCAAAATCAGCCCCGGGATAGTCTTAGCATAGCCGATAACATACCCCAAAAGAGCAATAGTTAAAATACATTTACCGATAATCCGCTCAGGAGGAATCAGCTCAGAATCTGCGACACTATTTGCATCACCCTTGGTTTGATAAAAGGAGCGACCATATTTTTCTTGAATTGAAATGATGCGGTGAGTTCTAGTATCAGCTTTGTTTTTGGCGCTTGAGGGAAGATAGGTGACAATGTCATTAATCTCATACGATTTCTGCGGTTTGACTAAAACCAGCGCGCCTACCGGAATGGTCGGCTGCATGGAGCCAGACATCACTGCATAGAGTTTATAATTGCCTTTAATTGGCAAAAGCGAGAAAACAATCAAAAAACCAATGATAATAAAGAAGATAAGGATAATATTGAGAAAAACTGTAAAAAATTTTTTCATTTTTTGTCTGATTTGCCCTTAGTCCCCTGCCCTTTCAGGTTTGTGCCAAAGGGCAGGGTAAAAGGACACATCTATCAGAGTATCAGATTACGGCTGGGTAGCGCTGAAGGTGAAGTTAACAGTTGCGGTCGTCTTCTGCAACCCATTCCCAGCACCTCCGGCAAGCGAAACTGTAAAGTAAAGGGTCTCGCTACTGCCAGCAGCAAGGTTCCTAACTGACGCCAAACCTGTCAAACCGCTGACGGTACCATCATAGACATCGCCCAAACCAGAAGCCGTGCCGATCTTAAGCAGAAAATCAGTCGAATTGTAAAGAACATCATCTCCAGCTGCCTTTGAGGCGGCAATATCATAATTCAAAGGCACAGTGCCGCTGTTTTGGACCACCAGCTGTTGCTCCTCTGACCAGCCAGGATAGATATTGGGAGCGGTGAAAAGAGCAGTGGCTGGAGCAGTTGTGATATCCATATAGCCGGCGGTGAAGACATTGTTTTCAACTGTGGCTGAGTCAGTCCAAGCGGCTGAAGTTGCCCCAACAGCAATCAAGGCAACGGCCAGAATGGTGATTAAGCTTTTTGCAATTCTTACCATTTTTCAACCTCATATTTTTATTTTTACTTTTTCACCTTGACCTCGACCTCGCCAAGGCACATCTAACTTTGCGTTTCAACTGTAAAACAAAAAAAAAGAGCTTGTCAAGTTTTTATAAATTTCTCAAATATTGCCCGAATTAAACCTCTTTGCCCCTGACAAAATCCCACCATTTGAGATAATTCGGCCTTTGGTCTTCTTTTCTTGTTTCATCTTCTTGAACAGCCGAAGGAAGAGCTGTTTCTTCCACATTGACCTGGACTACTTTCTCTCCCGGCGCTTTCATTCCCAATTTTTTACGCGCCTCAAGCTCCTGAAAAGTAGAGGTCTTATAATAAGCAATCAACGATTCAATTTGAGCTTTTTCCTGATCAATCTGTTTCAAATCATTTTTGAGAGACCTAATTTGTTGGTTAGTTTGGTAATTAAAATAAACTGCCTGATATAAAAGAAAGCCAATATAAAAAATTGCAAGCAAAGTCAGAATTGGAACAATATTAAATTTTGCCCTCTTGTGCTCTGGTGCCTTTTGAACATCTTCCATAGCTGAAATAAATTATACCAGAGATTTATTACCACCTAGCTTGGCGTCTTGGAGTATCCTGATTTATATCTTTTTTTGACAAATTTTCTGACTTTTTTGGAGAAACAATTGTCTCTCTTTTCCCGACTTCTTTTTCAATCTTTTCAATTCTCTCAACTTCTTGCCCTTTTTTCACAACGTAACTATTTGCTATAGCCCATTCGTAGCCATAGTAACCAGCCGCCGCCAAAGCGCTAGCAAGCGCCACTATCGCCAAAAGCAAAATCCACGCTCCCCAATTAGTTGTCGGCACTCGAGCGGTTTCCGCTGAGGAAATTTTTCCTTCTTTTGCAACCTCCTGCGGCTCTGTCTGAACTTGAGCTTGAGTTTGAGTTTGGGACCGCGAGATAACTTTTGGCGTTACATCTTGAGAAATTAGCGGCGTCTCCTGTCTGGGTTGCTCATTTAAAGCCAGCTTTGGAGATTCCGGTTTTTCTACTTCAAAAGTAGCTATTTTCAGCTTAAAGCTATTTCCCGCCTGATCCGCGACAGTAATATAGGCATCGTGTGTACCAAGGGACAACTTGTTTGAATCAAATTCAAATCGCCACTTGCCAGCCGCATCAGCCACAGTTTGTAAAATTTGCGGTTCGGAAAAAACTTCAAGGGTAATTTGCGCTCCCGCCTCACTGACACCTTCAAAAACAATCGTTGAACCTTGTTCAATTTTTCCTCCATCAGGCGAAGTAATTAGTGTTATTGGCGGCGCAACCGTATCAACACTAAAACTAACTTCTTTCACGATCGTATTTTTAGCTGAATCAGCCGCTTCTATTTTGATAGTGTGAACTCCATCAGACAAATCCTCAAGATTCTGCCCTGCAGTCAAACTAGTCAAATTACCATCAAGAAAAATTTTAAGAGTGTCATAGCCGGTCGCACTAAAGTCAAGCGGAACATCTTTTGAGTTGTAAACTTTATCTTCAAGCGGTGAGGCAATTGTAAGCTGTGGAGAATTGGCATCAATTTGAAAATTAATTAACGGGACCGAAATATCACCATTATCACCATAGAGTTTTAAGTTTCCAGCATTATCCTGAACCGCCACTTCCGTGAGTGGCAAACTAGCGCTTTGATCTCTATCACCTTCTTGAATCACATAAACCGCTTGGTAAACGATCGAGCCATCTTTTTGTGGAACTGGTTGCCAAGTTAATGCACGATCGTATATTTTAGCCGAAACAGATTTAACATCGTTAACTCCCGCGCCGGGCGTAAATGTCAGAATTACTCTGTCACCTACCCCCAAGACAGATTTAGTTTCAACTAACTGGTCTCTTTTGGCTGAAAATTCGCCGCTAGGAGCGTCAAAATCGGAAGTAAAGGTATAATTACACAAATCTGAATACGATTCATCACTGCCCTTGGCTTTAAGATATATGGTGTGAGTTTTAGAAACTAGTGGATTATCATATTGCAAAAGAGTTTTAAGTTGTTCCAAAGTGCTCGTTCCAGAGGTCAAAATATAAGAAGGGTCATTAACAAATGACCTGGTATCAATTGGGTCTGCTTCGTTATCAAGAAAAAGAGCTATTTTGCCTGGCCGATAATCCGGGGCGAGAGTAACATTGACCTTGAAACCAGTGTTAGATGCATTGAGATAACCAGAAACAGCAAGTGATTCTTTTGGCAATGGGACAAATTCACAACTTGCAAGCTCTTCCTCTGCATGGGCAAACTGCGGCATAAAAACTACATTTAGAGAAACCGTCATAACACAAATAGAGAATAATCCTATTGCAATCTTTTTAATTTTTTCCATTTTTTTCTTATTAAGATATCTTTTAAACAAAAAGCCCCGCTGAAAATTCGCGAGGCCATAGCTAAATGCCATAGCTTATTGCAAACCGACTGTAGCAAATAAAAATTTCTTGTCAACCCCTCATTAAAAAAACGAGGTCCCGATATATTCTCGGGACCTTGCCCTCCTTGAAGATTACATAATTCCTCCTTTTATCTCATTTGGCCTACTAAGCTACCAAATACACTATCGTACATTGACTCCTTTGAACCAAATAACTGAACGTAAACAGTTGTTTTCTTACCATCAAGGACACCTGATTTTTGGGCAAATCCGAAATCAGAATATTTATCTGAAAGAATATTTTTTAAATGTGAAGGGCTTTTGACCCAAGCATCCATCGCCTGCTCAACATTGTCAAAATCAGCAGCAAGATTCTCGCCCGCAAATTTATAAGAATAACCTTCGGAAATTATAAAATCCCAACCTTTTTTACCAGTAGGTGAAGTATGGTCAAAATAACCACCGGCAAAAATATCTTCCGCTTTATCTTCGGCAGCTTTTGCCAATAAATCATTCCAAACTAATACATTTTTGCCGTTTTTTACTCTAAGTTCATTAACAAGATTAAGAGCAAGCGAACCAGATGATGAAACATAAGAGGCAGAAGTCTTGTTTTGATTATTTATCGTCAAAACAATAATAAGAACAAAAAACAAATAAAGAGTAGAGATGAGAGCTGTTTTAAATATTTTTTTCATTTCCCCTCCAAATTCACGATCGTCAATTAACTTAATATTAATATAACATGTTATATAAAAAATGTCAAGCCCTGACAAACCGTTGGGGCGCAGACCCCGCTGGCACAAATCTACAAAAAAATAAAAACCACCTGAAAATACGGTGGTTGAGCAAGTTTGTACCAAGCATGCTATAACAAATAGTGCTCGTTTTTGGAAAAATTAGAACTTATTTCAAAGAAAATTGCAAATTTCTCTCGCTGTCGCTCAAGCAAAAAAAGGATCATGTTGTGTCCTTGCTACACCTGCCCGTGCACGGACACAGTATTTCCCACTATATTTTCTCTTCCGGTTCCTCTATATAATATCTAACTATTTCGGGCTTTATCTCTGGTAAACTAATTTCTGTTTTAGCCACTCTTTGGACAGAAATCTCGGGTCTTTCTTTTTGTTTCCTGTCGTGCGATTCTAAAATGGCGTACTTTTCTGGCGCCACCTTTCGCAGTCTTTCCGGCTCATAAATATATGAGACTAGACTATCACAAATATCTTCTTCTATACTTTGTTTGGCGTAAGTTGTAATGCATTGATCGGGCTGAAGAGGATACTGTCCTTGCAGGCTCATTTCACCCGTTGTTTTATTAAACCAACGATTTTCACCATTCGGGGCTTTTCTTATTTCCCATTCTTCTTCATTGTCGAAACAATAAGCCCACTGAAATTTTTCTCTCCACTCATCTTCAAATTGAGCTTGTATTAAATGGCCTAATTCATGAATAAACGTCCCCTCAAAATTGGAAGCCGATGTTATTCTGTGAGGGATGGTTTCCATTCCTCGAGGCATAAATCTAAATGCTCGATATTCCCTCATCGCTATTCCATTTATTGGATAACGTTCATTATCTGCCAGTAAACTTGGCGGTTGCACATTATCTACTAATATCCATCTAATTTTATCTAAAACATCGGGAAATCTTGCTACCAGTTCTTGAAAAACTTTTACCGCTCGTGCAACGTGGTCATCAGAAAATGGTCTTTCCGCATTGAAGTTATAGACCGTTATTGCACTACCATTGATTGCAAATTCTAATTGCTCGGCCGGCAATCCTTTTTTTCTCCAATATTCTGATGTAAACCACTGTTTTGCTTCATGCTCTCTTCTTACCAGCTCAACAATTTCTTCATCTGTTCTTGGCGGATTTTCTTGACCTTCAAATATAATAGGCGAAACACGCCACTCTCTATATTGTGCATCATCTGGGTTTTGCACACGCTGATAAGTAAAAGGCAATTCTGGTAAAATCTCCCTCTGTTCAATTGATTCTGGTTGTGGTTCCCCTACTTCCATAATTAAATTTTAATTTTATGAGTTAATTTATTCTGCAAACCTTGGTTTTATTATAATACGTTTTTCTACTGATTTTAAAAAAGTTAACCGCTATTCCTTGAGAATTTTGTATATTGATATAGTCAAACTTGTCTTTCGGATTTTTTAATAGCCATCTCGGGCAGATCCGAAAGGGTTTAACTACAACCGGGGTAGCCATTTAAGTTATTCTTTAAAATTCTTACGTTTTTCTTTGGACAAAATCGTTTCTGATTTTATACAGCTCAAGCCGACTTTTTCTGAAGAGCGGCTGGTAGGGCGCCGCACTCAACGAATTCGCAATTTTCCAAATGGTGCGCGTGGATGGATTCGAACCATCGACCTGTCGCTTATAAGACGACTGCTCTAACCGCTGAGCTACACGCGCAAGACTAAATCAAATCTGAAAAAACAATACCAAAAGAGACCAAAATTATCAACGTCTTTTCATCTTAAAACTACCTTTTAAGCTCTTGTCTTTCAAATTTATAATCAGTATTATTTAAATAGATAAATGGAAGAAAATACTCCTCAAGGGGGAAAAGAAATAAAAACTATATCCAAAAAACGAAAAAGCTATGGGTTACATCTCGTAGCTGTTTTTGTTGTCATTTTGGCAATTTTACTCATTTTTTACGGCTCAATTACCTATGCGTGCCTTGACAAATCACTTCCCGGCCTTAAAATCTACAACCAAAACATCGGATTCAAGAAAAAAAATGAAATCAGCTCACAGCTTCAAAAAATCAACCAAAATCTCCAAAAACAAAAAATTACCTTATCAACTGATGAAGGAAAAACCCAAACAAAATTTTATGCTGATCTAGGGATAAATATTGACACAAAAAAAACCACCCAGAAAATCCTTGAGTTTGGGAAAATTAGAGGCATCTTCCCATCGCCAGCTTATATTATTGCCTTAGCTAGCCAGAAACATTTCATAAGTCCAATTGTCATCTGGAAAGGCAATCCGCAAAAAACTTTGGGAGAGCTATTTCCTGAAAAGCAAGACGCACAAAATCCATCCTTGAAAATTGAAAATGACCAAGTCCAAGTCGTGCCTGAACAAGAAGGTTTTGAAATCAATATTGGAAAATT
>Ga0315298_1002268_pt1 | contig 33032 bp, 27 predicted proteins | sample WHS_1_MG_FD_203077 | JGI IMG/M metagenome (GOLD analysis project Ga0315298, IMG submission 203077) | Extremophilic microbial mat communities from Washburn Hot Springs, YNP, Wyoming, USA - WHS_1_MG | ecosystem: Environmental > Aquatic > Thermal springs > Hot (42-90C) | place: USA: Wyoming... | reverse complement strand
CACTCCGGTACGGCTGGCTCAGTTCATCCCAGCAGAACCGGATCAGTTCTGCTTAGCGCACAGAGACATTTAGCCCGGGCATTTTTAAACCGTGATTTTCAGGCCAATTTTACGCCGTGCGCCACAAACTCCCAACGTTCAATGGGGTGACCGAAAGGGCGCATGGTGGGGCGGGATATGGGGACAGACACAGAATTCGGACGACCGGGCTATTGACCCGCCTGACCTACCCAAGCGCCGGTCGGGCGGTCGAGGCCGGCTGCGGCACCCGGATATGGGGACAGACACGATGTCCGACCTGAACATGGGGACAGACACGGCGTCCGGTATACCGATCGGGAACGTTCAACGTGCAACATTCAACTCTCAACTTTCAACGGAGTGATCGAAAGGGCGCATGGTGGTCGGGATATGGGGACAGACACGAAATTCGGACGACCGGACTCTTGACCCGGGGGACCTGTCCAAGCGCGGGTCGAGCGGTCCAGCCGGCGGGGCGGCCAGATATGGGGACAGAGACGATGTCCGACCTGAACATGGGGACAGACACGGTGTCCGGTATACCGATCGGGAACGTTCAACGTGCAACATTCAACTCTCAACTTTCAACGGGGTGATCGAAAGGGCGCATGGTGGGCCGAATATGGGGACAGACACGAAACTCGGACGACCGGGCCTTTGAACCGCCGCACCTCACCAAGCGCGGGTCGAGCGGTCCAGCCGGCGGGGCGGCCAGATATGGGGACAGAGACGATGTCCGACCTGAACATGAGGACAGACACGGTGTCCGGTATACCGATCAGGAACGTTCAACTTGAAACATTCAACTCTCAACTTTCAACGGGGTGACCGAAAGGGCGCATGGTGGTCGGGATATGGGGACAGACACGGAATTTCACCGTCGGCCTGGGGGGACTTTCACCTCCGGATTCACACAACTTCTCCGAGCGCACCAACTCTCAACTTTCAATGGTCCAAACAGCGTGTCTGTCCCCTTTTTCGGGTGCAGTGTTTTCCCAATCCGAGACAGTGTTTCCAGTAACAGGACATCAGCCGCCGCTGACCCATGGTCAGACGCGGCCAATCGAGCAGCAAAGGTCATCATTCGAGCTCTGAATCGCGTTGGTGATTCGATTTTCAAAACTCGCAAAAACCCTCGATTTTACTTGCTGTTTTGCATTTTTAGCTGGCTTGTCAATTCCCGGCACTCCGCTTATGTGGTGCGTGCCGGGATATTTTCTCAATTTCGGCATGCCTTTTGCTATGCACATTTTCGGGAAAGGCAACGTCGGTAAGTGAAAATGACACGTTGCCACCCGCCCTGAACTCGGGCGAAAGCGGGCGCCAAGGAGGTGGCCCCGAAAGGAGGAGGGGAAATGGGGAACGCTCGGGACGGTCGTCCCCACCGGCCAACCCGAGCAGCGCGAACCGGGATGCCTGTCATCCCGGTTCATTTTCTTCCAGAGCAGGATTATTTCGCCTGATTGGCGCCTTTAACGCGAAGTCTGACAGCGTACAATCCCTCGCTTGCGGTGATGAACAAGGTGCGTTTGTCACGCCCGCCGAAGCAGACGTTGGCCGTCCATCGTTCTGGGACATCGATCTGCTCGATCTTGACACCGTCTTTGTTGAAAACGATCACGCCCCGCCCTGTCAGATAGAGATTGCCGGTGGCATCGATGGTCATGCCATCCGACCCGAGCTCGCAGAAGAGCGTTTTGTTGGCGAGTGTGCCGTCGGGTTGGATGTCAAACTTGTAAGTTTTCCCGGCGCCGATATCGGCGACGTAGAGAGTCTTGCCATCCGGCGTGCCGATAATGCCGTTGGGTTGCTTCAGACTGTCCACGACCCGGACGAACTTGCTACGGTCGGCCGACAAAAAGTAAACGTGCTGTCCGTCCTGCGGCATCTTGTCATGCTGCCACCATGGTCGTTTGTAAAATGGATCGGTGAAATAAAGCCCGCCATCGGGGCGCACCCAGACATCGTTGGGGCCGTTCAACGCCTTCCCCTTGTACTCGTTCACAAGGACAGTGACTTTCATGTCAGGCGCTATGGACCAAAGCTCGGTCTTTTCGTCCGCGCAAGCGATCAGGTTTCCCGCAGGATCGAAACACATGCCGTTTGCACGTCCCGCAGGCTGCATGAACGTCGTGAGTTTCCCGTCCACGCTCCATTTTAGAATCCTGTTGTTCGGCTGGTCAGTAAAAAACACATTGCCCGCCGAATCACAGGTTGGGCCCTCGGTGAATTTGAAATCGCCGGCGAGTTTCTCCACTTTCGCCCCCGGCTCGATCAGGCTTTCAGCAGAAAACAACCGCATGGCCGCAACCCCTGTAACGAGCAAGACAAAAAAGTTTCTTGTTGGTTTCATGGTCCGGTCCCAGTTTTCACAACAGATTCAAGATGACCTCACGGCTCAACGCGCCCCGGTTAAAGCTTTCTAGCTTTGAAGCCGCCGTCTTCGCCCACTGATATCTCAACCGTCTTGGTGGCACCCGAAAAATCAAACTTCGCCTGGACATCAACCGTCTTTGCGAAGAATTGCGTTGGCGATTCGGCGAACAGCACAAACTCGTATCCGAAAAATTTCAGCAGCAAATTGCCGTCCCGCCGGGTGATTTCGGCGACATTGTCCTTGTTGACCTGATACTTGCCGCAGTAACTGTCCAACAGCTTGTCCGCAAGATAAAACTCCGGTTTCCCCGGCTGGCCAAGCTCACGGACCCATATGTTTCTGTACCGGACGGGATTGCCGTGGTCTTGTAGTGAGATTGGAAGTTTTTCCGGATGCATCTTATAGGGGGGCCGGCTCAGCCAGTCCGTTTGCCCAAACAACTCGGCGTTGTGATGTATCAAAACGCCGTTGTGAAAAGCTGTGATCCGTGCCGGGGCGACGAGTTTTCCGGAATCGTCAAACTTGGGTGGCGTCCACAAAATATCGTAGGTTTGCCATTCGCCCGGAGGACGAGACGCATTCACCAGAGGTGGATACTGGTTGTATATCGCACCACACGACCCGTCGGCGTAGGTCTTGTTGTTGTAAGAATCCAACACCTGCAACTCATATCTGGTGCCGCCGAAAAACACCCCGCTGTTGCCCCGTCCCTGGCTTGATCCTTCCACTTTCGCCGGGGTGGCAAACTCGAGGTGCAACTGGCACTCCCCAAAACAGCGCAATGTCCTTGTATAGCCACTGCCGGGCACGCACTCCATCGCGCCGTCCTTGATCACCCACTTTGTCGGTTCCCCGTCCATGGCAACCCATTGCGACAGGTCTGTGCCGTCGAACAGCACTATCGCATCAGAAGGCGCTTTACCGGGTTTATCCGGCGTACTCGGATAGCCCGGGTTCACAACCGGCGGCAAAGGCCGGGTGCGGTCGTGCCCGAGAAAACCCGGTTGCGCATGGCTGGGCTCAACCAAGAGCAAGCCAGCAAGAGTGTAAGCGGCCAAACGAGCGTTTGAAAAACTGGTGATTGTGTGGAATTGAATTTTCATGATTCGAAAGCAGCGAATTCGTGCGTCATCTAAACACGTCTTGAAGCCGTGCGCAAGCCCGTGATGTTTTTCCATTCTCGAACCAAGGCCGGGGAATCAGCCTTGGTTCGAGAATGGAAAAAACATTTGGTTGATTTCTGGCCCGCGTTGTGTACTCAATTGGACGGTCGCCACATGGAATCCGCGTCGCGCAGCCAAACCGGGTCAAGACTGACCGCGAGTCAGAAATCGGCGCTGTTAACGCTGCTGGCCGATGACGACCCTAGCGTTTATCAAACGGTCCGCGCGCATATTATCGCCTGCGGGTTCGGAGCGGTACAGTGGTTGCGACCGCACATGCTGAGCAGCGACGTTCAGCTTCGCCGCAGGGTCCAGGAAATAGTCCGCCATCTCGAGCGGCAAGAAGCTGACAACCGGTTTCTCGCATTCTGCCTCAGCCACGGCGAAAACCTTGATCTGGAAAGTGGCGCATGGTTGTTGGCTCAAACACAGTACCCGGAAATCAACGTCGAAGCCTATCAGGCGCTGCTTGACGGCTACGCCATTGAACTGCGCGAGCGGCTCTTGGGCCAGACATTGCCGGTGACAATACTCTCCGAGATTAACAGTTATTTGTTTAAGGCCCTGGGATTTCATGCGAACGCTGACCATGCGCGCGACCCCGAAAGCAGTTACCTCAACCGCGTGATCGACCTGCGATGCGGGAGCCCGATAACACTTTGCACGCTGTATTGGCTGATCGGGAAACGGCTCAATCTACCAATAGTCGGTATCGGATTGCCAGGTTACTTCCTGTGCCGTTATCAGGGCGCGCGAGAGTCGGTCTTCATCGATGCGTTCAGGCACGGTCGATTACTGACCCGGGCCGATTGCATCAGAAACCTCCAGCAGTCAGCACACGGCTTCCAAGAAGGGTTCCTCGCCCCGATCAGCCCCGGGCGCGCGCTGCTCCGAATGTGCTCGGCACTGCATCAGATTTATGCTCGTTTGAACATGCAGGAGGAAAGCGCCCGGACTCAGCGCTACGTCATCGCGCTTGCCAAGTAGCGCCCGGCGTTCCAGCTCAGCGCGGCGCAGCCGCAACCAAATGCTCGGGGCGTAACCGTTGCGCTGGTCGCAAGAATACTGCTTTGTCGCGCCGCGCTGAACAGGGCGACTTCGTCGCCCACGGGGGAGATGCAAAAGTGGAGATCAGCAGACGAAAAGTTCGAAAGCAAAAGTCTCGAACCACGCGCTGACCTGCGATTTCAGCGCAGGTTATCCAATATTATTACTCCAAAGGCCGCAATTTGGTGACCGCACTACTCGCTGCCAGAGAAGCGGATACTGACAAATTGAGCAAACTCGCAGCCTTAAAATCTTCGCAAATATGATCGATTTCTCACGAGTTGCGGCTGTGTCGGGGTCAGGTTACTTCTTTTCTGTTCCTTGCTCGTCCGTTTTTGCCGGGGCGGTCAGCACGCCCGCTGGCGCGGACGCATTCAGCTCGGTCAACACCTCATCGGTCATATCTGGCGCGCCCGAGCTGAACAGAACGATTGGAGTTTGATTAACGCTGTCGGCGGCGGTGTCGAGCACGATTGTGTAGCCGGCGGCCTTTGCTTTTGCGGTTATCACCTCGCGAATTTCGCGCATGATATTGTCACGCATCCGCTTGATCTGGTCGGAAATCTGGGCCCGGAACTGTCGGTCGAACTGGCCGATACTCTGTTCAATTTCTTTGATTTCGAGGAGCTTGCTTTCGGCGGTTTTTTTGCGCCTGTCGCGTTCTTCGGCCGAGATGGCGGGATCAGCAGCGCTGTCGCTGAGTTTCCGGTATTCGTCGTTGGCCTTCTGGTAATCCTCGACCATCTTTTTTCGTTCTTTTTCGAAATCGGCCTGGCGATCTTTGACGGTTGCGTCGGACTGTTTGGTTTTCCAGTAACCGTCGAACACCGTGCGGAGGTTTATCACGGCGATTTTCTGCTGTGCGTGAGCTGCCGCGGCCAATCCAAGAGTTATTGTTGCTATCAGAACCAACTTCGTAACGTTCATTTTGCTTCCAACTTGTTGCTTGTTAACCATTAATCTTCTCTGAAAAACCCAACGCCGAACTGGAACCGTCCGGAGCTGCTTGTGAACCTGTCATGCGTTAGCGGGATCGCGTAATCGAGCCGAAGCGGTCCCAGCATTGGGATGTTCAGCCGCACCCCCACGCCCCAGTTGTCGCTGTAAGTGCCGTAGTCGGGACCTTGGGTCGAAAAACTGTAAGCATCCGGATACACATTTCCAACGTCATAGAAAGCCGCCAACCGCAAACGTTCAATAATCGGTATGCTGTACTCGGCGGAACCGTACCAGAACGTGCGACCGCCGATTGGTTCAAGTCCTCGAGTGTCACGCGGGCCAACGCTCCGGTACTTGTAACCACGCAATGAATACAAACCGCCAAGGAAAAACCGGTCGAACAAGTGGACTGTATCATCGGAACCGTAACTGTCAACCACACCGATCCGTCCCTTGAGCTCCAGGACATGCCCGGGCGCAAGGCCGCGGATGTAGCGCGAGGACGAAAGAGTTAGCTTGTAAAAATCCGTGTCTCCACCCAGTGGTCCGCCGGCTACCTGGACTTCGAAGGAGGTCCTTTGCCCGCGCGTAGGCAGTAAAACGCTGTTGCGTGTGTCGTAGGCCAGCGATGTAATCACCTTCGACGACAGGGTGTAACCCTCTTCAGCCCGAAGTTCAGGCGGGACAGGATCAACTGTTGTAGGTCGCCCATCGCTGCCTATCACTGTCGTTGGATCCGGCATGTTCACTATGCCGACGTTTTCTATCGCGTAAGCAACTGTCCCTTGCCAGAACTCGTTCCAGAGCGCCCGGGTCAAACTCACGCGCGCACCTGTCAGTTGCACATCGTAAAGATCGCTGTAGTAGCGCAAATCGCGGTGATAAAGGTCCACCCCGAGAGCCAACTTCCGATTTAGAAACCACGGCTCGATAAACGTCAGTTGGTAATCTTGCCGCAACGTGCCAACCTGCGCCCTGAGCCGTATTTTCTGACCGCCGCCCGTGCCAAGAAAATACGGTGGCTTGAACAGATCAAAATTGCCCTGCACAACCTCGACAAACCCCACCAGTTCGTCCACGGAACTGAATCCGGCGCCCAGGCGAATGTCGCCTGTGTTCTTTTCTTCCACGCCTATCACGAGGTTCTTGGCTTCTCGCTGGGTGTCGCGGACATCGGTCGGTTCAGGCTCCGCGTCAACCTTCGAGAAGTAATTCAACCCGTAAAGCCGGTTCGTGCTCAGTTTCACCCGAACCATGTCGAAAACTTCGCCCGGATTAACAGCCAGCTCGCGGCGAATAACCTTGTCGCGCGTCTTGGTGTTGCCCTTTATCTCAATTTTCTCGATGTACGACTGCCGTCCTTCAGTAATCCGATAGACCAGATCAATCGAGTTTCTCTCGGTATTTGGAATTCGGGTGGTCTCGATCCGCACGTCTATGTAACCTTTGGCCCCGTACAGGTCTTCGATCCCCTCTCTGTCTGCTGCCAGGCCCTTCGGGGTAAAAACGGCGCCGGGCGTCAGGCTCAACCCTCTTCGTACCCGTGATCCCTCCCGCACAACAGTTCTTGTCATGATCTCGTCGCTCGTAAACAGGGTATTGCCCTGAAACTCGACAGAGCCGACTCTGTACCGGGCGCCTTCGTAAATCACAAATTGAATCACCATCCATTGAGGGTTGATCTGGTCGAACTTGACGTCCTTGATCTCGAAGTCCATGAAACCCTCATTGCGGTAGAATTCGGCCAGCTTTTCTTTGTCTTCCTGGAATTGTTCCTCTTTCAATATCCCGCTGCCAGTCAGCCACGAAAACATCCAACGCCGCCGCGTCTTGATCACCCGGCGCAGTTTGCTCTCCTTGAACGAGTCGGCACCGATAAACCTGACCTCTTTGATCTTTACCTTTGGCGATTCAGTGATCTGGAACGTGACGGTGCCTTTGCCGAGTTTTTCGTCGATGACCGGGACATATTTGACCTGGGTCTTTTGGAAACCCTTCTTTTGGTAAAGCTTGAGGATTTCCTGGGTATCGTTGAACAACTTCCGCTCGTTCAATGGTTCGCCAATCTTGGACGAAATCGTCTTTTGGAGTTTGGCCGTGCTGAAGCGCTTGTTCCCGGTAAACACTATCTGGGTAAGTGTCGGATTCCCCTGAAGCATGTAAATCAGCTTGATGCCGTCATCCAAAGGCTCCTCAGCAACCCGAATGTTGTAAAAATAGCCCGTTTTCCACAGTGTGCTCACATCGTCATCAACCGTGGTCCGACTGTAGGTGTCTCCCTCCCGGACCCGGATGTTTGCCAAAATGAGGGCTTCGCTGGCTGCGGGCGGACCTATGTGCCGGATTTCGATTTTTTTGACGACGGGTGCTTGCTGGGCGACGAGCAAAACTGGACACAGCGCCATCAGCAAAAGACTGCACGCACACAGTTTGACCCACTTCAGGTTCATTCCCATGCCCGCATTGTTATGGTTTCTAATAAGCATCGTCGGAGACCTTCGAGGCATTCTCAAACCTCGTGTAAGACCTGAAAAACGTCAGTCTTACGTCGCCGGTCGGTCCGTTTCTCTGTTTTGCCACCAGCAAGTTGACCGGAATAACATCGCCTTCAGACGCGCCGCCATCTTCTTCTTCGTCACCGGCAGCGGCCTTGCCCGGGTTCTTCGGGTCAGCCCTATAAAGCAACCCAACAAGGTCTGCGTCCTGCTCAATCGCGCCCGACTCACGAAGGTCCGACAAACGGGGTTTCCGGCTTCGGTCGCGCTCGACCTCGCGATTCAACTGGCTCAGCACGATCACTGGAACGCCAAGCTCTTTTGCCAACGCCTTCAGCCCGCTGGAAATGTCCGCAATTTCCTGCTGCCTGTTCTGCTCGGCCCGGCGCGCAGTAGAATGCAGAAGCTGCAAGTAGTCAACGATAAACAGCTTGATCCCGTATTGCTGCCACATCCGCCTTGCCCGCGCACGGAGCTGCAAAATCGACAGCGCCGCCGAGTCGTCGATGAACAAAGGCGCTTCGGAGAGCTTCCCGGTCGCCGTCAGCAGTTTTGGGAAATCATGCTCGGACATGAACCCTTCTCTGATGTTGCGCAAGTTAACACGCGCGTGCGAACAAAGCATTCGCATCACCAGCGCTTCGGCCGTCATTTCAAGACTGAAAACTCCGACCGGCTGCTTTAGCTCGATAGCAACGTGCTCGGCGATGTTCATGGCGAGCGACGTTTTCCCGACGCTCGGTCGCGCCGCTATAACAATCATGTCCCCCCCATGCAATCCGCTTGTCATCTTGTCGAAATCCGTGAAACCGGTCTCGAGGCCGGTCAGAGCGCCACGCCTCTGAAAGTATTCCTCGATTCGCGTAACCGCAGTGGCAACCAGTTGTTTGATTGGCTTCGAGGTCGGCTCGATCCTTTCCTCGCTTATCCGCAGCACGTCCCGCTCAACTTCGTCCATCAACTGCTCGACTTCATCCTGCTCCTCATATGCGCGCCCAATAATGCTGGTGCAGGTCTGAATTAGCCGCCTTAAAATGAATTTCTCGCGAACAATGTCGGCGTAATAAGCCAGATTCGCTGCGCTCGGCACCGCGTTTATGAGCGAACTGAGGTAAACATACCCGCCAACTGCATCCAACTGCTGCTTGTCCCGCAACCGTTGTCCGACCGTAAGCTCGTCGATTGCCTCCTTCCGCTCCCACATTTCCACCAGAACAGTGAAAATCGTCTGGTGCCGCAGATCATAAAAAACCGAGGCGTCTTTGAACCTTTCGACGCAATAAGCGACGCCCTCGTTGGCCGATTGCAGCAAACATCCCAGCACGCACTGCTCCGCCTCAATCGAGTGCGGCGGCAGCCGGTCAAGCCCCCCTCCGGTCACCGTTCGCGGACGGGGCCGCCCGGCCCGCAAATCAGCAGTTGTTTCAGCAGGAACAGGCGAAATCGATGTGGTTTCTGGCATGGCGCTAAAAGAATCCCATCTCACTTCCGCGCACAATGAGAAGTTGTTGGAAAAAGCCGACAGGCTGTGCGCAACATATTAACTGCTTTTTCGCAAATCCGCAGCGTCCAAAAGTTGAGCGCGTCAACCCCGCCGCAAATCAGAACATCGTGTATATGAACGGCGCCAACACCGTCCCGGACAAAAACACCAACAGGCCAAACCCAAGAAGCATCACAATGATCGGCAACAGCCACCATTTCTTGTTTTCCCGCAAGTACCCCCAAAGATCCTTAAGCAGTCCGCCGCCGCCGACGTGATCTGCACTTGCTCGTTCAAATTCGTTTCTGTCAGGGTTGCTCATAACTCACAGCATGTGTATCAAGCCTGCACATGGACAATCAGTACACGAAACCTAATACTGCCTGAAATACCGGCGCAAATCGGTCGGTGTTTCTTTTGGCATCCAGAAGCTGGACCGGTCCGGGGCCCGCTTTCTGCAGAGCGGATCGCGTCCCTTCAGCCGCAGCACAAAAGCCGTTGGCGTAATAATGCCATAAAACATCACCAAAAGCATGATCTGCGACACAATCCAGCCGATCGGGAACGCGAGCATCATCCAGCCCACGTAAATCGGGCGCAGAATCTTCGGGAACAGCAATCCCGGTCCGCCAACCACAACCGCCAACACCGCCAAACCCAAACCCCACTCGGGCTTGTTTCGGTACCAGCCATGATAAGCTGCAAGGGCAAGGAAAAACAAAAGCCAGATGCCCGCAAACTGACGCAGAGTCTTGATCGAAGGATTGCGTTGTATGTCTGCCCACGTCATGGGAATCAATCGGGTTGAAAACTGCCGATGTATTTCTGTCTTTCCGTTTCGGTCATCGTCCGGTCAAACTTCTCCTTCAACAGCAGGAAATCTTCAAGCACAAGGGCGTCCATGTCGGTGGCAAGGAAACATCGATACGCATCCGCCGGCGAGCAAACGATGGGTTCGCCGCGGATGTTGAAGCTTGTGTTGACAATCACCGGACAACCCGTAAGCCGTTCAAAAGCCTTCATCAGCCGGTAAAAACGCCCGTGCCGCTGTTCATCCACAGTTTGTATCCTTGCGCTGTAATCGACATGCGTAATCGCGGGAACCGTCGAACGCACGATGTTAACCCGCTGCCTCAGGTCCGGGTCCTCGGTCATGGTGCGAACCTGAGATTCAGTCAGAGGCACCCTGTGTTTCTCGAGAACAGGCGCCACCAGCAGCATGTACGGACTTTCCTGGCCCGGACGCATTGCGAAGTACTCGTGCACCCTCTCGCGAAGCACACACGGCGCAAACGGCCTGAAACTCTCGCGAAACTTGATTTTAAGGTTCATCGTGGCTTGCATCGTCGGATTTCGAGCGTCGCCCACAATGCTCCTTGAACCAAGCGCGCGAGGACCAAACTCCATTCGGCCATGGAACCACCCAACAATACGGCCTTCCGACATCAGCCGCGCCACCCGATCCAACAGCTCCGCCTCGTTGTCGAACCTGTCGTGCGGCGCTTTCATCTCGGCGAGGAACCTGGCGATCTCATTGTTCGAGTACCGCGGCCCCAGGAGACTGCCCTTCTGACTGTCATTAGGGTCCGGGTTCCGCGGCTTGTCCAGCAGTTGATACCATACGAACAATGCTCCGCCCAACGCCCCGCCCGCGTCACCTGCAGCGGGCTGAATCCACAGATTTTCAAACGGCCCCTCGCGCAACAAACGCCCGTTAGCAACGCAATTCAGCGCCACGCCCCCTGCAAGCACCAGATTGTTCATCTTGGTCTCGGCATGCGCCATGCGCGCCATGCGCAGAATGACCTCTTCAGTCAACTTCTGGATGCTGGCTGCAATGTCCATGTGCCGCTGCTCGAGCATTGATTCCGGCCGGCGCGGCGGGCCGCCAAAGAGCCTGTGAAACCGGTCGTTCGTCATCGTCAGCCCCTGGCAATAGTTGAAATAGTCCATGTCCATCCACAGGCTGCCGTCCGGCTTCAGGTCAACGATGTGCTTCAGAATGGCGTCCAAATAGACCGGTTTCCCGTACGGCGCAAGCCCCATCAGCTTGTATTCGCCGCTGTTGACCTTGAACCCGCAATAGTACGTGAAAGCGGAATAAAGCAGCCCAAGCGAGTGCGGGAACTGAAGTTGTTTCAAAAGGCGCAGCCGGTTGCCTTCACCGACACCGCAGGTGGCAGTGCTCCACTCGCCCACACCGTCAACCGTCAGGATCGCCGCCCGCTCGAAAGGCGACGGGAAAAACGCGCTGGCGGCATGGCTTTCGTGGTGATCAGTAAACACTATCGGTGTCCGCCGCGCCATGTGAAATCTGTTGCGCAATGTCCGGCGCATGTGGAGTTTGTCCTTCAACCACAATGGCATCGCCAGTCGAAAGCTGGCGAACCCGCACGGCGCGTAAGCAAGGTATGTCTCCAGCAAACGGTCAAACTTTGCCAGCGGTTTGTCATAGAACACTATGTAGGCAAGATCCTCGGCCGTGATCCCCCCTTCCCGCAAGCAGTATGCAATCGCATTCTCCGGGAACCCTGGATCATGTTTCCTGCGCGTGAACCTTTCTTCCTGCGCAGCGGCCACAATGTCCCCGTCCACCACAAGCGCAGCCGCGCTGTCGTGATAGAAAGCCGATATGCCCAAAATCGCCGTCATCTGCTTGATTGTCCGTCCGGATCCAGCGCACCGGACTGTGGTGGTTGATTGCGCCACATCGGACCAACTCATACAAGCTCAATTGGTGGCCTGATTACGGCTCACGAGGGACGACGAACCCTGCCATCCACAAAACCGCACACAGGACAGGACTGGTCCTCCGCTGATTCGCGCTTCGGCGCAGAGTAAACGCGCCTCGGACAAATAGTGTGCCAGGCTCGATATCCAGAGTTCCAGCCCAACGTCAGGTCACCGTTTGAACGTTGCACGTTGCACGTTGGACGTTGATCGTTATCAACAGGACAACCTGAGCAGGATACCGACTGGAAACGTTCAACGTCCAACGCCCAACTTTCAACTTTCAACGGAAATAGTGTGCCAGGCTCGATGTTTGGGGGGCCGGCGGAGCAAATAGAGGGACAGACACAATGTTTGAAGTCCGGCACGGCTGGCGCCCGCGCCCGGATTCGGATTATTGCCCTTTTGCCTGGATAAATCGCAACTCACGACATATCATCGCTGCAATGTGCACGACCGATGCCGACAGGGCTGATCAACAACCGGAATCGACCGGCAAAGGTGCGCCTTCGGGCCAACCGCTTCCCTCGAAACCGGCGTCGGGTCTGTGCCGCAGAATTGCAGGCAGGCTCGCTCTGCTGATTGTCAGCGTCGCCATTTGCATCGCCGGCGCCGAACTTGTCTTTCGCTTCTTCGGGATGGCCAACCCCGTCCTCTACAGAGAACATCCCCAATGCGGCTATGAACCGGCCCCAAATCAAATCTCACGCCGACTGGGCATCGCAGTCCACATTAACGACCTCGGCTTGAGAGACGACGAGAAATCATCCGCGTGGCACGATGCGAAAAGAATTCTTGTGGTGGGCGACTCCGTGACGTTCGGCGGAAGCCGGGTCCGGCAACAAGACCTGTTCACTGAGGTCCTGGAACGAAAAATCAACTCCAGCAACCGCGTCCCAATAAAGGTCCTCAACGCCGGCGTGAACGGCTATTCAGTCACACAAATGCTGAATCGCGCCAAAACGCTTATCCCGATTGTCAAGCCCGATTACCTGATCGTTTATGCCATCGAAGGCGATTTTCATCGACCGCCACTGACATTCCTTGCCGACGGCAATTTTGTGTATCCGACCCGCAAACCTGTTTCCGCGCTCGGCCAATTCATCCTTCTATCCGTTCACCACCTCGACAAACGTTACGGCTTTCTAAAGCGCCTCCCACAAAAAGTGTCGCGCATTTGGGAAAGACCCAGAAACCGCGACGCACCCTACGAGACCAACCGCGTCGTTGACATTCACCTCGAGGCCATCGCGGACTTCGTGCGCAATTCATGGGAATCAACAGGCCATCCCAAAGAAAACATGATGATCTGCATCGCCCCGACCGTGTCGGCCCTGAATGCCAACGACGCGCCACAACAATCCTCGATATCAACCATGCTCGCCCGATCAAACCTGCCAGTCCTGGATCTCACCGCAGATTTCCACCGCGCGATTTCCAAGCCCGGCACAGATACCCGCCGCTATTTCTGGGACGAAGTGCACTACGTCGAAAAAGGACACGCGCTCGCAGCCGAAATACTGTTCCAACACATCCTCCAAGCCGGCTGGATAAAATGAAATTGGTCTTGTTCGCACATACGCCCCCGCCCGTGCATGGCCAAAGCCTCATGGTGCAACTCATGCTCAACGCGTTTGGCGGTGATTGCCGACGAAAAACCGCACAGGCCGGTCCCCGGCAACTCCACACCAACACTTATGGCATCGAGGTTTACCACGTAAATGCACGCCTCTCCCATGACCTTCCCGACGTCGGTCGCCCGCGCTTCGCGAAAATTCCAAAGCTGATCTTTTATTGCGCTCAGGCGATCTGGATCAGATTTCGATACGGTGTCACCGCCATGTACTACGTGCCTGCACCTCCCAGACGCGCCGCCATATACCGCGATTGGATCGTGATGCTTCTTTGCCGGCCCTTTTTCAAAACACTCGTCTTTCACTGGCATGCCGTGGGCCTCGGCGCATGGCTTACCCAGCAGGCCACAGGCATCGAACGCTGGCTCACACACCGGCTCCTCGGTCGCGCGACGACCGCCATCGTGCTTTCCCGATTCAACCAGCCCGACGCCGAAGTCCTCCGTCCAGGCCGCATTTTCGTTGTCACAAACGGAATTCCAGACCCGTGCCCCGATTATGCCAGCAACCTGGCCGCCAAAAGAGCAAACCGCGCCTCACACCTCCAACGCCTCTTCCAAACCCGGACATCCGCCACCGCCAACTCAACTCAACCCAGCGAAACCGTTCACGTCCTGTTCCTTGCCCATTGCACACGCGATAAGGGATTCTTCGACGCAATCGAAGGCGTCAGACTCGCCAATGCCCGGCTCGCCGCCGACAAAACCCGGGTCTCTTTCAGACTCACAATGGTGGGGTCGTTCCTGCGAGCGGATGAACAAGCCGAATTCGAAAAACTGATTGGCACTATCGGCGATGCCTCATGGCTGAGGCATTTGGGCTTCATAAGTGAACCGGAAAAATGGGCACTGTATCGCGAAGCAGACGTGTTCTGTTTCCCCACCTATTTCGCCTTCGAAGGCCAGCCGATGAATCTCATCGAAGCCATGGCGTTCGGGCTTCCCATAGTTACCACCCGCTGGCGCTCGATCCCGGAACACATCCCGAGTAATTACCCGGGACTGATCGAACCTCGGCACCCGGAGCAGATTGCCACCGCTCTGCTCGCTGTAACAACCATCGACGGCACCAAGTTCCGCCAAATATTCGAAAATCAATTCTCAGTAGCCCGTCACCTGAAAGACCTCGCCAACGCCATCAAAGCAGATTAGCGGGCATCGGACTCAAACCGACCGGGCATCCAGTGCCATAACTGGCAATGGGTGCTCACCGGTCCCGATGCCCAACCCGCCTCGCCGCCCCGGAAATCGCACTGCAACACCCGTTTGCATCTGCGCCAGACCATCGGTCGATGAGGTTCTCGGGCTGAAAAATCGAAACAACTGCGAGGGATTCCGCCGGTGCACTTGATCGGGTCAACTGGTGGCTGGAGGCGGAATCGAACCGCCGACACAAGGATTTTCAGTCCTCTGCTCTACCATCTGAGCTATCCAGCCGACCGTTGCGAACCGAAATCAAAGCGCGTAACAGGCAGTTTTGCAAGCGCAATTAGATGAACTCGTTTATCAGGTTCTCGAGGAACTCCTGGCGACCGCTTTCGAGCCCTTTGACTTCGCCGAGGTTCAACGCGTATTCCTCGAGCTCGGCGAAACCGACCTTGCCGGACTCGATTTGCTTGCCGATCCCGGAATCCCATGACCGATAGCGGTTCTTGACAAACTCCGCCAGCCGCCCGTCGCGCCGGATCGCAGCCGCGATCTTCAGACCCCGCGCGAAAGCGTCCATGCCAGCGATGTGCGCGTAAAACAAATCCACCGGCTCGAAACTCTCACGCCGGCACTTGGCGTCGAAATTGACCCCGCCGGTCGTGAACCCGCCGTATTTCAAAATGGTGAGCATGATCTGCGTCGTCAGGTAAATGTCGGTCGGGAACTGGTCGGTGTCCCATCCAAGCATCAGATCGCCCATGTTGGCGTCGATGCTTCCGAGGGCGCCGGCGGCGCCGGCGACTTCGAGTTCATGCTGCATTGTGTGGTTGGCGAGCGTCGCGTGGTTGGTTTCAAGGTTCAACTTGAAGTGTTCGAGCAGCCCGTACTGGCGCAAGAAATTGAGACATGCAGCGGCGTCCGAGTCGTACTGATGTTTGGTCGGTTCCTTCGGTTTTGGTTCGATGTAGAACTGACCTTTGAATCCGATACGCTTTTTGTGTTCCACCGCCATGTGAAGAAATGCGGCAAGGTGATCCAGCTCGCGTTTCATGTCCGTGTTGAGCAAGGTCGTGTACCCTTCACGTCCGCCCCAGAAAACGTAACCGGCCCCGCCCAGCTCGTGGGTGACCTCGATGGCCTTCTTCACTTGCGCTGCAGCGTATGCGAATACGTCTGCATTACAGCTTGTGGCCGCACCGTGCATGTAACGCGGATGAGCAAACAAACAGGCTGTCCCCCACAGAAGCTCAACCCCGGTCTCGCGCTGGTAATCCTTTAGCACCTTAACCATGCGGTCAAGGTTGCGGTTTGTTTCACGGAGATTTCGGCTTTCCGGCGCAACATCGCGGTCATGGAAAGCATAAAATGGCGCGCCCAATTTGGTGCAAAATTCAAATAACACCCCGGCCCGCTTCGCGGCCATTTCCATCGAATTGGTTCCGTCTTCCCATGGGCGCAGCCATGCACCGGACCCGAACATGTCAGCTCCGGTCCCCCGGATCGTATGCCAATAAACCACAGAAAAGCGGAAATGCTCCTTCATGGTTTTTCCTTCGACGATTTCGTCGGGGTTGTAATGCTTGAACGCCAGTGGGTTCTTTGAATCCGGGCCTTCGTAAGGAATCTTCGGTATGCCAGGAAAGTACTCTTTCGATAATGTGCGCCTTTTCATGGTTGTATTCGCTTGATCGTCAGGCGCGCAATCTATTCCCTGGCATGAGCTCTGGCAAGCAGTAGATACCGGAAAACCTCGTTCGGCCATTATCCCGTTGAACGTTGAGAGTTGAACGTTGGACGTTGAACGTTGCCGGCCGGCATCCCGAATCGGGTTGTTGTGCTGATAACGCTCACAACCGGCTTCCAGATGACGCATGTTCCGTTTACATTAGGCGTGTGGCAGGACACGATCAGATGAATGATCTGCTGAAGCGCGTGTCGAGAAGTTTCTATCTCACAATGCGCGCACTTCCGCGCCCTGTACGACATCCGATCGGGCTCGCCTACCTTTTGGCGCGAACCAGCGACACGATTGCCGACACCGAGCTTGTCCCGGCACACGAACGGCTCGCTGCGCTCCAAGCCTTCAGAGAGCATGTTCGCCACGGACCCACAGAGCTGACTTTTGATAGGTTCCTGCGTGCGAACAGCGGCGAGGGCGGCACCTTGCAAATTCAAGATCGCTCTTCCAATCCCGAGTTGGTGTTGTTGGGGCGTTGTTCGGAGTTGCTGGAGGCGTTGAACGCGCTCCCAGAGCCCGATCGGTGCATGGTGCGCGAGGTTCTCGACATCATCATCAGCGGACAGACGCTTGATTTGCAAAGGTTCGCCGCCGCTGCAGCAGAGAATCTGGTCGCGTTGAACTCGGACGATGAGTTGGACGATTACACCTACCGGGTCGCAGGTTGTGTCGGGGTTTTCTGGACAAGACTTTGTGCGCACCGTCTCCTTGCCCGGGCCCGGATTGACGCACCTCAGTTGGAAGAGCTCGGGGCAAGGTTCGGGAAAGGACTTCAATTGGTTAACATCCTGCGGGACATCGCTGCGGACCTGCGGAACGGGCGGTGTTATATTCCTTCAGACAGGTTGGCGCGTGCCGGTTTGAAGCCGCTGCAACTGCTGAATCCGGACGTCATGCCCGTGTTCATGCCTGTTTATGCCGAATACCTCGATCGGGCCGGCAGTTTCCTCGGCGACGGCTGGCGGTACACCAACATGCTTCCCAAAAACCAGGTCAGATTGCGGCTGGCTTGCGCATGGCCCATCCTGATCGGCGCGCGAACAATAGCCATGCTCCGTGGTGCGAACATTCTCGACCCGGATCGACGGGTCAAAGTAAACCGCGCTGAGGTGCGCCGGTTGATTGCCGCCACTGTCTGGTGTTATCCTTTTGGCGGCGCTTGGGAGAGACTGTTTCGCCGAGCACAGAATTGAGCCATGTCAAAGCAAACTTCAATGACACGCGAACAGGCGATGGCAAGGCACGCCGAGTTGGCCGAGCAAATCCGCGCGCATGACTATGCGTACTACGTTTTGGCGCGGCCGGTCATAAGCGATCAGGAATACGACCGCCTATACCGCGAGCTGGTGGATTTGGAGCGCGCATTTCCGGAGCTCGTGACGCCGGATTCACCAACACAGCGCGTCGGAGGTGCGCCGTTGCCCGAGTTCGGCCAGGTACGGCATGCGGTTCCAATGATGAGCCTGGACAACACCTATTCAACCGGGGAGGTGCGCGAGTTCGTCGGTCGCGTTCAGAGACTGCTCCCAGGCGAAAAGCTTGAGTGGGTGGTCGAACCAAAAGTGGACGGCGTCGCAGTCAGCCTGCACTACGAAAACGGCGTGTTCACGGTCGGTGCCACGCGCGGCGATGGCACCGTCGGGGACGACATCACTGCCAATCTCAAAACAATTCGCAGCGTGCCGTTGCGAATCCCGTCTGCACATGCAGGGGCTCGCGCAACCAGCACCGCTCCTGACGGCTCTGGTCCGAAACTCCGACCGCCGCGGGTTCTCGAGGTCCGCGGGGAGGTGTATCTCACCCGGCGCGGTTTTGAAAAGCTCAACGCCGAGCGCATCGAAGCCGGCGAAGAACCATTCGCAAACCCACGCAATGCTGCCGCCGGATCGCTCAAACAACTTGACCCGCGGATCGTTGCCAAACGTCCCCTGGAAATTGTGTTGTACGGCATCGGGCAAGCCGAGGGCGATGGCATCCCGGCCACACAGGCCGAGTTGCTTTCATGGTTGAAAGAGCTCGGGTTCAAGACTCCCGAGAAACACTGGCTTTGCAGGACCACTGACGAATTGTTCGAGGCAATCTCGGCTTTGGACAAGCTGCGTCCTGAATTGCCATACGAAACCGACGGTGCGGTTATCAAGCTGAACAGTTTTGCATTGCGCGAACGGTGCGGCGCCACAGCAAAAGCGCCACGCTGGGCAATCGCATACAAGTACCCTGCCGAACAGGCACAGACCCGGCTGCGCGCAATCACGGTCCAGGTCGGACGAACCGGTGCGCTGACGCCCGTGGCCGAGCTCGAACCTGTGTTTTTGGCCGGCAGCACCATAAGCCGCGCCACGCTCCACAACGAAGAGGAATTGCGCCGAAAAGACATCAGAGTCGGCGACATCGTGATTATCGAGAAAGCCGGCGAAGTCATCCCTGCGGTTGTCGGGGTGGTGAAAGAAAAGCGGACCGGTGCTGAAAAGCCGTTTGCTTTTCCGAGGCATTGTCCCGAGTGCGGCACGCCGGTGTCGCGTGAGTCGATCGCGGGCGAAACTGGCGTTATTTGGCGGTGCACGAACCGGGATTGCCCGGCGCGCATTCGGGGGCGGATCGAACACTGGTGTTCGCGGGGCGCCATGGACATCGAAGGCGCCGGGGAGGTGCTGGTCGCTCAACTGGTAAAGTCGGGCTTGGTCCGTGACGTGGCGGACCTTTATCGACTCGAGCTTGACCAGGTGGCTGCTCTCGAACGAATGGGGGAAAAATCGGCTCGCAATTTCCTTGATAACATCGAGGCGAGCAAACAGCGTGACTTGTGGCGGCTGATATTTGGTTTGGGCATTCTCCACGTGGGCGCAGGCGTGGCGAAGTCGCTGGCCAGACATTACGCCACACTCGACGAACTGGCGAAAGCAAGCCGCGACGAACTCACGCAGATCGAGGATATCGGGCCGGTAATAGCAGAAAGCGTTTACGCATGGTTTAATGACCCGGTCAATCAGCGGCTCGTCGAGCGTCTTCGAAGTGCCGGTCTCAATTTCAAGTCATCGTTGCATCGTCCCGCCGATGCCAAGGGGCCGTTTGCCGGAAAGACATTTGTTCTTACGGGGACTTTGCCAAACATGACCCGGGAACAGGCAACTGCCAAAATCGAGAGCCTCGGCGGCCGTGTAAGCAGCAGCGTAAGCAGCAAGACAGATTACGTGCTTGCCGGTGCCGACCCCGGTTCGAAACTCGAGAAAGCAAGGCGCCTCGGTGTTCGCGTTATTGATGAAGCTGAGTTTCTCCGGCTGGCCGGGGAAGCGAAAAAGTGACGTCGATGCTGCTTGGTTAGCGATCGGTTGCGGACGTCTGTTTCAACACAAAAGGCCTGAACAAACCGTAGCTGACCGTGTGGTACTGCAAACCCGGAGGCGGACCTTGTTCAGGTCCAACTCTGAACATGCCCGGCCACGCGCTGCCAAGCGGCGGGTTGTCGTGATGCGGGCCAAGTGTGTTCTTGAGGGTTCCGATAACGTCCACCTGAATCTCGTTCACGCCGGGCTTGAGAAACCGCGTTACTTCACATTCCCACGGCGCACAAAAAATGTGGCCCGCTAATTTGCCGTTGACCCTGACCTCGGCAACGCTGCCGTACCAATCAGAAAGCGACACCACGTACTTGCCCGATGGTTTTTCAAGGGCAAAACTCTGGCTGTAACTCACGCCTTCTGCATAAAACGGATGTCCCTGTTTGTCCCACCCGGCTCGTGGAACCGGAAGACCGGTTGCTGTCGGGATTTCCGGAGCGGCATCAGCAACCATGACAAACCCGCGCTCGACCGGTTTGAGTCTGAAATCTCCAAGGATAAAAGCCGCCTCGATTTCATGCCACATGCTAAACGGTTTGGCCTCGAGCGTGACAATGTTTTCGCCGCGTTTTGCCGCGTGTGCAATTGGAATGCGACCGAACGACTTGTCGAGCCACCAGTTCTTGAACGTTGCGGTGTAGCCGCCAATTGTTTGATTTTGGTCGCCGGTGCGGCGCTGTTGTCTTGATGCGTGTGCCTTTGCCGCGGCTTTTGACGGACCGTCCAACTCGGCCGACACCTCGACACCATTGCATTTGATCTTGTACAAATCCGGGCGCTCGAGCACCAGGGCGAGATTCCCCGGAACGTCACATTCGATATTGAACCTGTACGTCACCGTGAAACCGCTCTCAGGCGGGAAAGTCTTCGAGATCAGTTCGTCCTCGAACTGCACGGCACTGTCCCATGGGTTGCCCGGCATGCCGTTCTTCCGGAACGCAAATTGAGCGGCAGCGTAGTAATACGCGTTCGAAAGCGTCTCACCGCCGGCAGTGACGTCCACGTAATCCAGTTTCAACACATTCGGGCCAATGCGCCGGGTCCGGGTTTCGCCTGAGGCGGCGATTTGGACCGTCTGACCGCTTTCAGGCGGCGCTGATTTGACCGGCTTGTTCGAGAAAAACAGCACCATGCTCCCGCAAGGCGGCAGACTGTATCGGGCCGAAACGCCCGACCCGGTTGCTTCAAATGCGAAAGGTGAGATGCGCCCCGTTGCCGGGTCCCACAATTCCACGCCCTTGCGATTCGATTCGATGATGCCCTCCGACCGGTTCGTGATGCTCGTGTTGACAAGAAACACAAGGTCGCCATCGGCCAACTTGCGGCGCATGTGGAACAAAATCCCGGCGTCTTTCTCGGCTCGGCGAATGCGGAACTCATCTTCGCTGTTCCATCGGCGCAAGATTGCAACGGCGTCTTCGGGCTTGGCGGTTATCCAGCCGGGTTCACCAGCGCCCTGCCGGGCGCGATCTGATTCCCTGCCGTCAACGCGCGACGGCGGCTCCCCGAGACAGACTATCGAGCCGCCAGCCGTGAGGAATTCCTCGCCAAGGTCTGCGACTTCGGACCTGACATTCTCCATCCCGGGCGGCAAAACCACGACGTCGTACCCGCGTTTTCCAACCCACAACCGGCCTTCACGCACCGCCCCGTGCCGGGCCATGATGTCCTCGCAACCAAGATCGTACTCGATCTGCGCCGCCTCGAGTGACATGAGCAAATTGAAAAACTCGCTGCCAAGCCGGTTCAGTGTCGCGGCATCGCCCTGGTACATCCATGCGGTGGTTGTGGGTTCGACGACCAGAATCCGGTTGATCTGCTCGCCGTGAGTCAATGCCGCCGTGAGGCGTGAAAAATACTTTGCCAGTGCGTTATAGGCCTGCCACCACGGCTCATGATATGAGAAACTCTGAGGATGATCGTTCTTCCGCGCCCCGCGGATCGTGACGTACGAGAGATGTTCATCCAGCGTGTTGACTCCGAGGACCTGCAACCAGTCGCCAATGCGTTTCATGTCTTCGAAGCGCAAGTCCCATCCGCCCGCGCCGTACAGCTCGACCAGCGTTCGCCCACGTCCCAACTGGTTTGCGACGCTGGCGATTTCGCGGCACGACCGCACATTGCCGAACTGGGCGTGGGTATTCTCAGCGTACTGGTTCATGAGAATGTCGATGCCGGGCCGCTGCTGCCATGCTGCCATGGCCATGTTGTCGGGGACCATTGTGCAATTTGGCCACTCGTGTTCCCAGTAATGCCCGGTGAATTCAAGGCCGCGGCGCTCGCAATAATCGTAGTATGGCTTGCCCCAGCGCTCGATGAACAGGCGCAGCAGCGTGGAATAGTAATCATGCCGGACCTTCCGCCAATCGCCCACGGGCTGAGTCAGGCTTGGGAGATTGGCAATCAAGCTGTATCCCCAGCGTTTCTCGAACTGCTCCGGGAGATCGTCCGTCCATGGCAAACCGCCCGCAGGCTGAAGTTCAGGCTCGTCAGTGAACACGCCGGGAACGCGCTTGCCAAACTGCCGGCCGATCTCGCGTTCGTAAGCAACCAGTGTGACTTCGAGAAACTTTTCTGTTACGCCGGGAAACAGCAGATCGACGTAGCATCGCCCGCCGTGCCACGGCGAGTTCTGGGCACGCTCGATGGTGGCCGTGATGTAACTCTGGCCGGAAAGTTTTTCGCCCGATTTGACCTGTTTGGTGACATCTTCGAGCTGGTTGCCATTGCGCATGAAAACTGCAAGAACATTGCTCGCCCAAGAGGGTTGCTCGCTGGATTGGCGGAATCGCAATCCACGTCCGCGCGATTCGGGCATGAGTTCGGGCACCCAACCTCCGGCAAAACCGCTCGGGTACGAGTTCTCGTCGTAAATCCAGACGTTCATGTCAAGACGCTCTGCTTCGTCGAGTGCGACTTTCCAAAGTCTGAACCAGTCCTCGCTCAAATAAGGTGTCATAAGACCCGGGCGCGGGTGCACAAACACCTGTTTGACGTTTTGCCCCGCCAAATCCCGCATTGTGGCGCGGATTTGTTCTTCTGTGAGAAGATCGTTCCACACCCACAAAGGAGCGGAAGTGTATTGGCGCGGCGGGTCCGAAAAGAGCTTTCGGACCTGGGTTGACTCGGTCGGAGCAGCGCTCAGCAAAAGTACAAAGGTGAACAGAAATACTGCTGTGACAGCCCTGACCGTTTGTCCGCGGAGGCGAATATGGTTCTTCATAATATGTGCGGAGAAAGACTAGGCAGACTGCGCTGCACGTTGTCAATGAGCCAATGTGTTCGGTGAGGCTCCGCCTCAGACCGACCATCCATTCGGCGCCACAACGCCCGCCGCGTGATCACCCCGCTCGGTGTCTGGCTCGCCGCGATCTTCCAGTTGCGGCTGCGCCGCGCCGTGCGAATGCTCCGAGTCCGGATGACCATAAAAAGCGATCCCAACAGCGACCCCTATCCCGGCCAGCAGCGCAATCGTGAGCTTTACACGATCGTGTGCGTGAAACTGCAGCTCGGGCAACAACCCCATGCACGCGATGCACAAAAATGTACCGGCGCTCATCGCAAGCGCCGCACCCAGCCACGCCGGATGCTCTTGCGCGAACGCCCCAGCCCCAATGAAAAAGAGCAATGCGCCAAGCGGAGTAACAAGCGCAAATGCAAGGTTCACCAGCCACTTCGTCCGCCCCGATGCCGGGCTGACAGCCATCAATGTGCTGATCGCCATGGCGCCAAACGGTTTGTGCAGGATAACGGCAAGTGCAGCCCCAAGCCCCAACGCAGTGCCCTGATAGTGCGCGTCAGAAACAACCGCCGCCGCCATCGCAAGGCCGTCGAAAACAGAATGAAACGACAAGCCCAGCGCCACGCCTATCCAGTTCAAGTTGCGCGCCGAACGCTCGGCAAGCGAATGCGTATGACCGCACGGCTCTGAAGGTCCGCCCTCAGGCACATCGTGATGATGAAACGGCAGAAAACGCTGGAGCACAAACATCACAACAAAGCCGGTCAGCAACCATCCGGCCGCCCTTGTGGGCGAACTCAGATGATGTTCCGCATGAGGAAGCATCCCCAAAAGCGCCAAACCAATCATCAGACCGCCCACAAAGCTGATCGCCAGTTGAAGCCGTGTGTGTGTCAGCCGAACCAACATCGGCAACAACCCACCGACCAGGGCCGCCAGCAACGCCAGCAGACAGTAAACCGCCAGTAAGACCGTCGGATAAACAAACGGCATGTTCATGCTCGAGGTTGTCCTGCCATCACAAAACCCACATCATTCTGCTTGTTACCAACCGTACTTGCCAGCCACGGCAACACGGTCGCTGGCGACGGCAACCTAGCCAACATGTAACCCCGGAAGCAAAAAGATTTTTTCCTGTCTCGGATTGCATTTGGCAGCCGGCCTCATTGTGAGTCCGTTTCTGCCGGATATTGGATGTGCATGTGTGGCTGGGTGAGTGTCATGGACTACATCTCTTGGCTCGGCGTTATGCCAATTCGCTACCCCGGAAATCTCACCGGAATGAAGTTTCGTGGTCTTGGCCTGGTAATGCCGGTGAGATTTCCGGGCCCGCATATTTCATACTTCTGTGAAGACATCCGCTTCGCAGACTGCTCAGGGTATAATTGAGGAATCGATCATTCTTGCGAAGATTTTCAGGCTGCGAGTTTGCTCGGTTTCTCAGTATCTGCTTCTCTGGCAGCAAGCAGTGCGGTGATCACGGTGCGGCCTTCGAATTATCATGTTGGATAATCTGCGCGGGACCAAATATGGGGACAGACACGATGTTCGAGATATGGGGACAGACACGGAATTGGGACGACCGAACCTTTTGGCCCGTTGGACCTGCCCGAGCGCCGGCCGGGCGGCCCAAGCCGGTTCCGGCACCCAGATATGGGGACAGACACGGAATTTGGACGGCCAGACTTTTGACCCGCCGGACCTGACCAAGCGCCGGTCGGACGGTTCAGGCCGGCTGTGGTGCCCCGATTTGGGGACAGACACAGAGTTGAGGCGACCGGGCTTTTACCCAGCGGACCTGCCCGAGCGCCGGCCGGGCTGTCCAAGCCGGCTCCGGCACCCAGATATGGGGACAGGCACGGAATTGGGACGACCAGACTTTTGACCCGCCGGACCTGACCAAGCGCCGGTCGGACGGTCCAGGCCGGCGGGGCGCCCAGATATGGGGACAGGCACGGAGTTCAAGTTGCCATGTGACCAACCGGTGCCCGGTTGGACATTGCACGTTGAGCGTTATCAAGAGAAAGACTGATCGGGCGCCCTCAGCAGACGTAAGTCGGGATTGGCGAGGAACTTGTCATTATCGGATTCTTTGCTGATCAAAAAAGCCTTGTCCGATCGATGCGCGTTTGGCAGGTTAATGGCCGCTCTTGTTATTTCGCCTGAACGGCTGGGCTCTTCAATTGACGCGGCCAGCAGGCTTGTTTGAAGCACGAGATGATGCGATCAATCGCGGTCATAATATTGATGGTTTTGTTTTGCTGTGGCGGGTCATGCGCCACGCCAGAGGTGGCAAGCCACGAAGGCGCGGCAGCGGGCCTGCCCCAGAGTGCCGTGCCGCTTTTTGGGGAGAAATCGTTTGTCACAAACTCGCTGCTCCTGACGTGGCTGGTGGCAGCCGGACTGATACTTGCGGTGGGACTTGGCATGCGCCGTCCGCAACCAGTTCCGTCCGGCGCACAGAATCTCTGGGAAGCGTTGATCGAGGGCTTGTACGAGTTTCTTTCAGGGATAATTGGTCCTGAGCTGACACGAAAGACATTTTGGTTTTTTGCGACAATATTCATCTTCATCCTTGCGGCGAACTGGTCGGGGCTCATTCCGGGCGTGGGAACGATCGGCTGGGGTGTGCCGGATGCCTCCGGGCATCTGCACCATATCAGCCGTCCCTTGTTGAGGGGAGCGAATGCTGACCTGAACCTGACGTTTGGGATGGCAATAATCTTTTTTGTGCTGTGGTTCTACTGGGGATTGCGCGCAAACGGGGTCGGCGGTTTCTTGCTCCACATTTTTGGTCCAAAGGGCGAGACGAGCGGTTTTTTGCGGATACTGCTGATAATCATATTTGCAGGCGTGGGGGTTATCGAAGCCGTCACGATACTTTTCCGTCCGGTGACATTGAGTTTCCGGCTTTATGGCAACATTTTTGCGGGCGAGAACCTTCTCGAGGCCATGACGGGACTGATTCAGGAACCGGCATGGGCCAGAGCGCTCGCGAGTGTTTTGATACCGATACCGTTTTATTTCCTCGAACTGCTGGTCGGTTTGGTGCAAGCGCTTGTCTTTATGCTTCTGACAGCGGTGTTCACCTTGCTGATATGTTCGCATGACGAGGAGAAACACGAGGGAGCATCGCATTGATGCCCGTCGCCGGAAAAACGGTCGTAACATGAACAATTTCGTGCGCCGGACCGTGCCAAAGAGTGCGGGGGCGCGCGAAAAGAACGAAAGGACAGTAATATGCTGATGCCCATGTTGGCAGAGATATCCGGCAGCCTGCACATCGGTCTTGCCTGTTTCGGGGCTGCAATCGGAGTCGGAATGATTGGCATGAAAGCTTCGGAAGCGGTCGGGCGAAATCCCGGCGCAGCGACGAAGATTCTGGTTCAAGCCATTCTGAGCACAGCCTTCGCTGAGGGAATCGTGTTTTTCGCGATCTTCCTCGCAAAGAAAGGCGTGCACTTCTAATGCTCAAGCGCAGGCGCGTCCTGCGGATGCGCCTGCCCGGTTTTTACTGCAATGAATACTCTGGTAATTCTGGCTGCTGCAGAATCGGCGGGATTGCTCGACACCGCGCGCGAGGTGGGCGAGCAGTTTGGCGTCAACTGGCCCCATTTCCTTGCGCAATGCTTCAGCTTTCTGATTGTGGCTTTGTTGCTGCACCGATTTGGCTACCGCCCGGCGCTCCAAATGCTCGAACAGCGCAAACAGCGCATCGCTGAAAGCCTCGCAAACGCCGAGAAAATCAAAGCCGAACTCGCCAAAACCGAGGCCGCGCGCAAAGAAGTGCTTGCACAGGCAGAAGCCCAGGCAGTCCGCCTGATCGAGGAAGCTCGAAATGCCGCAAGCCGGCTTCTCGAGCAGGAAACGCAAAAGGCGCGGTCAGCGGCTGAACAAATCATAGCCAAAGCCCATCAGGCCGGCGAAGCCGATCTGGCTCGAATGCGCGCCGAGCTGCGCCGTGAGGTCGGACGCCTCGTCGTGGAAACCACAGCCCGCGTAACAGGCAAGGTTTTGACCCCCGAGGACCACGATCGGCTGATCGAGGAGGCAAACCAACAACTGGCGGCCTGATGAAAGACCGCTGAACACGATCAGATGCGTGCTTCCAGACAAGCCCGAACTGCTGCCAAAGCGCTGTTCCGATCCTGCCTCGTGAATGGCCGCATCGATGAAGGCCGCGTCCGCGAAACAGTAACCGAGCTGGTGAGACTGCGCCCGCGCGGCTATTACGACATTCTGCTCCACCTCCACCGCCTCGTGCGGCTGGAGATCGAACGGCGAACCGCACGGGTCGAGGCCGCTCGCCCGCTTTCAGATGCGCAGCGGGCCAAAGTGCGCGCCAAACTTGAAGCAATCTACGGGCCCGGCCTCGAATTCATGTTCGCAGAAAACGCATCGCTGATCGGGGGCTTGCGCGTCAAGGTTGGCAGCGACGTTTATGACGGAACCATTGCCGGCACGCTGGCGCGTCTGGCATCGGCACTCTGATTTTGCTGCAGGATTTTCACTATGAGCAATCTGCTGAAGGAAATCGAAGAAAAGATCACAGGGATAAAGACTGGCGTGGCCCGCGCGAACGTGGGCGTGGTGCGCGAGATTGGCGACGGCGTCGCAAAGATAGAAGGGCTCAGCGATGCCATGCTCAACGAAATGCTCGATTTCGGCGAGGGCACCGTCGGCCTTGCACTGAACCTCGAAGAAACCGAGGTCGGCGCAATCATCCTTGGCGATTACACCCACATCAAAGAAGGCCAGGAAGTCCGCACAACCGGCAAACTGCTCCAGGTGCCGGTGGGGAAGGGGTTGCTTGGACGCGTTGTTGACGCGCTTGGCCGGCCTTTGGATGGCAAAGGACCGGTCGCCGCCACAACCGCGTATCCTGTCGAAAAGATTGCGCCGGGCATCATAAAACGGCGGTCAGTCAACCAGCCTGTGCAAACCGGCATCATGGCAATCGATGCCATGATCCCAATCGGCAGGGGCCAGCGCGAACTTATCATTGGAGATCGTTCGACCGGCAAAACCACTATCTGCATAGATACAATCATCAACAACGCGCGATTGAACCGCGCCGCGGAAGCAGCAGGCGACCGCACATACCGGCCCTTGTACTGCATATACGTCGCAATCGGCCAAAAACAATCCAACATCGCCCGAACCATCAGCGTGCTCGAACAATACGAGGCCATGCCCTACACAATCGTGGTCGCCGCGCCCGCTTCAGACAGTGCCTCGAACCAATACCTCGCCCCATTCGCAGGCTGTGCAATGGGCGAGTGGTTCATGGACAACGGAATGGACGCCCTGATCGTGTACGACGACCTGTCGAAACACGCTGTTGCGTACCGCCAGGTCTCACTGGTTCTCAGACGGCCATCGGGCCGCGAAGCTTATCCGGGCGACATTTTCTACCTTCACAGCCGCCTTCTGGAACGCGCCGCCCGCCTCAACGAAAAAGAAGGCAACGGCTCCTTAACCGCCCTGCCCATCATAGAAACGCAGGCCGGCGACGTCTCGGCTTACATCCCCACAAACGTCATTTCAATCACCGACGGCCAGATTTTTCTCGAAACAGACCTGTTCTATCAAGGTGTTCGCCCCGCAATCTCCGTCGGAATCTCAGTGTCGCGCGTGGGGTCGGCAGCCCAGGTCAAGGCAATGAAACAGGTCGCCGGACGTATCAAGCTCGATCTGGCCCAATTCCGCGAGCTGGCAGCCTTCGCACAGTTTGGGTCGGACCTCGATGCCAAAACGCAGGCCCAGCTCGAGCGTGGCAAACGAATCGTCGAGGTCTTCAAACAACAACAGTACCAACCCGTCCCGGTCGAAATCCAAGTCGCGATTCTCTGGGCCGTCCAGAACGCGTTCATGGACGACGTGCCCGTCGAACGCATCAAGGAATTCCAAAGCCGGCTCACAGATTACCTCTCCACGCGCAAGCCGGAGCTTTTGGCGCAGATCGGACGTGAAAAGGCGCTTGCGGATCCGTTGGTGGCCGCCTTGCGCGCTGCTATGACGGAGTTCAAGCAAACCTGGAAGTGAGGTCTGCTGACAACCAATGCCCAACACACGCGACATCCGCCGTCGAATACGCTCGGTCAAAAACACCGCGCAATTGACCAAGGCCATGCAGATGGTGGCCTCCTCGAAAATGCGCAAGGCGCAGGAGGCCGCATTGGCCGGCCGGCCCTACGCTTCGTTGCTCACAAGAGTGCTGGCAGAAGTCTCCCACCATACCGGCGATTTCGTCCATCCACTGATGGAAATCAAGCCGGTGCGCCGCCGAGCCATCATCATCGTCAGCACTGACAGGGGCCTCTGCGGAGCCCTAAACGCCAACCTTTTCCGCGAAGCCGCCAAAACCGACCCCGCCAACACCCTCTTCATCGCAGCAGGCCGAAAAGGCGCACAATTCGTCGCCCGCACAAAACGCCAGTTGGCAGCCGAATTCTCGTACCGCGACACCCCGAGTTTCAGCGAAGCACGCGCCATCTCGAATTTCGCCCGTGACCTCTTTCTCAAAGGCGAAGTGGACGAGGTCGAAGTGCTCTACACCAATTTCATCAGTACCGTCACTCAGAAGCCGCAGTACGCGCCGTTTCTCCCCGTTGGACAGCTAACGGGGCTGACCGGCAACATCGGTGGCGAAAGCAGCACTGCTCCGTTGGCTGCTGGAACAACCGAATTCCTCTTCGAGCCCGGGCCCGCAGATGTCCTCGGATCGCTCCTGCCGCACTATCTGAACTTCCTCATGTACCAATTCCTGCTCGAAGCCAAGGCAAGCGAACACAGCGCCCGAATGGTGGCCATGAAAAACGCCACCGACAACGCCAACGAGCTCATCCGCGATCTCACCCTCGAGTACAACAAGCTGCGGCAGGCGATCATCACCAAAGAGCTGCTCGAAATCACAACCGCAGCCGCTAGCGTGTCGTAATAACCTGCGAACCTGCGCGAAGTTGTTCGACAGCCATGTTGCCGGCTTGGGAAACCGCCAAGCGGATCGAAATCAAGGATGACAGCCCGGAAAAATTGAGGCGGTGGTTCGAAAAGCATCCGCCTGCCATTGAAGCGGCTGATTCGCTGCATTCGAAACACAGTCCCGGAATAACAACAACACATGAAGTTTGATCCAGAAAAACATCCGCACCGCAGGTTTAACCCGCTGACAGGTGAATGGGTCCTTGTGTCGCCTCAGCGAACACAAAGGCCGTGGCAGGGCCGCCATGAAAAACCCGCCGATGCACAACGGCCCGAGTACGATCCGAATTGTTATCTCTGTCCTGGAAACAGGCGCGCCGGCGGCGCTGTCAACGAGCAGTACACCGGAACTTTTGTGTTCACGAACGACTTCGCCGCCCTGGATCCACGGACCCCTTCGGACGGGCTCTTGGGATCGCCGCTGTTCAGAATCGAGCCAGTCCGTGGCACATGCCGCGTAATATGCTTTTCGCCCAAGCATAACCTGACTTTGCCCGAGATGTCCGAGGCCGACATACTGCGCGTCGTTCAGGTGTGGATTTCCCAGACAGCCGAGCTGCTCCGGAAATACTCGTGGGTGCAGGTTTTCGAGAACAAGGGCGAAATCATGGGGTGTTCAAACCCCCACCCCCACGGACAGATTTGGGCGATGTCAACGCTGCCTCATTTCGCAGAGCTGGAAGACAAACACCAGGCCGAATGGCTGACAACACACGGCACAAACCTCCTTGTTGATTACCTTGCCCGCGAGCTGGAACAGAACCAGCGCACGGTCATCGCAAACAACCATTGGACCGCGCTCGTCCCGTACTGGGCAGTGTGGCCGTTCGAAACCATCCTGATCCCACGGCGGCATGTCCCACGCATCACCAACCTCACCGCCGAAGAGCAAATCGATCTTGCCCGGATACTCAAGGGATTGTTGAAGAAGTACGACGGCCTGTTTGACGTTTCGTTTCCGTACTCGATGGGATGGCACGGCGCTCCGGCCGGCGAAAATCACGCGCCACACTGGCAGCTTCATGCGCATTTCTATCCGCCCTTGCTGCGCTCCGCTACGGTCAAGAAATTCATGGTCGGATTTGAAATGTTGGCCGAGCCACAACGCGATCTCACGCCCGAACAGGCCGCACGACGATTGCGCGAAATCGGCGAGTAAACCCGGGCGGCACCCAACCAGACCCAGAACCGGTTCACGCGTGCGCCTGACCACCGGACGTCTCAAGCCCGAACATTGTTTCGTATGTGTGCACGATCATGCCGAGAGAAATCGGCACGCTGAACAAAACCCCAACGCAACACAGCAAAATCCCGAGCGCGTTGAAGATGCCCACCAGCAGCAGCACTGCGAACACGCGCCACCAATGTTTGTGGACCATGCGCCAGCTCGCGCGCATTGCTGTCCAGAAATCAATCCCTTTGTCGATAACAAGCGGAAGCGTGAACACCCAGTTCACATTCAGCCAGATCATCGGCACAACGCACAGCAAAGCCACGCAAATGGTGGGAATGAACATCGCCGGCGTTGGTTCCTGGTTCTTGAAGATCGAAGGCAATAGCGTGACAAGCCCCACAATCACAGCCGGCAGCATGCAAAGCGCCGCCAGCAGGCTCGGAACGATCTGACCCAGCAACAGGTTAAGGAATGGTTTCCCAAAACCTGCAAACACATCACCCGGTCGGGCTGGTTTGCCTCTGTTGACCTGAATAAAAACCCAAAACAAACCACCCAGTAACGGCCCCACAATGATCGCATTCGCAACTGGAAAAACCGGGCCGACGAAAGGAATAGACCCCAACAAGCCGATGAGGAACTCGATCAAAAGGTATATCAACGAGGCCACAAACAGGATGCTGAAGTTCTTTTGCAGCAGTTCCCAGCCACGGGAAATGCACTCGTCAATCTTCAGCACGTAATCTCTGTCAAGCGGCACCTCAACAGGTTGAGTTGGGGGGCGGGGCCGGGACGGCTCAGTGCGGGGCGGTTTTGTCAGCAGCGCGTCTGCAAACTCGGGCAAACTGCCAAGCTCGACCCAATCTGTCGCGCCGACTACCTGGACTTTGGTGTGTGCATTGGCTCGGCCTTCGGCGATCCACAGGCGAATCTGATCGGCTGTCGCCGGCCCATACTCTGCGCCGTCTGCTCCGATGATCTTGTACATGATTGTGTGGAAAAGATTGGCTGTCTGGTCGCATCATGACCATGAACGAGGCGTGCCGCAAGCACTAACCCGCAAATGTTGCCGGTCGGCCCGCCGCATACACCCCGACCCCGTTTGGCTCCCGGAGAGGTGCTGTACTGATACACTGCAAAATTTGAGCCGCGATCGCCAATTGGCGGATTGTTCGAGCATTTTGCCTTCGAACTGTTCGGCCACTGATAAAAATGGGGACAGACACGCAATGCAGGCGCCATTGGCATGATCAACCCGCCGGCACCGGCCGACCCAAATACCGTGTCTGTCCCTCTATTCGCTGCACCACCAACCTCCGCCCAAAATATCGTGTCTGTCCCTCTATTTGCGCCGCCAGCAGAAAACACCCCCCAACCGCACCAAACAACCATCGGAAACCTCAGATTTGATCCAGCAAGGCGTCTCCAGCCCCGTTCAACGCCACTGAAACCCCGGATTTATCCCCAATCACCACACCGGCGAGGCGATTAACAACACCAGACGACAATAATCCCCCATC
>Ga0315298_1002267_pt1 | contig 33055 bp, 29 predicted proteins | sample WHS_1_MG_FD_203077 | JGI IMG/M metagenome (GOLD analysis project Ga0315298, IMG submission 203077) | Extremophilic microbial mat communities from Washburn Hot Springs, YNP, Wyoming, USA - WHS_1_MG | ecosystem: Environmental > Aquatic > Thermal springs > Hot (42-90C) | place: USA: Wyoming... | reverse complement strand
AACGTAATTACAAACGTTTCTTCTGATATAAGATTAGATTACAGTAAAGCAAGAGAAAGGAGGACTTTAATTGGAGCTAATTTTGATTGGGATACCAAGAATGCTCATTATGAGTGGGGATACTTTGATAGAATAATGTTTACAAAGCCTCATTTTGCTTGGAGATGGGATCTTTATAAATCCAAGGATCAAGATAATCCTGAATATCTTGGTTTTTATGGAAGACTAGATAATTTTGATTTTACTTCTCAAAGGGGAAGTGTAAGCAGTTTTTCTTCAAATACAGGATCGTTCACTGGCGGTTTTGAAAAGATTGGTGCAATGGTTGAATGGGATAATTTTATAAAAAATACTTATTTGCGAGTTGGAAGCATTCATTTGGATCCTAATGATGACTTTTATATGAGGGCGGATAGATATCTGAATACAAACATTGAATACGAAACAACCATTGGTAGACCAGTAATAGTTGGTATAAATTCCAATAGATTTGGCGGTTACGCATATTCCTCATATTATACTATAGGTAGGAATTCTTGGATTAATTTAAGGCTTGATCTTGATTATTACCTTGGTAAAAATTGGATAATTCGTTTTAGGGGACTTGATGACAATCTACGGACAGGTGGGCAAGCAGTTAACCCTTTTTGGGAGAGAAGAAATATATATCTTATGAAATATGCAGATATCTTAAATAAAAAAGATATTTTAAACAGGCTTGGTCTGGATTTTGTATTTTCAGAAGTTGAGTTTTCTAGAAGTGAATCTGGGGCTCCCTTTGATACGAAATATTATATTGGTTTTACAAAAACTATTCCAATACCATATCCATGGATAAGAATGAGCCAAGGATTTAGATTCACTATAGGCTTGGCTGCAACGCCAATAGAATTTTACATGGTAAATCAAAAAAATACTAGTGGAAATGGTAGAAGCTGGTCATTTGGTGCGACTTTAAGTATTTTGTCGTTTTAAAGGTTTGTTTAAATATTATGGAGAAAAAGAGATTATTGATAGCTATTACAGGACCTCAGGGTGCGGGAAAAAGTGAAGTATTGAACTTTTTAAAAAGTTTAGGATTTGAAGTGTATTGTGCTGATACTGTAGCCAAAAAAGTTTTCTATGAAAATTTTCAAGACATTTACGATATGTTTAAGGCTTATTTAAGCAAAGAAAAAAATCTTGATATTAACGTACTTAGAAGAGAAATTGCTTTAATTATTTCTAAAGATAAGCTAATGAAAAAAAGACTTGAAGATTTTATGTGGCCCAAGATAAAAGAATGTCTAAAAAAATTACTAAATAATAAGGAGAAAGTTGTTTTTGTTGAAATTCCATTACTTTTTGATGCTAATATGGAAGAAAATTTTGATATTATATGGATAGTTGACGCTCCTTTTGATGTTAGATTGAAGAGATTGATTGAAAGTAGAGGATATAGTGAAGAAGAGGCAAAAATTAGGATGAATATGCAATGGCCTCCCTCCAAATCAAAATCGATAGAAAAATGTAAAGTTCCTATTTACTACATTGATGGTAGTAAAAACATAGAAGAAGTCAAAAAGAGAGTTTTAGAGCTTTTAAACTCTCTTTAAATGGTATGCTTCCTCAAAAGAAGGGAAAGTTGAATTTATTACATCAAAGTGATATCTGTTTAAAGATTCAATTATAGTATCTTTTATATTTGCATACTTTCTAACAAACTTAGGAACTTTATTTGGATTGATACCCAAAAGGTCTTGCCATACTAGTACCTGTCCATCTACAAATCTGCCTGCACCTATACCAATAGTTGGTACTCTTAATTCTTTTGTAATTACTTCAGAAATCTCTTCAGGAATTGCTTCTAAAAGAACACAAAAAGCTCCGCATTCCTCAAGTTTTTTGCTAGCGCTTACAATTTTGTCTGCTTCTTCTTTCGTATTTGCTTGGATTTTAAATCCACCAAATTTAAGTACGTGCTGAGGAGTTAGACCAATATGGCTCATAACTGGTATGCCTATACTACTTAATCTTTCGGTAACTTCAGGTATAGGATATTCAAAACCTTCTATTTTTACTGCATCAGCACCTGCTTTTATAAGCTTTCCTGCATTTTCTATTGCGTCTTTTATATCAATTTGATATGAAAGAAACGGCATATCTGCAACAATCATCTTGTTTGGTGCACCCTTTTTTACGGCTTTAAGGAAAATTAGCATTTCATCTACTGTTACGTTAAGGGTATTTTCATGACCAAGCATTACCATGGCCAAAGAATCTCCAACAAGTATGACATCTATTTCTGTCATAGAAACTAACAAAGCACTTGTATAATCATAAGCTGTAACCATTGAAAACTTTCTTACACCTTTTAATTTAGTTATATCAGGTGCATAAAGTTTTTTATCCATAATGCTTTTCTTATAGAAGCTTTCTGCCTATAGACTTTATAGTGATAGTGGGCATTTTAGTTTCTCTTTCCTTTTGATTGGCACTCAGGACAAATGCCTATAATATCTATGTTTATAGATTCAACTTTAAAGCCCTTCAAATCAAAATCTTTCATATCAAGTTTATACTCATCACTTACATCAACTATTTTCCCACATTTTGAACATAAGAGATGTGGATGAACTTTTGTATTTGCGTCGTAATGAGCTATACCTTTGAAATCTATTCTTCTTATTTCACCATCTCTTTCAAGTTGGTCTAATGTCCTATAAACTGTACCAAGACCCATCCTTGGCATCTCCTTGGTTGCGTTTTGATAAATCCAAAGCGCATCCGGGTGTGATTTTGTGTTTCTTAAGATTTCTATTATAAGCTTTCTTTGTGGTGTCATTCTCATTTTACTTCACCCTTATTCTATAATTAATTAACTGGCTTTTTTAGTCACTTTAAAAACTTGCCTACAGGAAAACACTCATCAGATATATTTTATCACAAACTTAAGTAGGAAAAATTATTTTTCCTTCTCTAAAGACACCTTTTCAAAAGAGTTCTCTTCTTTACACTCAGGGCATTTTTTCGGTTTACATCTACTTTCCTTTATATAACCGCACTTTTTACATTTGAAGATTGCCATCCTTTTTCACTCTCCCTTATTATTAATTCTAATAATTAATTTTATATTATATCACTTTAATAGACTATTTATGTTAAAGTTTAATTAAAAAATTCTATCTATTTATAAATAATAATGTAACAGGTTTTTCTTGAATGGATACTTATTCTTAAAGAAACCTCTTTGAATAATTATATATAGTTTGAAAACTATATCAAAATATTCATGACCAGTAAACAATGATCATCTTGCTCTTTTAAAAGTTTCTATTAATCTTGTTGCTGATTTTATATAATGTTTCAGTGGACGATGACCTTATTTTCTTAAAACAAAATAAATATTTAGTATAAGATTATTTTAAACTTAAAAATTTATAATTAAAAAAACTGAATAGGATTGAGGTGAAATATGGATCAGACAATGGGTTTGGGGCAGACATTTTTTGGATTGTTCCTTGCATTTGTGCTTGGTACACTTATAGGGGTTGAGCGTCAATGGCGACAACATCCTGCAGGCTTGAGGACTAATACGCTGGTTGCCCTTGGGGCTGCTATATTTGTTGACCTTGGGCTTCGTATGGGAGGAACAATTAATGATATAAGAGTAGTTGCATATGTTGTTTCTGGAGTAGGATTTTTAGGTGCAGGTGCTATTATGAAAGAGGGTATAAACATAAGGGGTATAAACACTGCTGCCACTCTTTGGTGTTCTGCGGCAGTTGGTGCCTGTTCTGGAGCCCAACAGTGGATGCCAGCTGCTATGGCTACTATTTTTGTCTTGCTTGCTAACACATTTCTAAGGACAATTGTTGGGGCTGTAAATAATTTACCTATATTAACTGCAAACGATTTTATTATCTCTGTTTGTGCTGGAGTAGAGCACGATAATGAGGACAAGGTTTTCAACATAATAAGAAAGCTTTTGAGACAACTGGGATATTCTGTGAAAAATATGAGAATAGAGTCGTCAAAAGAAGGTGAAAGCAAAATAATATTTAATATTTTATCAGGCGATATAAATGAAGATGATCTAAAGGATCTTCTGGAAAGGCTTAAGCATACAAACTACGTAAAATACGTTAATTGGAGCCAGAGGGCAAAAGAACAATAGTAATTCTCTAATTTTTTATTATATGAATAGATTCTGGGGAAATATAGACGCTTGTTATTTTGCCTATATTAATTTTATACTTTCTGATTGTTTCCTGAAGAGATATTGCTTTAAGAGAAATTTCGCCATTTAAAAAAATTTTATAGTAAAAATCAGTTTGAACAATATCGTCAACTTTAAGTCGTAGTAAGTTTTGATGTTTATCGTTTTTCTCTTCTAGTTCTTTTAAAAAGACAATGTCTTCAGATCTAATACAAAGAAAAACTTCTTTGTTAACTGAAATCTCTTCTTTTGAATATATTTCGAGTATAACTTGTTGATGTTTTGCTTTAATAGAGTATAATTCTGAAGATATCCTTTTGACTGATATTATTATGGCAGGAAATATATTTTCTATCCCTATAAAATCTGCTACAAAAACAGAATTCGGTTTTCTAAATATTTGATCCTTCTTACCTACCTGAATTAGCCTTCCATCTTTAATTATTCCAACAAGATCTCCCAAGGTAAATGCTTCAACGTGATCGTGGGTTACATAGATTGCGCTTAAAGAAAGCCTTTTTAGAATATGTAAAAGTTCATCTCTCAAATTTTCTCTTGTTCGGGCATCAAGGGCTGACATAGGTTCATCAAACAAGAACATTTTAGGGTTCGTAATTAAAGACCTTGCTAAGGCAACCCTTTGTTTTTCTCCACCGCTTAAGTTGGAGGGGTATCTGTCCAAAAGGTTTTCAATGTGAAGCATTTTTATTATCTCTTCTGGATCTAAATTCGTTTTCTTATATTTTTTTGAGAATTTAATAGGGGAGAGTATGTTCTCTTTAACTGTCCAGTGAGGGAAAAGCGCAAAATCTTGAAACATAAAGCCTATCTCTCTTTTTTCTACTGGCAATGTGGTGATGTTCTGGTTATCAAGATAAATATGGCCACTAATGGGCGTATAAAAGCCTGCAATAGTTTCTAATAAAAGCGATTTACCTGCGCCGCTAGGCCCTAAGATTGTCAAAATCTGACCTTTTTCTAATTCAAAAGATATATTCTTTAAAAGAAAATTTTCAATTTTTGCTTGAATATTTGAAACTTTAAGAAAGCTCACTGTATGCCTATGACCTCGATTTGTTAAAATTGGTTAAGTAGCGAAATAATATAAAAGTTGAAATAGTAACAATTAATAGCAATACTGCGGCAGCAGAGGACTGTTTTAAGCCACCTGTGAGAAAGAGCTCATAGATTTTTACAGGCGCCGTTTCTGGGTGATATGCTAGTATAATAACTGCTCCAAATTCGGCAATAGATCTTGCGTAGGTAAGAACTATGCCGCTTAAAATATATCTAAAGGCGAGTGGAAGAGATATGTAGAAGAAAACTTGACTATTTGATGCTCCGAGAGTTCTGGCGGCTTTTTCTATTCTTATATCAACGCTTTCAAAGCCTAATCTTGCAGAATTTACCATATATGGCAAGCTTACAAAGAGCATCCCAACTATTATTCCAAATATGGTTCCCCAAAAGCTAATTCCAAAATTTTGTGTTATGCGACCTATTGGACCTGTTCTGCCAAAAACAAATAATAATGCAATACCTGCAACTGTATGAGGAACAGCAAGAGGAAGATTTACTATAGCCTCGACCAGTGATTTATAGGGGAATTGACTTCTTGCTAGGATGTATGAAAGGGGGGTTCCAAAAATAGCGGCTATAATTGCAGTAATGAAAGATGCTTCTAAACTTAAAAATATTGAGTGAGTAACGTCGGGCATTTGAGCTGCTTTTAAAACAAGATCGATTGGTTGTTCGAATAGCATTTCTAAAAGAGGCAATAGAATAAAGCCTAAAATTAACATTGCGAACAACCAAAAGCTTAGAAACAACCAGTTAAAATGTATCCTCTTGCTGTTCAACATATTTTTCATATTGCTATTTTGGCCACTCACTTACAAATTGTTTGAGTTCGGCTGGAACCTTAGATATATCATTTGCATATGGTTTTTCTATAACTCCAAAGCCATTTTTCTTCATTATTGCTTGTCCCTCTGGTCCAAGCAAAAACTCAACATACTTTATAGCCCATTCAACATTTTTAGAGTTATTTGGAATTGTTATGGCATATATTATTGGTTTTCCTGAGAGTTCTCCATTCTTTGTGTCTACTACTGCCTCCTTATAAATGTTTGAATATTTTGGATCGCTAAGGTTTATTTGCGCTGGCAATTCTAAGTATTTTAAGTGGTGTTGGAGTGCATCAGATTTGTAAATGGCAAGATAATCAATTTGACCAGCTTCAAGTGAGCTTAGTAATTCTGTTTCTGTATCTCTGATATTCTTTTCTGGTGCGTTTGCAAGAATCTTTTCGTAAATGGATGGATCTTTGTAATATTTACAAGCAAGTTTTAACATTTGAAGAGTTTGGTAACCTGATGGATCGGTATTTGGATTTGATCTTCCAATTTGAACGCCCTTTTCTGACAGTATCTTGTACCAGTTGTTTGGATTTATTTCGTTGGCATATTTACTTTTATCAGTATATACGAAGGTAATAGAGTTGTTTGCAAAACCAATATACCAATCGGTATATTTTGTTTGACCATTTTCCCCAAACATATATTTTGGGATTACGTTGTAGTCAGCAACTGCAATAATATCACCTGGCTGATGTAATTCAGTAATCTGTTTTACCATCTTTACGCTTCCGCCAAATTGGGACTTTATTGAAATATTCGGATATTTTTTTTCAAAGGCTTCATCAATTTCTTTAAATGGTCTTGCTAAAGTACCAGCTCCGTAAAGGTATAAATTTACTTTTTCTGTTTGCTGATTAGCACCCTTGTTAGAGATCGCACACCCTGCGATAAAGATTGTAGCTAATAACAAAACAACGATTGCAGCAATACCCTTTTTCAAATTAAATTCACTCCTTTTTATCTAAAATTATAAGCTGATATTATATTTCTACCCCCCCTTCTATAGGAAAAATTTTGTTTATTTAGAATTTGTGGTATAAATAATTTAGATTTGAGAAAATAGGATAAAAAGGAAGAAAAGAAACCTGAATATAAAGCTAACAAACAAGATAAATTACGCATAAAAATAAAATGCCTCCTTTCCAATAGGGGGCTGCCCAGTTTCCCGAACAACCGTTAAACGGTTCTTTGCCATAGCACAAAAGCCTTAGGACAAAAGAACTCGGAGTAATAATGATTTTATAATAAGAATAGTTTTTTGTAAAATTTTATATTTAGTTTTATTTTAGTTGAAATTTTAACCTTCGAAAATTTATGGATTGATAATTTATTAAGACATTAAAAAATCCCTACTATAAAATTTATTGTAGGGATTTCTGATACTGGGATAAATTTTAAAAGTTTATATGCCTTATAAAAGCATTTTTACCGGCATATTTTGCATATTTACCTAACTCCTCTTCAATTCTTAACAGTTGATTATACTTTTCAACTCTCTCTCCCCTTGCTGGTGCGCCAGTTTTGAGATGTCCAGCACCTATTGCTACAGTGAAATCAGCTATAAAGCTGTCAGTAGTTTCACCGCTTCTGTGAGATACGAAAGTTCCCCATTTTGCGTTTTGTGCGTATCTTACTGTATCAAGTGTTTCTGTAAGGGTACCTATTTGATTTAGCTTAATCAAAACAGAGTTTGCAATATTTTCAGCAATACCTCTCTTAACAATCTCTATATTTGTTACGAATATATCATCACCGACTATCTCAATCTTTTCACCTAAAGCCTTGTTTAAAAGCTTCCAGGAATCCCAGTCATATTCAGCAAGACCATCTTCCAACAATACAAGCGGAAAATTGTTTACGATTTTCTCATAGTATTTTATTATTTTGGCAGGCTCTAACTCTTTCTTTTCTCTTCTTAAAATATACTTTCCATCTTTATAAAATTCGCTTGATGCAGGGTCTAATGCAAACCCAACCTGAGAACCAACCTTTAAACCTGTAATCTCTATGGCTTTGCTCATTAGTTCGAAGGGTTCTTCATTGGATTTTACAAGTGGAGCAAATCCGCCCTCATCTCCTACGCCTACGCTATAGCCCCTCTCTTTTAGTAGGCTCTTAAGGGATTGATAAATTTCACTGCACCACTCGTAGGCCTCTCTAAAGGTGTTCGCTCCGTAAGGAACAATCATAAATTCTTGAAAGTCAGCTCCCTGCCAGTTTGCATGAACGCCACCGTTCATAATGTTCATGCATGGAACAGGTAATAAATTTGCGTTTGGGCCACCTATATATTGATAGAGCGGAAGATTGGAAAAATAACTTGCTGCTCTTGCAACCGCAAGGGATACTCCAAGTATGGCGTTTGCGCCCAACCTGGCTTTATTTGGCGTACTGTCTAATTCTATCATTAAAGAATCGATCTGTCTTTGTTTGGTGACGTCCATGCCTATTAATTTTGGAGCAATTATTTCGTTTACGTTGCTTACTGCCTTTTGTACACCTTTACCGTGAAATCTTTTTTTATCGTTATCTCTTAGTTCGATTGCTTCCTTGGATCCAGTAGATGCACCCGATGGCACTCCTGCTCTAGCAGTTATTCCACATTCTAGAGACAAATCTACTTCTACTGTTGGATTTCCTCGTGAATCTAAAATTTCTCTTGCCTTTATCGACGCTATCCTCTGTTGCATTTTATCCCTCCTAAAAAAGATATTTTAATAAGTATGAAACTATAAAATTTTAATGTCAAGTCAGAATACATTGGCTTTAGCGCATATTTGTATATCTATAAAATACACGAACAAGATGCTCGTGTTACTATATTAATTAATTAATGGCAAGTTATGGGTTTAAAATCTTTTATACAATATTTTGTAATAAATAAAAATTATTTGACAAATCGGATCTACTGTAATAAAATTTCTTATATAACTAAAATGATTTTTACTATGAGAAAAAGGGAGATCTTATGAATATCTCTAAAAAAGAAATAGAAAGTGCTCGTGAGATATTGAAAAATGTTGCATATAAAACAGAACTAGCTTATAGCAATACGCTCTCTGGTATGACAGGAAATTGCGTTTATTTAAAAATGGAAAATTATCAGCGTACTGGTTCATTTAAACTTAGGGGGGCGTACAATAAAATTTTTAATTTGTCCAAAAAAGAAAAAGAATTAGGTGTAATAGCATCTTCTGCAGGAAATCACGCACAAGGTGTTGCCCTAAGTGCTACTTTGTTAAATGTGAGATCCTTTATAGTAATGCCTTCAAAGGCTTCTATTGTAAAAGTTAAGGCTACAAGGAGCTATGGGGCAAATGTAATTTTGCATGGTAATGATTTTGATGAAGCGAATGATGCTGCTAGGAAATTACAAGAAGAGAAGAAATTGACTTTTGTTCATCCTTATGACGATCTTGATGTTATTAGAGGTCAAGGAACTATAGGACTAGAAATATTAGAGGATATGCCTGATGTAGATGTAATTGTAGTTCCTGTAGGTGGTGGAGGTCTTATTTCTGGTATAGCAGTGGCTGTGAAGCAGACTAAACCAAATGTAAAAATTATTGGTGTACAAGCTAAAAATATGCCATCTATGAAAGAGGCTCTTTTATCAGGATTTCCATCTCTTTATAAAGGATCTCCTACTATTGCGGATGGGATAGCTGTTGGAAAGCCTGGAGAGATAACCTTTGAAATAATAAAAAGGTATGTTGACGATATAGTTCTTGTAGATGAGGATGAAATTGCAGATGCTATTCTGATCTTGATGGAACGAACTAAGACTATTTCTGAAGGTGCTGGCGCAACTTCTATTGCTGCTTTGTTGTATAGACTTAAAGATTATTCTAATAAAAATATAGTGGCAGTGATAAGCGGAGGGAATATAGATATAAATATGGTATCTCGTATTATAAATAAAGGACTTGTGAAATCTTTTAGAAAGGCAAGTTTTAAAGTTATTCTTTCTGATAAACCTGGATCTTTATGGAAGTTGTTGCAATTAATTGCAGAATCTGGAGCTAACGTTTTGTCTATTTTACACAACAGAGAAAGAGGAGATGTAAATTTAGAGAGTGCTGAAGTAATTATTGATCTTGAGGTATTCGATAAAGAACATATTTGTAGTATTAAATCAAACTTGGAAAGTCATCAATATGAGGTTAAACTTATTTAGTAATTTAGTGGCAAAATTTTTATTAGTTTTAATTCTTGTTATTTGAGGAAAGCCTAAAAAAGGTTGTTGAATATATTGTATTTGGAGATGAACAATGGAGAGTATATTTGATATTATAGGTCCAATTATGATTGGACCATCAAGTTCTCATACTGCAGGGGCTCTAAAATTAGCCCGTATTGCAAGGGCTATTTTTGGAGATACCCCATCTGAAGTTAGAGTAAATCTTTATGGCTCATTTGCAAAAACCTATAGGGGACATGGAAGTGATAGGGCTATTGCTGCCGGTTTCTTAGGATTCTCTACTGAAGATGAGAGAATTCCCGATGCTATTAATATTGCATTTAAAATGGGGGTAAAAATTGAGTTTGTGTCTTCGAATATTTTTGTAGATCATCCTAACACTCTTGAATTTGAAATGGTAGGTAAATCTGGTTTAAGTATAACAGTGCAGGGTATATCCGTTGGAGGCGGAAATGTAGTAATTAAAAAAATTAATAACTACGAAGTTTATTTAACAGGAAACTATGAAACTTTAATCACTTGTCACAAAGATCATCCTGGAATAATTGCTAAAATAACTCAGGTAATATCAAGTAAAAATATAAATATCGCATACATGTATGTTTCTAGGTTGGAGAAGGGCAAAGATGCAATGATGACAATAGAAACTGATGATTACATTAGTTCGGATATTTATGATATTTTGTCAAGTTTTTCTTATTTAAATTTTGTGAAGATAGTACATAAGATATAAAGGTGGGTGTGACCTATGAGATCCTTTTCTACAATATCAGATCTAATTTCACTGGCTAAGGAAAATTGTTCAAATATTTCTGAAATTGTTTTATCATATGAAACTCAAAAAACACAAAAAAGTAAAAAAGAGATTTTAGAAATTATGAATCAAAGGTTAATTGTAATGAGAAATTCAATAGAAAAAGGTAAAAAAAATAATAATTATTCTATAAGCAAAATGGTAGGTATGAATGCATCAAAATTTTATAGCTTTATAAGTAAAAATTCTTTTTTGGGGAAAATTGTAGAAAAAGCAATTTGTTATGCTTTATCGGTAAGCGAAGTTAATGCGTGTATGGGTTTGATAGTTGCATGTCCTACTGCTGGTTCTTGCGGAATTTTGCCAGGCGCTATTTTATCGGTGTCGGAAGAGATGGGCTTACCTGATGAAAAAGTTGTGTTAAGTCTATTTACTGCTGCGGGAATTGGTATGGTAATTGGTAAGAACGCATCTTTAGCAGGAGCTGTGGGAGGATGTCAGGCAGAGTGTGGCTCTGCCTCAGCCATGGCAGCGGGTGCAGTGTTGGAGTTATTAGGAGGAACTCCTGAACAAGTTGGTCATGCGATAGCTCTAGCTTTGAAAAATTATCTTGGTCTGGTTTGTGATCCTGTAGCTGGTTTGGTTGAGGTGCCTTGTGTTAAAAGAAATGCTTTTGCTGCAATACATGCACTCGTTGCAGCTGAGCTTGCTTTTGCAGGAATTGAAAGTATTATACCGCCTGATGAGGTAATCCTCGCTGCTTATGAGATAGGGCGTTTAATGCCTAAAAGCTTAAAAGAAACGTCAGAAGCAGGGCTTGCTAAAACACCTACTGGCAAAAGGATAGAGTCTTTGATGAACGCGTAACAAAAAGGTATTATTCAATATTGGTTTGTCTTTGTAATGTCTGTGTAACTTAATTTTGTTGTTATAAGTTTAACTTAATATAAAAGGAGATGATTAGAGTCTTGCCAAAGTTAAATGTGGTTTCTACTGAAAATGCACCATCTGCTGTAGGTCCTTATTCTCAAGCGATAATAGCCAACGGATTTGTTTTTGTTTCAGGTCAACTTGGAATAGATCCAAAAACAGGTAACTTTGCTGGGTATGATACGAAAACTCAATTTGATCAAGCTTTGAAAAACCTGAAAGCTATATTAAATTCTATCAATTTGGATTTAGACGATGTAGTTAAAACAACGGTATTTTTGATTGATATAGATGAGTTTGGTTTGATAAATGATATATATGCTAACTATTTTAAAAATATTTTACCAGCAAGATCTGCTATAGAAGTTTCAAAATTGCCAAAAGGAGCAAGAATAGAGATTGAAGCTATAGCAAGCTTTTAAACTTAATAAATTATTAATTTAATTAAAATTAAAAAAAATGCTGAAAGGAGCTTAAAGATGTCATCTCAAAGTTTGTTATCCTGGAAACAGGAATACGATAGGTTATCAAAAAATGATAAAATAGCTTCTTTATATTCCCCCTTTTTTAGTGATGATTATAAACTAAATACTCCTCCACAAGAGGCGATAATTGATAGTAATGCTATTGATGTGTTAATGAAAAAGGATCAAAAACAAGTCAGACTTATTAAGCGAGATGATGGTTTGTTTTTTAAGATTTATTCCCTTTATACAATACCCTTATACGAAGTATTGCCTATTCTAAAGAACTTGGGATTAAATGCTGTTTACGGCAATTTTTACGAAATTATTGTAAATGATAAGAAAATACTTATACAAAAATACAATATAGATGGTGCTACTTCAAATATCGGCGAAAAGGCAACAATTGTTCAGGAAAATTTTATAGCAATAATTAACGGTGTGGTTGAGAATGATGAACTTAATACTCTCGCAACAAAAGAATTTTTAGATTTTAAACAAATTGATTTATTAAGAACGATTTGTAATTATCTAATGCAGGTAGATTTCAGTATAAAAAGAAAATCTTTGTATACAACTTTGGTAAAGTATTCACATTTATCTAAACTCTTCATCGAGTTGTTTGAACAAAAGTTTGACCCAAGTATAGAAAAGGGTGCAAGAAAAATTAATGAGGTTTCGAGTCAAATTAGAGGTTTGCTTGAAAATATAAATAACATACAAGAATACAAGATTTTAAACTCAGTCTTAAACGTGATTGATTCTACAATCAGGACAAACTTTTATAGGGAGAAACTTTATCACTATATTTCTCTTAAAATAGACTCTTCCAAAATTATTAAAATGCCATTACCAAGACCTATGTTTGAAATATATGTTCATTCATATTTGATGGAAGGTTGTCATTTAAGAGGAGGTAAGGTAGCTAGAGGTGGAATTAGATGGAGCGATCGAAAGGATGATTTTAGGCTTGAAATACTGGAACTTATGAAAACACAAATGGTAAAAAATGCAGTAATAGTGCCTGTTGGTTCAAAGGGCGGATTTATAATAAAACAGTCTAACGGTGATGTCCAAGAAAAAGCCATCGAATCATATAAAACTTTAATTAGAGGGATGTTAGATATTACTGATAACTATTCCGAATCAAATGAAGAGTTGCGACCGGACAATGTGGTTTGTTATGATGACTTTGACCCATATTTAGTTGTAGCTGCAGATAAAGGTACAGCAAAGTTTTCTGATATTGCAAACGAAATTGTTCAAGAAGAATATAATTTTTGGCTTAAAGATGCCTTTGCTTCTGGTGGCAAGTATGGTTATGATCATAAAGAATTGGGTATCACTTCTAAAGGGGCTTTGGTATGTGTAAAAAGACATTTTAGGGAACTTAATATAAATTTAGATAATAATGTTATTTCTGTTGTTGGTGTGGGCGACATGAGTGGGGATGTTTTTGGAAATGCTATGGTTGAGTTAAAGAATATTCAGCTTAAAGCTGCTTTTAATGGTAAAGAGATATTTGTAGATCCAAATCCTGATATTGAAGTTTCATATAAAGAAAGAAAGAGGCTTTTTGATAATGCCCTCACTTGGAGTTACTATAATAAAGAACTCATTTCGAAGGGTGGTTTTGTATGCGGGAGAGATGAACGTTCAATAGTTTTGAGCCAAGAAGTAAAAAATTTTCTTAGAACTGAAAAGGATAACGTTTCTGCAGATGAATTAGTTAAATTAATACTTAGTGCAAATGTAGATCTGCTGTGGATGGGTGGTATTGGTACATATGTAAAAAGTAGCAGTGAGATTCATGAAGAAGTAGGAGATAAAACAAACGATAATGTTAGAATAAATGCAAACGAAGTGAAGGCTAAGGTTGTTGGTGAGGGTGCAAATCTAGGCTTTACTCAAAAAGCTAGAGTTGAATATGCCCTTTTGGGCGGAAAAATAAATACCGATTCATTAGATAATTCTGCGGGCGTTGATTTGTCTGATCAAGAAGTAAATCTTAAAATCTTGCTTAACGATTTGATGAGGTCTAAAGTTGTTAAAGATCTGAATGAGAGAAATAAGATACTAAAAAAACTTACTCCTGAAGTGGTTCAAAGAGTGCTTGATCACAACTATATGCAAAGTTTAGCTGTATCTTTGGACGAGATTAGATCAAGACATGAGCCAGAAGTGTTTTTTGAACTAATAGAATTTTTGAAGAGTAAAGAGTTGTTTAATGAAACTGAATATAGTTTCCCAAACAAGAAAACACTTGCAGCAAGAGTTGATTCGCACATTGGATATACAAAACCTGAGCTTTCTATCATGTTATCCTTCTTGAAAATGTTTATTTATACAAGTCTTTTGAAAGAGGTAAATTTTGACAAGCATTTGATTGATAAGTATGCTTTGTTATACTTTGCTCCTTCTACAAGGCAGGTATACAAGGATTTTATTGACAAACATTTGTTAAAAAAAGAAATAGCTTCAACCTACATTACAAATTTAGTAGTTAATAGCAATGGAGTAGGAGCAATAGCAAAGATCAATATGTTAACTGGTTTGTCTTATACAAGTATTATTAAAACTTTAATCTTTATTTACGATTTACTTGATGTTCAAAATATTAGGAACGAAATCTTTTCATATGAAAATAAACTAGAACAGAGTTTTATTTATCAAACTATTATTGATATTTTTTACGCGATAGAACGTTTTGCTATTAATCAAATATATTTGTTTGGTGATTCAATAATAGAATACGTATACAAACAAGAGATGTTAAACTATTTAGACTACTACAAAGAAAATGCAATAAAAGATGGCATATTTAAGTCAAAATTTGAAAACAAACTCAAAGAATTATCGAAATATTTTAGCAAAGACCTTTCAGAAAGAATTGCCTATAATTACTTTATTGATGATTTTATATTAGCTTACTATATTACAAGAAAAACTGATAAGAATTTTATTTTGGCAATTGAAACTATTGAAAAGATAAAAGAAAAGTTTGGTATTCAAAAGACAATTGATTATGTTAATTCTATTCGGGTAATTAATGAGTGGGATAGATTTGCCCAATTTTCAATGATAAAGAAATATGTATTATTTGTAGTAAGGCTAGCAATAAAAATACTAAGTGATTTTAATGGGAATTTAGAAGCCCTTGTAACCGCAAAAAGACAAATATTTGAAGATTACAATAATAGATTGAATACTGTTTCTAAACTTTCTGCAAACAATTTACATCCTGTTTTGCTTTTGTATGATAAGTTAGAAGAACTTTTGTAAGAATTTGAAAATTAAATAGGATTTTTAATCAAATCCATCGTGTTTTATGGAATTGAGAGGTATAGAATGATAACTAATGATATAATTCTACAAATTTTAAGAGATTCTGTTAAACCAGCACTAGGTTGCACAGAACCAGGAGCTGTGGCATATGCTGTTTCAAGGGCAAAGGAAATACTCGGTGAAGAGATTTCTAAATTAACTATATCTGTAGATAAAAACATTTTAAAAAATGGCATGTTTGTTACAATTCCCGGAACGAAAGAAAAGGGCATTATCTTTGCTGCTGCTCTTTCTCTGGTATGTGGAAGATCTGAGTATGGTTTAGAAGCATTAAGAGATGTTAATGATTCAGATATAGAGAAAGCTAAAGAAATCATAAAAAATAAAAATAATGTTATTTCTTTAGAACTAAAAAAAGATATTGAGGGGCTTTATATAAAAATTGAAGCAGAGGGCTACTCTCATAAATCAGTTGTAATTATAGAAAACAGGCACGACAATATAGTTTTCGAGAGTAAAGACGATCTTGTCACCAAGTCTGATAAAGCAATCAATAAAGTTACCAATAATCATATAAAAAATAAAATAAAGGATTTTTCTATTTATGAACTTATAGATTTTGTGGACAACGTTGAAATTGAAAAAATAGAATTTATATCTGATGGTATAGAGATGAATAAAAAAATTGCATATGCTGGTTTGAAAGAAGATGTTGGAGTAGGTTTTGGAAGATTTATTAGAGAAAAAGTCGTTGATACTGAATCTTTGGCTGTTGCTTTGACAGTTTCGGCATCAGAAGCAAGGATGGCTGGTTATCCTTTGCCTGTTATGAGTAGTGCTGGATCGGGAAATCACGGTTTGGTTGCAATAATACCAATATCAATTATTGGCGAGCAAAGCGGATTTAATAAAGAAGAAATTATTAGAGCTGTGGCTTTAAGTCACTTACTTACTTCTTATGTAAAATCCTATACTGGAGTGCTATCTCCTCTTTGTGGTTGTGGAATAGCTGCTGGTGCTGGGTGTAGTGCAGGCCTTACTTATTTACGGGTAAAGAATAAAGTTAAAAAAGTTAAAATTGTAAATTCAATAAAAAATGTACTAGCGGGATTGTCGGGCATGATCTGTGATGGAGCTAAAATTGGGTGTGCATATAAACTTTATCTTTCTTCAATATCTGCAATTGAAGCCTCAAATATGGCTATAAACGATATTGTGATACCTTCAGATAATGGAATTTTGGAAGATAAAGCTGAAGATTGTATAAGAAACCTTGGGAGAATTTCCACGGAGGGAATGAAAGATACAGATGATACTATATTAGATATAATGGTAAATAAGCGATAGTGACTTCTTTGAAATTTTGTGGTATATTTCTAAATTTTGAAATATAATAATTAAAATATTACCAGTGAGTTTGGAGGCTAGATGTCTACTGATGAGAGAAAGGTAATTTTTGATAACCTGATAAATATAGCTGATTCTATTAGTGAAATGTTTGGGAAAAATTGTGAGGTAGCTGTTCACGATCTAAGGACGCCTGAGAAATCGTTAATTCATATTGCTGGTGATATTACTCATAGACAAACTGGTGCGCCAATAACTGATCTTGTATTAAAGGTATTAAAGAAAAACAAGGACAAGGCAAAAGATATGATTGGATATAAAAGTGTTACAAAAGATGGCAGAATATTAAGATCTACTACAAGCTTCATTAGAGATAAGAAAGGAAAGATAATTGGTGCTTTTTGCGTGAACTTCGATATTACTGAATTTATAGGAACCTATAATGTTTTTAAAGATCTTTTGGAAAAGGGTTCAGAATATGATAGAAATGAAACTTTTGCAAAAAATCTCAATGAAACGATTGAAACCCTTACACAAGAAGCTATTTTGTCCTTTGGGAAACAACCGTCAAGCTTTTTACCAGAAGAAAAAATTAAATTTGTTGCATTTCTAGAGGAAAAGGGAGCTTTCCTCATAAAGGGATCTGTTGAATATGTCGCATCTATATTGGGGCTTTCTAAATTTACAATATATAGTTATTTGCAAAAGGTTCGCAGCAGTACTAATTCTGATGATGACTGATTTTAACCTTATGTAAATTATTTTTTAATGAACAAGTAGCTAAAAGTTAATCATATTCTACTAATTCTACTAAAGTTTTAAGAACATTTGAGAGGGAGAGGGTATGGTTTTAAGGAAAGAATATATTTGTAGATGATTAGAGCTCTAATAAATTCTTAATAAGATAAATTTAAAATCTCAAAAGATTTATTAAAAAAACTATTTGTGAAATTTTAAAAATCTGATATATTAAAAATCTATATTAAATAAAATTGTAAATATTTTAGAAAACTGAGGGTAAATTATATGAAGCAATTCAATAAAGAATTTCTTAAAGATACTTGGGAGATAATTAAGCCATATTGGAAATCAGAAGAAAAAAAGATTGCTTGGTTTCTCTTAATTGTAATAATTTTTCTAAACCTGTTTTTAGTTCTTATAAATGTTCTTATAAATCTTTGGTACAATGAATTTTATAATGCTCTTCAGGAGTTGAATGCTCAGGCTTTCTGGGTGGCTATTCTTCAATTTTGTGTTCTAGCTTTCTTCTACATTGTGGCTGCAGTATATTCTTTGTATTTAAACCAGATGCTTCAGATTAAATGGAGAAAATGGCTTACAAATAATTTTTTAAAAAAATGGTTAGACAAAAAAATTTATTATCACCTTCAGGTTTTTAACAATTCAACTGACAACCCAGATCAGCGTATTAGTGAAGATCTGAATCTTTTTGTGTCTCAAACACTGAATTTAACGCTAGGGTTACTTAGCTCAGTGGTTACTCTTGCATCATTTGTAGGTATTTTGTGGACGATATCAGGCTCAATTTCATTTACAATACTTGGTAATCAAATTTTAATACCTGGTTATATGCTTTGGGCGGCTATCTTTTATGCAATTGCTGGTACATGGATAACTGCAGTTATCGGTAGGCCATTGATAGATTTGAATTTTAATCAGCAGATGTATGAGGCAAATTTCAGATTCAATATGGTTCGTATTCGTGAAAATAGCGAAAGTGTAGCTCTTTATGGGGGAGAAAAAAAGGAACACAATCATCTTATGCTCAACTTCAAAGATGTATTTGAGAATTACTGGAAAATAATGGTTAGGCAGAAAATGCTTGGATGGTTTACTTCTGGATATAATCAGATAGCAATAATATTTCCCATATTAGTCGCATCTCCTAGATTTTTTGCTAGGCAAATTCAGTTGGGTGGTCTTATGCAGATCGCTCAGGCATTCGGACAGGTACAGTCTTCTTTATCATATATAGTTAATAGTTATCCATCACTCGCAAGCTGGCACGCTGTGGCAGATAGGCTAAGAACTTTTGAACACAACATTAGTTTTATTGAAAAGCTTCAAAAGGAAAATAATAGGATATTAATAAGTCAATCTGAAAGTTTGAAAGTGGAAAACCTTTCTATTCTTTTACCTGATAACAAAACTCCACTGATAAGCAATTTGAATATGTCTCTTAACAAATCTGAGAGACTTCTTGTGGTAGGTAGCTCCGGTATAGGAAAGAGCACTTTAATAAGAACTCTGGCTGGTTTATGGCCATTTGGAGAAGGTAGGATTTTTATTCCACCAAAGGATAGAATTCTTTTTCTGCCACAAAAACCTTACCTACCAATAGGAACTTTGAAAGATGTCTTGATCTATCCAAATGGAGATCCAAATATAAGCGACGACGTTTTAAAAGAACTACTTGTTAGCTTAAATCTAAAGCACCTGGTAGATCGTATATTAGAAGTAAATATGTGGTCACAAACTCTCTCTATTGGCGAACAGCAATATCTGGCTTTTGGTAGGATTTTTCTACAAAAACCCGAATGGATATTTATGGATGAGGCTACAAGCGCACTTGATGAAATGTCTGAAAGAATGTTATATGATAGGTTAAAGGTTGATTTGCCAGATAGCGCTGTGATAAGCGTTGGTCATAGATCAAGTTTATTATCATATCATAGAACTAAATTGACAATTTTAGGAGAAGGAAAGTGGAATTTAGAAAGAATAAATCTTATAGATGCAGATAAATCTCTTATAAAAGAATAAACCTGAGACTATAAATTTTGGTAAATAATAACAAATATTATTTTAGTCTAAAATACGCGTAATTTTTCTAAATTTATTTATAATTTATACTTTTTCTCTATCTCTAAATAATCCGGAAGCCCAATAAGGGAATTGAATCTTTAAAACCTGCATCTGCATATTTTGTAGTCCTATATGTTGCGTCTTCAATGACGCTGACAGCTTTAAAATCTGTTCTTGCCATTATCACTAGATCTGGATCTTTCTTTGATTCGACTGCAGCCTTAATTTTCATACAGTGTTCATCAACTGAGATCAGCCTTTTTCCTTTTCAACTATTTTTGCGTTTAGGCATCGTAGACGCCTGGCAGTTCTAATATATCTGGTGAATATAGAAGCTCTCTAAACATGGTTATAACTCTTTTTGACTTTGTTTCCTCCTGTAGATTTTATAAATATAATAATATATAAAATTATATACCTAATTGCTTGTTCATTAATTATTTTTATTGATAACTGCTTACTTACTAATTTTTATATGTAAGATTTTTTATTGACAAATAGCACGATAGCCTTAGAATAAATTTAATGTTATAAGCTTTATTTAATCGTCTTTATAATTCTTAAGGAGGTTCGACGATGGGGGAAATTAAAGAAAATGCAAAAGAGAAACAGTCTCAATCAAGCATTGCAGCCAGGTTAGAAAGACTTCCTCTGAGCGGTTTTCACTGGAATTTTTTGTGGATGATAACTGCTGGAGAGTGGTTTGATACTCTTATTCTTCTAAGTTTAGGGATACTTGTAGCTTTACTTGGCATTAGTTTTGGCTATCCGTCTGGAAAGGGTCCTATTGTTTTAATTTCTTATGCCTTTTTTGGAATGCTTTTTGGCGCAATTATTCTCGGCAGGCTTGCTGATATTTTTGGTAGAAGGACAATGTACTTTTTTAATTTGTTAATTTTTGGAATTCCTCTAATTGTTGCTTCATTTTTAAATGATCTTAACACTATATTAATATTAATATTTATTGCAGGTATGGGAATAGGCGCAGAAGGAGTTCTGATGGATACATTTATAAGCGAAGTGATGCCCAGAAAAACAAGAGGTAAACGGCTTGCTCTGGCTTATACAGTAGTTGTAACTTCTGCGCCTATTGGCGCATTGCTTGCAACAATTTTAGAAAAAAATATGCCTCATGATGCCTGGAGAGTTTTTCTCTTGATTGCTGGCATTGGAGCGCTGGTGGTTTGGGTTACAAGGTTTAAGATGATCGAGTCCCCAAGATGGTTGGTTAGTAAGGGTAAATATGAAGAAGCAGATAAGCTGATGTCTAAAATTGAAAACGATATTATGAAGGAAAGGAATCTAAAATCTTTGCCAGAGCCAGAAATTAGGGCTGAAGCTAAAAAAGAGACATCAAGATATCTTGATCTGTTTAAGCCTGGTATCGTGGGCAAGACAATTATGATGTTTATTTTTATGTTTTTTCAATCTGCTCTCTTTTATGGATTTACAGCATTAGTTCCATTGTTTTTGGGCACCAGGGGGATAAACCTAAATCAGATCTTTGCGTTTACCTTTGTAGTATATTCTGGCTTTTTAATTGGAAGCATATTTAACGTTTTTGTAATAGATAAGATTGAAAGAAAGTACGGCTTGATAATATCTATTATTGCTGTAGGGGTATTTGGGGTTTTGTTCGCATTTTCAGGAAATATCTACTTAGCATTGTTTATGGGATTTCTTACTACATTTTCTCTTTGGAATATGTCAAACTTTTATCATCAATATAATGCAGAAATTTTCCCAACTCAAATCAGGGCTAGTGCTACAGGAACTTCTTATGCATTGAGCAGACTTAGCTCTGCAATTTTGCCAACCTTTATAGGCACGGTCATTTACAAAGAGTACGGTATTGGCGGGGCATTTGGTGTGTTATGGTTTTTTATAATAGTTCTTGTGTTAGATCTTTACTTTTTGGGGCCAAAAAGTACTGGCAGGAAACTAGAGGAAATTAAGTAAACCTCTTTAAGCGAACAAATATATATAAAGTCCTTCAACTAAAACAAAGATAACTTTGAGAGTTGAGGGGCTTTATATCTTTACACCCCTTTATTGAGATTCTCGTATTCTTTATATTTAATCAGCTCGTATAATTCCTGTCTTGTTTGCATTTTGGAAATTATCTCTTTTTGAGTGCCACTTGTTAAAATATTTTTAAATCCTTCCAAGACAGTCTTATTGGAAAGTCTTAGGGCGGTTACTGGAAAGATTACAAACTTGTACCCTAACTCTTTAAATTTTTGGATATTGATATACTGAAAACCCGCCTTTCTTGCGAGAAGAGCGCAGATAGGATTGTATACTCCTGCGACAGGTATTATGTCATTGTCTTTCATTAATCTTTTTAGGGAGAGAGAAGGATTTATTTCTTGGTCTTCAATTAGCCAGGTCATTGTTATATTCTCAGGCTATTAGATATTTCTGAAATATTTTCACACTTATCCAGGTTCATTATGGTATCTATAATGTTATCTTTTTCTGATGGGCTTAAAATCGATTCAGTATTATCTTTAAATTTCTTAATTACTTCATCATCGGTCATCTTGTTTTTTGAATGACCACGTGGATACATTATCTCTTTTGAATAAGTTTTTTTATCCCTTGTGTTGAGCGTTATGCGATTCGGAATTCCTTCAGGATATAGTTTAGTAAGTTCTACATCTTCCTTTATATCAATCTTCTTGAGGATGCTTTTGATAGATGGATTATTTAATTTATTTTTAGAAAAAGAATCTTTTGAGATAAATCCATCTAAGATACATGCTGCAGTAATGTATTGGAGACTGTGATCTGCAGTTTCTTTTGTTTTCGGGTTCCATTTTTCTGGATCCTTTGCGATAATATCGTATGCTGCTTTAAATGTTTCAATAGTGATGGAGTCAATATCGTCTGCTGATTTTATATATTTATGAAGTTCTTTGGAGATATCTACTGCGCTTTGAGCATGGTATTCTACGGGATAAAATTTTATATATGTATCTAAAATTTTTCTCGGCGAATCTATATTAAATAAAGAGCCCAAAGCTCTGTCATCAAACGCATTCCCATCAAGTAATTCTTTAAAAAAACCCATCTCGCCTTCAAAGGGTTTATTTGGTCCTGTTATACCACAAGATGCTTGAAGTGTACCAAAGATAGCATTTCTTACAGAATTGGCTGCTGCTGCGCCTTTCCACATGGATAGCTCTCCCGAACGTGTCTGCCTCATTGAAGAGTTTAGAACTATAGTAATAGAGATGGCGTTTTCTATTACTTCTTTTTTAAGCTCGAGCATCCTGCCTAAGCCACAAACTGTTCCAATTGAGATATAATTCACATGATCCCATCCATACTCTCTAAGACTGGCTGCGTCACATAAACTTACAGCTATTTCATAGGCAACAGCTATCGCTTCAATAAGTTTTTTGCCGCTAAGTCCTTTCCATTCAGCTACAGATCATAAACCTGGTATCATATCGCTTGGATGAAGGGGTTCCTTCGAAAGATATGTATCGTTGAAGTCTAAATATCTCACGAGAACACAGTTTGCAAATGCTGAAATTTCAGGAGTTGTCTTAAAATTTAGACCAAAAAGGATTGCGCCATTTTTATATTCGAACATATAAGCATATTTTCTTGCTGCTTTTGAGGTATCTTCATGAAAAGCCAGATACATTACTCCAAATGAGTCGAGTATTCTTCTCTTTACTTCATGCGTTGTTTCTGGTGAGATGTCCTTAACTTTTACTGCATAGTCTGAAAACAAATCAGTATATTTGTCCATTTCAACACTCCTAACAATTTTTAATTAGAAACTTATTTATTCATCTCAGAAAAATATTTATATATTGATGCATACCTGAAGATAGCATGCTGTAATTTGCTAAAGGGGAGCATTATAAAGAAGGTTATGACTGTGCTTAGATGAATTATAAATAAAATTGGCATAAATATTGTAGATCTGAAAAGTAAAACTAAAAAGCCAGTTAGAACAGACATTAATAATATCATTATTAAATTTATATCCATTGAATTTATATTCTCGCTATATGGTATCCTATCCATTTTAGTTCTCAAATATAGCAGTCCAGTTAGCCCTAAAATCATTAGGACTCCGCCAATAGTGCCAAATATCACTGGTAAGCTTGTAAAAGAATATGGTGGTGAAATGTTTAAAATATGACCCATAAATGCAGCTATTAAAGTCGATATGAACGTTATTATGAATCCAAACAATACAAATTGGTGGTAAATCTTCCTTGAAAAGCTGTATTCTTCATCTGGATAGTTGCAACCAAAGCTTCCTCCATCAAGGAATTCTAATAAAATTACGCTTTTTAATGAACTTATATGGTTAAAGAGTTTAAAGAAATCGCTTTTTTTTATATCAATATAATCGCAATAATCAATTAAGTCTTTTATGTAAATAGTTAATGATATTGTGAATGGAATAAGTATTGTGATAATTAAAAAGTTTTCAGGTAAAACACTATAGAATGATGTATTTTGTTCAAAGAAACCTTTTAAGCTCAACTTCCCCGTGTATATTATTGACGAGATAGTATAGAAAAGAAATGAAATTAGAAAAATAGCAATGCTAAAGATATGTGGCTTTTCAATGATCTCCTTTGAGAATTTTGACTTTTTATAATTTTTATAGGTTTCTAATCTTAGTGTCCCAAAAATTTTTGGGATATTTATATCAAAAGTATGAGGTGGGGCATATTGGCAGGCATAATAACAACCCCTGCAGTCGTGACAAAGATTTGCCAGATAGATTATGCTATTGTCAGAAAAGGTTCTTCTAAATTCTATTGCCTTGAAAACAGGGCAAATGTTTTCGCAATATCTGCATGCGTTGCAAATATTTAGTGAAAATCTTGCATCCTCAAAATCTTTATCAAACATTTGCAGCTTCCTTTCCAGCCGTAATACCAAAAACAGTACCAATAGTAAGACCTGTTCCAGCCATATATCCCTTGCTCAATATGTTCCCAGACATAATCTCTCCAGCAGCAAAAACGTTTTCAAAGGGTTCGCCATCTTTTGTCAAAATTTGAGAATTTTTGTTTATTTTAACTGATAAATATGTGAAAGTAATGCCAGGTCTTAATGGATAGGCGTAAAATGGTGGTTTATCGATAGGCAGCGCCCAATGGCTCTTGGGAGGTTCTAAATCTATAGTTTTACAATCGTCTAAGATAGATGGGTCGAATTTTCCTGATGACAAGTGATTATTGTAATCTTCTACGGTTTTTATTAAACTCTCAGAATTGAGGTTAAGTTCTGCACAGAGATCTTTTAGAGAATCGGCTCTGAATGCAGGAAAAGCGGACGGCATAAAAAGATTTACTACCTTAGAATCAAAAATAACATATCCTATCTGATCAGGTTGATTAATCAATATGTGTCCCCAAATAGCATATCTTTTGGGCCATATATCTTCTCCTTCATCATAAAATCTTGCGGCATTTTTGTTTACCACTATGCCAAAGGGTATACAGTCTAACCTGGTGACGATGCCGCCATCAAATTTTGGTGCTCTTGCATCCAATGCCAACATATGGGCATTTTTTGGGTCTCCAACAAGCATTGCATTATTTTCTATTAGAATCTTGAATAAGTTTCCTTCATCATATGGAGTTCCTCTGATAATTAGATTGTTTGCTGAGTCTCCCCAAATTTCTTTCAACTGTTCAATATTGCTCTGAAATCCACCACATGCAAGGACTAAGCTTTTTGCGGTTATTTCATGAAGACTATGCTTGTAGTTGACTACGACTGAATAAAATTTCTTGTTTTTGAACTTTAAATCGACTACAAATGCATCATAAATAATTTTTACGCCAACTTTTTGGCAATAATGGTAGTAGTTATTAACCATGGACTTGCCACCGCCAGAGAAAAAAGCAACGCTGTTAGCCAGGTGAAGAGCTCCTTTTATAGTGGGCTGGAATTTACATCCGTGATTTTGCATCCAGAAGATGATGTCTTGGGATTTCTCTGCACAAAATTTTGCCAATTCTTTATTTGTTTCGCCCTTTGTTACTTCTAGCAGGTCCTTGTAAAAATCTTCTGCTGTGTATGAGCCACTGGTGTATTGATTCGGTTTATCGTGAGCATATCTGATGTCTCTGGTATGACGGCTATTTCCCCCTCTGTAAAATATTGGGGATCTTTCTAGTAGCAAGACCTTTGCGCCGTTTTCTGCAGCGCTCATTGCAGCGCAAAGGCCTGCGTTTCCTCCTCCGACTACTATAACGTCATAGTCCATAATATTCTAATTAGATTAACGCAATTCAACGTCTTTTGTTTCCTTTGACAGTAAAGCTGAAAGCATAACTAAAGCTTCTCCAAATATTATAAAGGCACTCCACATATTTGGGAAATTAGAAGAGGAAATTTTAGTGAATACTAAAAGTATAGCCGTTCCCCAATTTCCAAAAATAAATCCAAAATTAAACGAGATGCCTACTGCAGTGCTTCTAATATGTGTGGAAAACCTTTCAGACAGATAAGTAGGCGTGACTCCATATAATCCAGCTGAAAAAAAGCCTAATATGCTTGCAAATATAGCACAATATGTGAAATCATTAGTTTTTGAGATGATCTGAGTAGAAAACAATGAAACTATCATTGCTATCAAAGAAAATGTTATAACTGTTCTTCTTCTGCCGATAAAATCACTTACAAAACCAGAAAAAAGATATCCAATTACAGCTGCCGTTAGCGCTATTATTACTACGTAAAGCGTTTGTGGAAAAACGAATTGCTTTCCCAAAGCTAAAACGGTAGGGAAAAACCCAAGAGTTAGCCCATAAATCCAGGACATTCCGACCATAAAAAGAATTCCTGTAAGAACCTCTTTCAGGGTTTCGCCATTTTTTAAAATTTCAGTTAAAGGCATTTTCTTAGTTTTACCCTCTTCTTTTGCCTTTTCCCATTTTATAGATTCTATCATTCTGTACTTTACAACAAGAAGTGCAATTACTGTTAAGACTATTGAAGACCAGAACATCCATCTCCAGCCATAATTTGCAAAGCTCTCTTTTGGTATTGCGTAGTGTAAAAATAAAAATAGTACTGCTGCAAGCAAGAAACCTACTGCATATCCTGCTTGTATTGCTCCTCCCCAACGTCCTCTTTTGTTTTTTTCTGCGGATTCTACGATAATAACTGCGCTATTGCTGTATTCACCTCCTGCAAATATGCCAGTCAATACCCTTAGAAATGTGAGTGATATTGGAGCCCAAACTCCTATGCTATGATAGTTTGGCAAGAATCCTGTAAGAAATACAGAAATTCCTAATCCAGCTACTGCAGCAAATATTGCTTTTCTTCTGCCAATTTTGTCTCCAAGAATGCCGAATAGAATTCCGCCCAAAGGTCTACAAACCAGTGTAATGGTATAAATGCTCCATACTCCAATAATGGCTATTGCAGAACCCTTTGGGAAAAACTGAGGTGCAAGAATCGGTATTAACAAGAACATCATACTTAGATCAAAGCCGTCCACCATCCAGCCAATAAACGCGCCTGGATAGACACTCCAGGGGTTAATCTTTTTTTGATCAGCTTCCATTTGTCCCATCCACCTCCCAAATTTATTTGTGTTAACAAATTAATTTAGATATTTATATATCTTAAGTTATATCCCATTTATGTTCAATATGTTAAAAAGCAAGGCAGCACAATAATCGTTCTGATAATTTATGTATCTTCTTTAAATATAAAAAATTAAATATTAACCGAAAAAGTTAAGATAACTTTAAGAGCTTTAACCCTAAACACTTGTGATAAAATAAAAACAAATAAGATTTTTTTTGAGGGAAGGGATGTTTTTAATTAAGAAGGAGGTAAACAGTGAAACCTATTTTTTTTAAATCGGCACAAAGCTACGAGCCGCAAAAAGATTGGAAACGAACAAGCCTTTGTAACCAAGACTCTATATCCATAGAACATTTTGTGAAACCCCCGCATCACGCTTCTCCAGAGCACTTTCACGTTAACGCCCAAATTTTAGTTGTGCTAAAAGGCAAAATGTCTGTAAGAAACCAGGACAGCGAAGTAGTGTTATCAGAAAACGATTGCGTATATATAGAACCAAACGAAATACACACTGTGGTAAATTTATTAGATGAACCCTCAATAGGTCTTGACATCTTTGTACCTGGAAGAGATTTTAGTTTTTGGCTAAATAAACTATAAATTCTCTAAAAATATTTGATATGTATATATATATCAACTGGTAGATAACCTTTATTGATTCTTTAAACTTCTTCAGGGGAATGCGAAGTGTAATAGGGGAGTTGAAAAATGCCTATAGTTCTTAACTTCTTAGCCTGGATGCTGCTTAAAAAAATTTGAATTACAAAATAAATTTCTAAATTTGACAATCAAAAATAGTATTGTTACAATATTCAAACAATTCTAACAATTTTAAAGGAGGAGAAAGATGTCCACAAATCAAAACGGGAAGTTTTTCTATCCCTCTGATGAATTAAAATCCAAATTAAATGTAAAGAATTATGATGAAATTTACCAGTATGCAGCAGAGCATCCCGAATCATTTTGGTCTGTAATTGCTTCAGAATTAAGTTGGTTTAAGCCCTGGGACAAAGTATTAGAGTGGGAATATCCATTCGCAAAATGGTTCGTAGGCGGAAAGACTAATATTGTCTATAACGCGCTCGATAGGCATGTTAATACCTGGAGAAGGAATAAATTAGCCCTTATATGGGAGGGTGAAAATTCTGAGGTAAGAACTTATACCTATCTTCAGCTACAAAGAGAAGTCAATAGATTTGCTAATGTATTAAAAGCTATGGGAGTTCAAAAAGGAGATAGGGTAAGTATTTATCTACCCAGAATTCCTGAACAGATGATTGCAATGCTTGCTGCTGCAAAAATTGGTGCAATTCATACATTGGTATATGCAGGTTTTAGCGTTGAAGCTTTGAGGGATAGAATCAATGACGCAGAATCTAAAATAGTGGTTACAGCTGACGGCGGTTTTTATAACGGTAAAGTTGTACCACTAAAAAATATTGTTGATGAAGCGGTTTCTAAATGTCCAAGTATTATTTCTGTAATTGTAGTAAAGAGAACTGGTGCTGATGTGGACATGACTCCTGGAAGAGATCTTTGGTATCATGAGTTAATGGCGCTGCCTATTGCCTCTCCGAAGTGTGATACCGAAGTAATGGATGCTACAGATCCACTCTTTATATTATATACATCAGGAACTACTGGAAAGCCTAAAGGTGTTGTACACTCACACGGTGGTTATATGGTAGGCACATATATAACGACTAAGTGGGTTTTTGACATGAAGGAAGAGGATACACACTGGTGTACGGCTGACTCTGGATGGGTTACAGGACACAGTTATGTAGTATACGGTCCCCTTCTTAATGGCGCTACTACTGTAATGTATGAGGGGGCACCAACTTATCCGCTACCTGATAGGTGGTGGTCAATAGTAGAGAGGCATAACGTTACTATCTTTTACACTGCTCCGACTGCTATTAGAAGTCTTATGAGATATGGCTCATCTTGGGTAAATAGAAGAGATTTATCAACTTTAAGAATTCTAGGCAGTGTTGGAGAGCCAATAAATCCTGAGGCGTGGCTGTGGTTTTATAAAGTAATAGGGCAAGAAAGATGTCCCATAATGGATACGTGGTGGCAGACAGAAACAGGAATGCACATTATAACTCCTTTGCCTTGTACTCCTTTGAAACCAGGTTCTGCGTCTAAACCGTTTCCTGGCATAGTTGTAGATGTAGTAGACGAAGAGGGAGAAAGTGTAAAGCCAGGTGAAGAAGGCTTCCTCATCATTAAAACTCCATGGCCTGCAATGTTGCAAACAGTTTATAAAGATCCTGAAAGATATAAACAACAATATTGGAGTAGATTTCCTGGAGTTTATTTTGCTGGTGATTCTGCCAAGAAGGATGAAGATGGTTACATTTGGATAATTGGCAGAGTAGATGATGTAATAAAGGTTGCAGGATATAGATTGGGTACTGCTGAGATAGAAAGTGCACTTGTATCTCATCCTGCAGTAGCTGAGGCTGCAGCTATAGGAAAACCTGACCCCTTAAAAGGTAATATTATAAAAGTTTTTGTCATTCTTAAATTCGGTTATGAACCCTCTGAAAAACTTGCACAAGAACTTAAAAATCATGTTGGACATGAATTAGGTCCTATTGCAAAGCCTGCAGAAGTTCAATTCGTAGAATCATTGCCTAAAACAAGATCTGGTAAAATTATGAGAAGAGTTTTGCGCGCTCAAGAATTAGGGCAGCCTATTGGAGATTTGTCTACCTTAGAAGACTAAGTTTTATTTTATATTTAAGTTTTAGATTTTGATACAAATCAAAAAAGAAAGCTTAGTGCTTTCTTTTTTGATTTGTAAGTAAAATTATATTATAATTTAAGAAAAAATTTTAAGAGGTGGTTTTTGAATTTAAATAAAAAGTATTCTTTTTTTATTATAAATGGAATTGTAAAGAATGATTTTCATACAATATGTATTGACGATGTGATATTTTGTGGTAGATCCAAATTTCAAAAGGTTTTTATAGTAAAAAGTCCTATATATGGTAAAATTTTGATTTTAGATGACAAAGTTCAGAGTGCTCAAATTGATGAGTTTGTTTATCATGAAGCGCTAGTTCATCCTGCTATGGTAATACATCCAGAACCAAAAAGAGTAGCCATCCTGGGTGGTGGTGAGGGTGCCACTTTAAGAGAGGTATTAAAGCATCCTAGCGTTATAAAGGTTGATATGATTGAACTAGACGATCTTGTAGTTGAGATTAGTAAAAAATATTTATATGAATGGTGTAGAGATTCTTTTGAAGATCCAAGAACGAATCTCGTTATCCAAGATGCAAAAAATTTTATGCTTAATCTTAAGAAGAATAAATATTACGATGTGATTATAGTAGACTTAACAGATCCACTGGACGATAATCCTGCAAAATTTCTTTTTACAAAGGAGTTTATGGCTGTTTTAAAGAATAAACTTTCTGAGAAAGGAATTCTAGTATATCAAGCTGCTTCAGTTACTCCGTTCTTTGACAATGCTCATATAGCGGTAAACCACACGGCTAAAGAAGTTTTTAAAATTGTAAATTCTTACAGCGCTCATGTTCAATCATTTGATGAGACATGGGGTTTTGTTTGGGCATCGGATTATTTTAGCCCATTTGATGATTTTGAAAATATTGATAAAATTTTAACCAGTAGGAATATTGAAACAAAGTTTTATGACAAAGAAACCCATATGCATTGTTTTTCTCTTCCAAAATATCTTAGAACTCACTTGAAAGAAAGGGCGATTATTTTAAGCGATTCTTCACCACTACCTAAAAAGATAATAAGGAACTCAATTTGATGAAAAAAAGAGTAGTGATATTAGTTATTGGTGAAGATAAAGTGGGGATCGTTTATAATATTTCAAAAGTCTTATTTGAAAACAACATAAATATTGAAGACGTTACTCAAAAGGTTCTTGATACAAAGATTTTTACGATGACTATGTTAGTGGACATGTCTAAGTCAAAGATATCTATATCTGATTTAAGAAAAGAGTTTGAGGTTGTTTCAAAAGAAATTAATGTGAGAATAGACTTGCATCATGAAGATTTGTTTTATTCTATGCACAGGGTATAGACAATGTTAAATTCTAATTTGAGTATTGATGAAATTTTAGAAACATCTGAAATGCTCTACGATCAAATGCTTGATATTAGAACATTAACCATGGGCATAAGTTTGTTAAATCCAAAGTTAAATTCAAAATCTATTGATCAACTGTGTGATTTTTTATCTGGTCTGGGGAAAAGATTTATAGATGCCGCAAAAGAAATAGAAGAAGAATTAGGCGTGAGCATTGTAAACAAAAGAATCAGCATAACTCCAATTACTGTAGCCTTCCCAAGATTTGAACCAAAATTTTACGTTGAGTTTGCAAAAAAGTTAGATCAAACCTTGAAAGATATAAATATTGACTTTTTGGGTGGCTTTTCTGCCTTTATAACAAAGGGGATGTCACCTCAGGATAGGGCTCTTTTCTCTGCTCTTCCAGAGATTTTGTCATCTACGGAGCGAATCTGTTCTTCATGCGAAGCTGGTAATAGTAAATATGGTATCAATGTCTCATCAATCAAGGAAGTTGCTACCATGCTTAGGGAAACTTCGATAGCAACACGAGAAAGTGATGGTGTAGGTTGTGCAAAATTTGTAGTATTTGCAAATGCTGTTAACGACAATCCATTTATGGCAGGTGCCTTTCATGGTATAGGTGAGATTGATCATTCTATAAACGTTGGTATTTCTGGTCCAGGTGTAATTAAAAATGTTATTGAAAGAAATAAGGATAGCGATATTTTAGAGTTAGCTGATCATATAAAGAGGGCATCTTTTAAAATAACGAGATTGGGAGAATTGGTTGGGAGGAAGGCGGCAAAAATTTTAGGTATCAGATTTGGTTCGGTGGACCTATCTCTTGCGCCAACTCCCAGAGAAAACGATAGTGTTGCGGGAGTCTTGGAGGCTATTGGTGTACCATGCGTGGGATATCCTGGTACTACAGGTGCCCTTGCTCTTTTAACTGATGCAGTTAAAAAGGGTGGAACTATGGCATCTTCTAGGGTGGGAGGTCTCAGTGGTGCTTTTATACCTGTTAGCGAGGATTTGGGAATGATTAGCGCTGTTAAAAATGGTTCTTTGTGTATAGAAAAGCTGGAAGCTATGACTGCTGTGTGTTCTGTGGGACTTGATATGATTGCTGTTCCTGGTACAACTAGCGTGGATACATTGTCTTCAATAATATTGGATGAGCTTTCTATAGGAGTTTTTACAAATAAGACTACGGGAGTTAGGATTATTCCTGTTCCAAACAAGAAAGCAGGAGATATGGCTTATTTTGGAGGTTTATTAGGTTATTCCCCAATTTTGCCAGTAAAAAATGTCAAAAAATCAAAACTTATTGAGCGTGGTGGCATGATTCCTGCACCAATTACATCGTTGAGAAATTAAATGAAAAGCGGTTTTGTAATATTCCTTGGCAAAACAAACGTAGGTAAAACCTCTCTAATTAATTGTTTAGTTGGAGAAAAGGTTGGAATTGTTTCTGATAAA
>Ga0315298_1002266_pt1 | contig 33059 bp, 30 predicted proteins | sample WHS_1_MG_FD_203077 | JGI IMG/M metagenome (GOLD analysis project Ga0315298, IMG submission 203077) | Extremophilic microbial mat communities from Washburn Hot Springs, YNP, Wyoming, USA - WHS_1_MG | ecosystem: Environmental > Aquatic > Thermal springs > Hot (42-90C) | place: USA: Wyoming... | reverse complement strand
ATCAATAAAAATCATCATATTTTGTGGCACCACATTTTAAACATTTTTACGAATTTTCAAAGAGCAAACTGAATAATTACAAATAGTTATAAAAACCAATCACAAAACAACTGTTAAAGATCAGTTTTATATTTGTTCTGGAGTTTTTGAGAAACGAGTACAAAGAATAAATTAGGCAAAGAGAAATTTGGTCTGATCAGACTGGATATGGCCAGATTTTTCAGAAATCCCAGGGATTCTTGGAAATATGGCTAGATAAAAAGATATGCTGGTAGATGGAAAATGGGGAAAATAAAATTTAAAAGACTGAAATAGCACTGTTTGATTCCATAAAGCATTTGCGCCAGTAATTCAAAATGGGATATTTTAAAAAATACGAGGCAAAAAACCCGAGAAAATGAGCATAAATCTTAAAATTAAGGAGGGCTAAAACATGGAAAGTAGAATCGCTGAAACTTTAAAACTTTCTTATGCGCCAGTTGCCATACTGTGGACAGATGAGAAACCAGAAAAGGCCCAGGAGTTCAAACAAGGGAAATGGGGATGTGTGATGTGGATGTTAGCTGGAGCATATCTGCCAGGGTTAACTTAAGGAAACAGCTTGCTGGAAATTTATTTACTTTTGCTGTTCCGTGGAAGATGTTTCAAGAAATGGAAAGTAATGTAAAAGGAAGTTTTTTAGAAAAGCAAACTTGGAGAGTTCTGGCGTGGTTGGCGCGTCATGGAAAGTAAGTAAATCGGGAAAGGCATAAGCGTAATTTTTAGGCTTAGGAAGTAGACCGTCTTTATAAAGACCCGCTACTGTCATTATAGCCTCCGCCATTAACCGATCAGCCTCCTTGATCATTTGATCTCCTTTGGTAAGCTCAGCCTTAACAAAATTAGTAGAATGGCACTGCCTACAGGTTTTCACCATTTTATCTCTTTCTTTTTGCCAATCTTCCTGGGTCAGGCGCGCCACATCCGCTAATTTAACAACTTCCAACCGGCCAGTCGGGTTTCCCTCAGGGTCAAGGACCCCCAGCCCCTTTAAAAGCGTAGCCCGGTCAGTAGCCCATCACCTATCCTCGGGCATGGGTAGCCGCACTGCTAAAATCCCCAAGCAGTTCTCACCGCATGGTTTCCTTTTTCCATATGGCAGGTCGGGCAGGTTAGGGCAGCAACTGTGGTTGGAAGGAGACTATTTTGCTTTAATAAATAGCGAACGCCATGTTTTGATCCTGAATACATTTCCCATTGCGGATGGTCGAACCCCATGTAACAAGTCTGACAGGCCTGGGGTTGTTTAGCTTCCTTCACAGAAAAATGTGAGCAAAAATTTTGCTCGCCTCGTTTATACTATCTGCGACCTTACCATTTATGATAATGAAAATTGACTCCTTCATTTTTTTTCAACATATCCTTTTATCAGGTTACCTTCTTTCTTTATCCCAAGAAATTTTTCCCCCGTCATCTCGCACCAGGCAGGTAGGTCCTTTGCAAACCCGGGGTCATCTGCGGTAATTTCAAGCACTTCGCCTGATTTCATTTTGCCCAGTTCAAGCTTGGTTTTCACGATAGGCATGGGACAAAAGAATCCCGTACAATCTAAAGTTCTATCAACTTTCATAGCAACATTTCATATAAATAAATTTATTTTGGAATCTTTTGCCTCATTTAGATAAGTAGAGGCCCCGGCAAATTCATCTACTTCATCAATAAGATTTTCTTGGGCAAGTCCGAGCACACCGCAGCTGGTAGTACAAGCAATATATTTTACTTTGAGTTCTTTCGCCAGACTCATTAATTCCTCAAGGGAGGCCATTTTCGATTTTTTCATCAATTTTTTCATCATCCAGGGACCAAGCCCAAACATATTTAATTTTGTTATAGGGAGACTGGAAGTACTCATAAAATTAAACATCTTCTGCAGCATATTCTGCGATTTGGTTATGGAAAATTTCGATTTTTTAAGAATATTCAAACCCCAGAAGGTAAAAAATATAGCGACCTCCATCCCGCTTGCCGCTGCCGTGGTTGCCAGAGTAAATGCCGCTATAGCCTTGTCCATCTCGCCTGAAAATAGGATTATGGTCATTTTGTCTTTCATTTTGCTATTCCCCATTTAGGCAATTTTTAATTACTCATGAATGCTCCACTTTTGGCATAAAATAATTTTTATTTTGCAGAAGCCGTAAAAATGAGGCATAACACAATTAATCTCTCCAGCTCCCCTTCACCAAAATAATTAGATTAATAAAGGTTATGAAAATATGACCTAAAATTTTATATTAAAAACTGCCGTTAATTATTTTCGTCTGCCCTTTCATGCCGATGCTCATAATCAGTCCCGGGGCCAGCCACCTGCCTTTTTCCTGTTTTTTTAAAATAAGCGTATAAAGGAGACATAGCACGCAGTTTCTCCACTATTGGCGGAAACTCGGAAAGTACATAATCCACATCTTCATCGGTATTATACTTTGAAAGGGTCATCAGCACCGAACCTTGGGCAATAGCTGCATCAACTTTTATTGCGGAGAGCACATGGGACATTTTAAGCGCTTTAGATGTACAAGCGGAACCACTCGTTACATAAATTCCTTTTTCATCAAGAAGCAGAAGCATTCCCTCACCTTCTACGAACTCAACTGAAAAATTTACATTGTTAGGCAGCCTTTTCTCCGGATGGCCATTCAAATAAATATATTCTATCTTAGCAGGCAATTCCGAAATTAACCGATTACGCAATCTAATCAATTGCTGATAATTTTTTTCCATTTCGCTCTTGGCAATTTCGCAGGCCTTCCCAAATCCCACTATTGCTGGAATATTTTCTGTTCCTGCTCGCAGGCCATTCTCCTGTATTCCTCCATCAATTTGAGGTATGAGCTTTACTCCTTTCCTAATGTAGAGCGCTGCGGCACCTTTAGGGCCATAAAACTGGGAACCAGAAAACGTCATTAAATCAACACCGAGTTTGCTTACATCAATGGGAATTATGCCCGCACTGCCCACCGCGTCTACATGAAAGGGAATCCCCCTTTCATGAACCACTTTAGAAAATTCTTCTATAGGCTGTATTGTGCCTATTTCTGGGTTTGCATGCTGGATGGATACAAGTATCGTATCCGGCCTTAATGCTTTTCTTAGATCTTCCGGAGAAACAAAGCCGTATTTGTCCACAGGAAGATAAGTGATTTCGAAACCCACCTGACCCAACCTGCGCGCCGAGTGCAAAACTGAAAAATGTTCTATTTCCGACACAACTATATGTTTGCCCTTTGAGGCCTTCGCTTGGGCCACCCCTTTTATAGCGAGATTGTTCGATTCAGACCCGCAGGAGGTGAAATAAATTTCCTCCTCTTTGCAAGAGATCAAATCAGAAACCTGCTGCCGTGCCTTTTCGAGCGCATCTTTTGCTTTTGCCCCAAATGAATGCAGACTCTGAGCATTGCCATAATTTCCCTTTAAGTATGGAAGCATCTCATTGTAAACACGCTCGTCAATCTGTGTCCCCGAATGATTATCCAGATAAACTTGTCTCATCATTTCCCTCTTAATGAAGTTTGAAATTATATTCTATTCGAGAAATTCGAAAACTCACTGCTCCGCTATTTTTATAAATTAATTCTAAGAGAAGGAATTTTGGTGTAAATGGGTGAAAGATAGTATTCCTTTTTAAAATTTTCTGTATTTTATCTGCCTTATAAAATAAACCAATTATTAACCTTATTTCATTATGATCATTTATAAATTTAGCAAATCTCTTGACCGAGGGAGTATAAGAAATAAAACGTATTTTTTGATGTTTTATTTCAGTCCATTTTTGCTCCCTGTCAGCGTCATGGGAGCATGAAAAATGGATTATTTCTTGGGGCAGCAGGAGGGGAAATGGGATACGTTTTTATATGTAGTAATTAAAAGTATAAATCACGTTTAAAGAAACAAAGAAATTTGGCGCTGAGGATTAACCAAAAAGCTCAAATTCTTCAATAATCAGATTTATCCTTCTTAATTAAGCTTGGTTATTTACTATTAAACCAAAAAACACATATCCTGTAAAGGACGCTCATTTTTCCACTTCGTAGGTGGAAGTGGAACAAAAAGGAGTTACGATTTGCTCGTAACTCCTTGATTTTGTTGGTAGGCGGTGAGGGAATTGAACCCCCGACCTCCGGTATGTGAGACCGGCGCTCTGACCATCTGAGCTAACCGCCCTTTAACGATGAAGCTTTGAAAAGCATCAAATATTTTTAAATTAAAATAGCAGAATTTTGTAAAAAAGTCTATATTTTTTTAATTCATTAATAATTTGTTATCCCGCCGCCTTTGCTTTTCTCCAGCGAGACTTGGTTGCAATGCCCTTTTGGTCAGGAGTATCGACCCGCGCTTAATGCGGGAAGCCTGGATCGCCCCAATCTTCCAGCGCTGGCTCCCTCGCAATGACCTGGCGGCACATCTTCAGCAGGAAGAGGATTGGTGAATAATAATGATGATGAATAAAATATTCCCCTTTGATTTCGTACCAGGCTCTGCTAAAATAAACTAAATTTTCCTTAGGGCAACAATAAAAATTTCTGGCAGCGAACATGGGCGGGAAAAGAAATTTTAGAGCCTACCAAACTTTCCATACTTTCTTCTTTCTGCTCCAAAAAGAAAATTTCTTTTATATTTTAGGCGTTACATCTTTAATCGTCGTGGTGGGCGCATCCTTATTCTATTTTTTAGAAAACAAAACGAATAAAGCAATTAGCAACTTAGGAGATGCTCTTTACTGGGCTATTATTTCCATGACTACTACAGGCTATGGCGATATTACCCCGCTCACTACTGGCGGAAAAATTACAGCCGCCCTGGTGGTCTTATCAGGTTTAGTTTTACTTTCCATTGTCACCGCTTCAATAGCTTCCGTGTTAGTGGAAAAGAAAATAAGGGAGGGGAAAGGGTTGGAGGTTATAAAACTTAAGGACCATTTGCTCCTATGCGGTTGGAATAATAATGCCGAAGAAGTGATTGAAAGTCTGATCCGTAACCTTGATTCGGAAAAAATTAACCTCGTTTTAGTCAACGAGCTCAATGAAGAGGAGTTGGAGTCGCTGAAATTCAAATACCGGAATTATTCCTTTAAATTTATCAGAGGCAATTTTACCCGGGAAGAAGTCCTGGCCCGCGCCAATGTAACCCAGGCAAAAGCAGCTATTATCCTAGCCGATACCTCGGGCCAGCATACCCTGGAGAAAGCAGATGAACGTACCATTTTAGCTACCTTAGCTATAAAATCCATGGCCCCAGGAGTTAAAACCTGCGCTGAACTCCTTAACTCTGAAAATAAACAACATCTGCAGCGCGCTCAAGTTGATGAAATAATCGTCCGGGGTGAGCACATTGGCAATCTCTTAGCAGGCGCGGCCATCTCTCCTGGTCTGCCCCGCGTCCTTTTTCATCTCCTTTCTCCTCTGGAGGAGAACAATTTATGGAAAGTACCCATCCCGACCCGCTTTATTGGGAAAAGCGTAAGAGAGTTAGCAGAATATTTCCGAAAAGAGCACCAAGCTTTGCTCCTCGCCCTCTTGACTGAACAAAAGGGATTGGGTTTGGAAGAAATTCTGACTGACGATATGTCCGCCATTGATCAATTCATCAAACGGAAATTTGCCGAAGCTGAGAAAGATTATTTGGAGAAGAAAGAGCGGATCATCGCTTCCATTAACCCCCCTGATGACCGTCTTCTGACGCCAGAAGACTCGGCTGTAGTCATTGCCCGAAAAAGACCTTAAACAGAAGCCAAATGAATAAAAGCAAAAGCACCCCCCATAATCTAATTTTTCAAGAACTCGATGCGGAGGAGATCTCCAAGTTTTTGGGCATCGCTCGGCAAGTAAAGTTTCCCAAAGGAACAACTATTATTCGTGAGGGAGAATTGGGCGAAACAATGTATATTTTAGCAGAAGGAACGGTGGAAGTTTCTAAAACTCTAACCTTAAAAAAATGGGGAGGTTTAGATTATAAAGAAAAAGAAAAGATTCTTACTAAACTTTCGGCTGCCGATCAACCTATCTTCGGCGAAGTAGCCCTCTTTGAAAATAATGTCCGCACCGCCACGGTAACCGCTTTATCTGATTGTGTAGCCTGGGAGGTTTCGCGCCCAGATTTTCATAAGCTGGCCGAAGAAAATCCTCTCTTGGGATACAAAATTATTAAGAACATTGCCAAACTGCTCTGCTGGCGCTTGCGGAAAGCCGATGAAGATACGGTCAAATTGACCACCGCCCTTTCGCTTGCTTTACGCAAATAAACCCCTTATGGCGAAGGCTGAATCGCCATACTTAGATAAAAGGACCAATATTTTAAATTGGTTTATTGATGAACAGGAAAAGAGGAGAAATAAATGAAGATGGAAGTTAGCTGGCAAGAAAATTTTATATTCAAGGCTAAGTGCGGGGATTATGAAGTCTTAACTGATCAGCACCAAACTGAAGGCGGAACAGATAAAGCTCTCACTCCCGCCGAACTTTTCGTCGCCTCCTTGGGCACTTGCATAGGAGTTTACATTGTCAGATTTTGTAAACGGCATAATTTACCTACCGAAGGTCTAAAGGTACTATTAGACTGGACCGTAGTCAAAGATCCCTGGCGTATTGGATCAATCAAAGCGGAAATTCATTATCCCCATAACATTTCTGAATCAGAGAAAAAAGGGCTTTTGCGCATGGCCGAATCTTGTTTCGTCCACGAAACGATTTTGCACCCACCGGAAATTAAGGTGGAACTAAAATAAAAAAGGCAACCTTCTAATATTATGGATCATCTAACCGCCGTTGCCCGAGGACTTGAACCTGCTGATCTTCTCTTGACTAACGCTAATTTGGTTAATGTGCTCAGCGGAGAAATTTACCCCACTAACGTAGCCATATCCGGAGAATGGATTGCCGGCGTGGACCAAGAATATACTAAGGGAAAGGAAAGCATAGATTTAGAAGGCCTTTTCCTCCTTCCTGGGTTAATCAATGGGCATTTTCATCTGGAGAGTTCTTTTTTAACCCCGGCAGAATATGCCCGCTTGGCCCTGGCTCATGGAACCACCACGATTATCCTTGATCCCCACGAGATAGCCAACGTGTTAGGCTCCGCCGGAGTGCAAGCTCTTTTAGATATCAGTCAAAACCTGCCCCTCGATTTTTTCTTCCTCGCCCCCTCCTGCGTGCCGGCCAGCCCACTGGAGACTGCGGGAGCGCATATGCCCGCCAAGGATTTAGAAAAGATGTTAGTCCATAAGCGCTTTTTGGGTTTGGGGGAGATGATGAATTTTCCCGGTGTTTTGCAGCATGACCCTGAGGTTAAGCAAAAAATTGCTGTGGCCCAAAAACGAGGAAAAATTATTGACGGTCACGCCCCCTTGCTCAGCAAGAAAGATTTGAATGCTTATATCGCCTCCGGAATCGACTCGGATCATGAATGCACCTCTATGAAGGAAGCGGAAGAAAAATTAAGATTAGGCATGTGGATCATGATCCGGGAAGGAACTGTGGCTAAAAATCTCGAAGATTTGCTCCCCTTAGTCAATCCCCAAAATTCGCGCCGCTGTCTCTTTGTTCTTGATGATCTGGATCCAGGAGATCTCTTAGCCAAGGGAGAAATGGATCATTTGTTGCAGCGGGCTGTATCCCTGGGTTTGAATCCTATAATCGCTATTCAGATGGCTACCATCAATCCAGCCCAAAGGTTTAAGATCGCAGATCGGGGCGCTATTGCCCCGGGGAAACGCGCTGACCTGCTGGCTGTAACGGACTTAAAAAATTTTGGAGCTACTTTAACAATAAAAGATGGCCAAGTCGTTGCTCGCGAAGGAAAAACCTACCCTCTTTTCTCTTCTTCCCTAAACCAGAAATACCTACAAACGATTAAAATCAAGCCCTTAACAGATGATGCGCTGGCCATAAGAATGTCTGGCTCGGCAGCGTGGGTTATTGGCCTTATTCCTAACCAGATCCTTACGCAAAAGAAGTGCCTGCCAGTTAAAAAAGATGACCAAGGTTTAGTGAAAGCCGACCTGGAAAATGACATTCTAAAAGTAGCCGTTATCGAGCGGCATAAAGCTTCCGGCAATATAGGCCTTGGCTTGGTGCAGGGGTTCGGCCTTAAAAAAGGAGCCCTCGCTTCTTCTTTAGGCCATGACTCGCACAATTTAATTGTTATCGGGACGAATGATGAAGATATGAAGTTAGCGATCGAAGAAGTACAAAAAATGCAAGGTGGATTAGTAGTTATGGAGCGAGCTGGAATAAAAGTTTCGCTTCCCTTGCCTTTTGCGGGACTTATCTCCCTGGAAAAAGCCGAAGTCGTGGCCGACCAATTATCCCAAGTAAATCAGGCCGCTCAGAAATTAGGATGCCAACTCCCCCACCCTTTCCTCGCTCTTTCTTTTCTAACTCTGCCGGTAATCCCAGAATTGAAAATCACTGATAAAGGCCTGGTAGATGTCTCTGCTTTCCAAATTATCCCTCTCGAAGCCAATTATTGATTTTTGCCTCTCAGCAAGCCATAGGGAAGCCAGAAGGGCTTACCCTGCGGCGAATTGAAGGAGAAGTTTACCCATCTTGAAACCGTAAATTTCTTTTAGGTCGACCTTACTTCTTGGCGCAGGAAGCTGGCATAAGAGATGGCAAAACACACTAAAGTAATGGCAAAAAGGCAAATAAGATGGGGGAAGACAATATAGATACTCTCGCTTAAAGGAAGTGGATTCTGGAAGCGAGAAATAGATAAACGTTCCATCGGTCCCATTAAAAGTAAGGATTGGGTGGTTTTTCTTAGCGGATCCAGGATAATAGTAGTCGCCTCGCTGTAAAGGGTCATGGGCGAAAAGAGCGAAATGATCTTGCGCGTTTGCTCATGGTCAATGATTAGCTCTGGATTATTCGCCGCCCTCGTCGGGTCAATGGGGCTAATCACGTCAGCCAGGACACTGGCTCCCATGGCGACAAAAAAGGAGAAGAAGATCCAGCAAGCAATTGCGGCTAAAGCTGAAGTGGCCATGCTCCTAAAGGCCACGGAGAACAAAATGGAAATTCCTAGCCAGAAGGCTATATAGAAGACACTGATGACAAAGTATATGAAGAGGCGCATGATCTCTTCTGGCCCCGGCACCACACCAATGAGCAATAAACCTAAGCCCGAAATCATTAAAATGATAGCCAAAAGCAATACAATAATGGTTACTAAACCAGCTAAGAATTTTCCATTAATAATCGCATCCCGGTAAATCGGCTGCGAAACGAGTTTGCTCAAAGTGCGCGAACTGCGTTCCCGATTAATGGCATCAAAACCCAAGATTATGCCCATCAAAGGACCAAAGATGGCAATAAATTGGATGAGGGAAAAAAGTTTACCCGGTGAAGTAAAGAGCATTAAAAAGACAAAAGTAGGCTTAGCCACATCCTTTAACTCATCGCGCAAACCTGAGCCCACCATGAAAGCCGTGACTAAGCTGACCATCAAAATTAAATAAAACAGAAGAATAAAGCGCGTACTGCTAAAGTGATCAGCTAATTCTTTGCGGCAAATAGTGAGAATTCCTTTCACGAGACGCCCTCCTGGAAATACTTCATATAAACTTCTTCTAAGGTATATTTTTCCTGCCCTATCCCGAATTTTTCCTTAGCCAAATCTTCGATTTTCCCCATAGCGACCATTTGCCCTTTGATCATTATCCCCACCCGCGTGCTGATTTTTTGCACCTGGTCCAATAAATGGGAGGAAAAGAAAACGGTAATTTTCTTTTCTTGACTCAAAGAGCGGATTAACTCTAACATCTGCCTGGAACCATCCGGATCAAGCCCCAGCGTTGGTTCATCTAAAAAAACCACCTGGGGATCTTTTAATAAGACTTCGGCGATCCCTAAACGTTGGCGCATACCCCGGGAATATTCTCCCAATTTCTTGCGTGGGTCCACTTCTAAATCCACTATTTTTAATAACTCTTTTATCTTTTCTAAGGCCACTTCATCGGGAATCCCATTCAAGCGGCTTATATATAAGAGATTCTGCAAGGCATTTAGATCATCGTAAAAACCAACGTTTTCGGGTAAATAGCCGACAATCCTTTTTATTTTCAACGGTTCTCGCGTGGGGTCGAATCCACATACCCGAGCTTTTCCGGAAGTTGGCTCACTCAACCCTAAGAGCATCAATAAAGTAGTCGTCTTGCCTGCCCCGTTGGGGCCCAAGAAACCAAAAACTTCTCCCTGATAAATCTTAAGGTTGAGATGATCTACGGCTACCTGTTCTCCATAGACCTTTGTTAGGTCTTGGGTCTCAATGACCAACTCCCCGTTCATTTAACGCCTCCCTAAATAGAAGAAGAGCGCTCCCAAACCAGCGATAACGGCTACAATAATGATGACGCCGATCCAACCCCAGGCAGCCGAAGTTTTCACAGAAACCCGCATCTCTACTGTTTTGCTACTTCCTTTTTCCCCATCGACCGAGAGACCAACTGAATAATCTCCCACCAAAGCCTGGGCATACGGAGTAATCGTCACTTCTACCTGTTTCATAGCCCCTGGTTCTAAGGCATCAATCTTCTCCGGCTTAAACTCCACTTTCCAATTTTCGGGTTTAAAAGAACTGAAACTAATGTTCTTATTGATCGCCGACCCCGTATTCTTTACAAAAAGGGACATGATGGCTGGCTTTCCTGCTAAAGCATCGAGGGAGAGAAGGCCGGTTGGCGTTCCCGCATCCAATTTATATATTCCAGTAAGAACTACAGTCAGCTTTACTTCGGCTTTCTTTTCGCCGGATGTAATCCAAACTAAAACCGGGTAAGAACCAGCAGTAGCATCTCGCGGTGGGGTTACTTCGACAGCGATGGTCTGACTTGATCCTCCTTTGACGCGGAAACTGGATATTTGTTTCTGCTCATAAGCCGGCTTAAAATTAAGCTCCCATTTAGGAGGCACCTGACCTGTTATATTAAAATTCTTATCTACTTCACTTTTATTATTAACTTCTAAGGAAAACTCGAATTTGGCATCGGTCTGCCCTTGCAGTACCGGATAAGAAGTAATTACCTGAAACTCTTCCCCAATAACTGCTCTCTCCCGCACATTTACGTAAATTTTTTGGGTGGATTTAAATTTCCCATCTTCAGTCTGGGCATCAATCTGGAATAAATAGGTTCCTGTTTTAACCGTTTTTTCTGGTTCAGCTAAAAAGGTTAAAGTTCGGGTCTTCGTAGCAGGGACAGGGATGGCTTCGACCAAGTAATTGGGGGCTTTTAAGAAGGCTTTCCAACCCTTAGGCACCTGGCTAATCTTTAAGAAAAAGTTTTCATCGCGCTTCCCTTTGTTATCCGCAGTCAACTCCATGCGCACAGACTCACCGGGAGCAACGGAAACGCTTGAATACTCGGTATAAATTGCTATCCCTCGTTCAGGTCTCGGAATAACATCCTTTTCTTTCTCTTCCGCCCAAGCTATAGCAGTTAAAAAGACCAAAGAAAAAAGCGTCAAAATGGCTACCATTCTGAAACTCATATCTCTACCACGCATTTTCTAACCTCCTCGATTCACCTAAAATTATTCTTTACCAGAAATTGCCAGGAGGGCTTATTTAATTAAATTTTGGCAAGAATTTTGCTCCCGGCAGGCAAAATTTTTCAAAATTCTATTTAAAAATAATGGGAAAATAATCTTTTGTCAAGCTTATTAAATTTAATTTTAAGAATTTTTTATTAGCCCTTGGGCCGAAACCATTTCTATAACGTTTGCCTTTTAACATCCTTCCGGAAAGAACCTTTTTGGCAGTCATAAAAATTCTGACGGTCTATCGGCTTTAAATTTTTTAAGTAAAATTTTTCATAAGCCTATATTTCCCTATCAATATCCCTACTTAACTGCCTTCCTAAAAGGAGAGGAGGTGAGAAATTAATTTGGAGGCAAAAAGGGAAAAAGAAGAATTATTTTGGCGTTTAGTTTTTTATTGACATATATACCACATTGTGGTAATTTTTTGTTGATTTTCATATTTTTAAATAGCCCCATAAATTTTATTGCCGAAATAAAATTCTCCTAATGTACTTGAGGTAAATGCTGAGGAGAGAATTATGTATTTTTTACGTCCCCTTATGGTTTTCTTAGGGTTAGCCGGATTAATCTTGGTCATCAGAATAATTTTAGTTCCTGCGGATTTCGGGATTCATGAACAGGGATATTTATATGGTTGGTATAGAAAGTCTAATGAACAGGAATGGGTAAATTTGGCTATAAAATATCAAGGGAGAGGATATTGCCAAGATTGCCATGGAGAGCCTTACAAAAGTATCCTTTCTTCGCCTCATCGAGGCATAGAGTGTGAAAACTGTCACGGACCAGCTGGCGATCATCCAACAAACCCGCTAAAACTTAAGAAGAATACCGGTCGGGACTTATGCTTGCGTTGCCATAGCTATTTAGCTTACCCCACAAGTAAGCGAAGCGAAATAAAAGGCATTGACGCAGAAAAACACAATCCCTCAGGAGCGTGTGCTTCCTGCCACGATGCCCATAAAGCCAGCAAGCCTGGATAAAACAATTAATAAATTGAGGTGCCTATATGTTGCGGCGGGATTTTCTCCGATATCTTTTCAAAGGTTTATCGCTTTTAACTTTAGGTGAGGGACTAAAAAAAATTATTTGGCCAATCTCGGTAAATGCTGCCCTTCCTCCGAACCGTTGGCTATTTCTGGTGGATACTTATAAATGCCTTGGTTGCGGTTTCTGTGTGCAGGCTTGCAAATTAGAAAATGAAATCCCCGTCCAGGCTAATGTATCTCGCACCTGGGTGGAGAGATATGTGGTTACCCCTGAGGGTACCCTTACAGATAGTCCCAAAGAAGGGCGCGAGGGTTTTATTAATAATCGCGTAGAATTGGCCCCTGGACGGTATCAAAATATTCCTAAAGAGAAAATAAAAAAAGGTTTTTTTGTTCCTAAGCTTTGTAATCAATGCGAAAAACCTCCTTGCGTGCAAGTATGCCCAGTTGGGGCTACCTATAAAACGGGGGAAGGAATCACCTTAATTGATCGAAAATGGTGCATCGGTTGTGGCTATTGTATTATGGCCTGCCCTTATGGCATGAGATTCTTTCATCCCCAATATCATGTGGCTGATAAATGCAACTTTTGTTACCACCGTATCCATAAAGGAATAAAACCAGCTTGCGTGTTGGCTTGTCCAACGGGAGCCAGAAATATAGGGAATCTTCGAGACCCAGAAGATCAGGTAAAAAAAATAATAATTTCCCAGAGGGTAGGGATTCTCAAAGGGGAATATGGAACCAAACCTCAAGTTTATTACCTCGGCTTGAGTGAGGAGGTAAGGTAACTATATGGTTTTAGAAGAAATTTGGACTACTAAAGAGTTATTTGTTTATCCCAACGAATATATTTATTGGAGCGTGCAGATTGTAATGTATCCCTTTATGACCGGGTTAGTAGCGGGAGCTTTCGTTCTCTCCTCCCTTTATCACTTATGGGGAATTAAGCAATTGCGCGAGATGGCTAAATTCTCTTTAGTTTTCTCTTTTGCTTTATTAATTGTCGCTCCTGTTCCCCTCCTCTTCCATTTGATGCGTCCGGAGAGGAATTTTTATGTATTCTTAACTCCTCATTTTACTTCAGCCATCGCCTCTTTTGGGATTGTTCTTTTCCTTTATGGATCTGTCGTGGCTTCGGAAATTTGGTTTGTTTATAGGAAATATCTTGTAGAATCATCCCGCAAACTCAAAAATCTAATTAATAAGACATTGGGCCAAAAGATTAAATACGGTTTATTGACCTTGCTCACTTTGGGAGCTTTTGACCTCAGTGAGGCAGCTCTGCGAAAAGATGAAAAAGCTATTAAAATTCTAGCCGGAGTAGGTGTCCCGATAGCTTGTTTTCTTCATGGTTATGCGGGTTTTATTTTCGGCTCAGTAAAAGCCAATGCGCTGTGGATGACGCCGCTCATGCCCGTTATTTTTATCATGTCGGCAATAGTTTCCGGAGTGGCTCTATGCATGCTCACTTATATCGTGATTATGGAATATAAAAAATTCCAAAGTAAGAAGAACCAACCTTTCTCTCCTTATTTTGCCCGCAATGAAATCAAAGGGGTCGAAATCCAGGTTGTAAAAATAACTTCAAAATATCTCTTAGTATTTTTGACCTTTTCGCTTAGCTTAGAGTTATTAGATTTAGTCTTTCGGGGGTATACGGCCGTTAAATCATGGGATATTCTGCGTCATGTAATTTATGGAAAGGACTTCTTTAACATATTTTTTCTGCAATATACCCTGGGCAGCATTGTCCCTTTTATTTTGCTGCTTATTCCTGGTCTCACTATAAGACGGGCTATTATGGCGCTTCTTCTGGTGCTTTTTGGGGTATTCATGATGAGATGGAATGTAGTTATAGGCGGGCAGTCTTTTTCTCTTTCTTTCGCGGGTTTTATGCATTATCACTTGCCCCTTATTCCTCAAGACTTAGCCACTTTCAAAGAAGGTCTATCAGGGGCGTTGGTAATTGGCGGCTTGCCCTTTTTCCTTTTTTGGCTATTAAGCAGGATTTTTCCTGTTTTCGAGGGGAAAGAGCCTCTATAAAAAATCTTTAAAGCCAGGCTTATCTCTTTAGTTCGTTTTGAGTGCGAAAAATTATCCAGAGACAAAAAGGGGAATTAAGAAGTTCTTAGAATGGATGGGGGTTCACCTCCATATCCATCCTAAATTTTATATTTTGTTTGCTATTTTGAGTGGGGGATTCCTAACTCTTTTAGTAGGCCTGTTCTTCTATAGTACGAGTCCTTCCTTTTGCAATAGTTGCCACATCATGAAGCCTTATTACGAAGCCTGGAAAACTTCTAAACATAGTCACGTGGCTTGCGTCCAATGTCATACGCCTCCCCAGGCGGAGGCTGCCCTATGGACCAAATTCCAATCTATTAATCACGTCGTGCAATTGATCACTAAAAAATATAGTCCTAAACCTTATGCCCAGATCGAGGACGCAAGTTGTCTCAGGTCCAACTGCCATTCAACGAATATTCTGGCGGGAAAGCTAACTTTTAAAAAAGGAGTTCGCTTTGACCATAAGTTTCATTTGGGAGATTTGCGGCGGGGGAAACAGTTACGCTGCACAAGTTGCCATGCCCAAATTGTGGTCGGCACCCATATTGAAGTGACTGAAAGCACTTGTTACCTTTGCCATTTCAAGCAGGCAGAGGGACAAGTTGGCCTACTACCTTTAGGAAATTGCCTTACTTGCCACGAAATTCCCCAAAAGGATATCAAATTTCAAGGGTTCACTTTTAATCATCTCGATTTTGCCGGAGCCCGGCACGTTCCCTGTGAGAAATGTCATCGCGATGTTATCCAAGGAAACGGTTATGCCCCTCGAGAAAGGTGTTATACCTGCCATAATCAACCGGAAAGATTAGACAAATATAACAACATTACCTATATGCATGAAACTCATGTAACTAAAAGAAAAGTGGACTGCAACCGCTGCCATGAAGAAATTAAACATGGATTAAAAAATATGCCAGCCCGCTTTATGGAATATAATTGCGAAGTATGCCATAAAGCTATCCATAATGGACCTCGGGAAATGTTCATGGGCCAAGGGGGAAGAAAGGTATCCTCTAATCCCAGTCATATGTTTACTGCTCGTTTGGACTGCTTAGCTTGCCATGTTCAGCCGAAAGGTGCCGAATTAGACCCAGGGAGAGATGGGTGGACTTTAACTGCTTCTGAAAAAACCTGTGTCAATTGCCATGGGGATAAATACCGAGGGATGTTGAAGGATTGGAAAGATACTTTTGACCTTATGCTCCGGGATATAAATCAAAAATTAAATTTGGCGTGGCAGGCATTAGAAAAACAAGATTCAGCTCATAGCCATTATGGAGAAGCAAAAAAATTATATGAAGATGCGAAATATAACATCGATTTTATAAAAATTGGCAAAGGAGTACATAATCCTTTTTATGCCGCTGAACTCATTCAAGTAGCTGACCGGGATATTAACCAGCTCTTTCGTCTCTTGAAGCAATCTCCTCCAGCACTACCTCCCGAAAGTCCAATCCGCGGTGGTTATTGCGCTCAGCTATGCCATGCTAAAGCCCAAGTGCAGTTGCCCACTATAGTTTTCTTAACAGGGGATAAATTTCCTCATGCTCGTCATGCCTTTGAATTCAACTTGGGATGCACTTCCTGCCATTCTGCAGAAAAACATAAAGAAATCAAAATAACCAAGAAAGATTGTATGGCCTGCCATCATCATCCTGATAACAATCAATGCTCCCGCTGCCACCAAAAACAATTTGCTTTTTATATGGCCCAGAAACTTCCGCTAGAATTTCCAACAGCTAAAGCAAATAGAAAAGCAGGAAAGGTAGAATGCGTTCAATGCCATGATTTATCCAAAAGCCAAAATTTAGAAAATATATCTTTAGCGTGTGGCCAATGTCATGACCAATCTTATATCGATTTGCTCAAGGTTCTTAGAGGTGAGATTCAAGAAAGTCAGAAAAAGATAGCTGATCTTATCCCAAAAGTAGAAAAGAGGCTGAATTTTGCTCCCCGAAGCGATCCGCATTTTAAAGAAATGACAAAGCTTTTTGAGCAGACCAAAAAAGCTTACGAATTTGTTCTTAAAGCGAAAGGAATTCACAATGCTGAGCTTGCCCAGGAAATTTTGGAGAAAATTCAGAAAGATTTGCAGGAAGTGGCTACTTATTTAGATGCGGCAATTAAAAAAGAAAGAAAAAAAGAAAGTTAATTTATAATTTAGGCGGAGAATAATGATCCTCAGAACTCCGTCGATAAATTAACCAGAAATACCCCGCTAACAAGAGCAAGATAAAAGGTAATCCGAAACCCAGAAGAAGGATGAGATATCCAACTTTTTCTAAAAGGGCGAAGATTATTACCGTGATAACAGCAATTCCCAAGCTCAATGCCGAAAAGCCCACAATCCGAGAAAGGTTCATCATCCAAAGGGGAGGAGAGTCTGTCTGTTTTAGAGAAAGGAGGCCCTCCTTTTTTAATTGCTGATATTCTAAAGGATGTTCATAAAGAAAATCTTCTTCAGAGATTCTGCCGGTAATAATTACGTGATCGAGAGGAAATTTTGTCGGCCGTAAATGGGTATTAAAAAAATGAATGGAAAAAATGAAACCGGCAGCCAGCAAGGCTTCATCGCTATGGACAATTATGGCGATATTAAAAATCCATCCAGGAAAATATTGGGCAAAAAATGTAGGAAACCAGAGGAAAAGACCAGAAGTGCCAATCATGCTTACTCCCCAAAAAACGGCCCAATAATCAAATTTTTCCCAATAGGTAAACCGCCCAAACTGAGGACGAGGACCTTTACCCAAAAACCATAGAAAATGTCTATAAAAATTTCGGAAATCCACCATTTGCGGGACCATGGAATTAGGCCCCCAGAAAAGGCCTTTCTGTTTTTTATGGAAGCGCAGGTAAGCAATGTAAACCAGGTGCAATCCAAAATAGAAAAAGGTCATTAACGCACAGACCTTATGAATAAAAGAAGCAGTCTGGAAACCTCCCAGATAAGGAGCGATCTTCTGCACTAAAGAGCTATAGCTGAATTTTAAGGGCATGCCGGTTAAAACTAAACCTATAAAACTAAGAATAACTAAGATATGCATAAGCCGGTGAAAGAGATTTAATCGCCAATAATAGACGGTAGATTTCTTTTCTTCTTTTTTTAATCCTTGAAAATAGGTCTTTTTCCAACGTAAACGGTCTTTTAAAGATGCAGGGAGCCAAAGAAAAGTATGGACGCCAAAAATGGAAAAAGTAAACAATAGAAGAAAAACCATAAACCGATCAGTATAATAAAGGAGAGGATATTTTTCTTTATTCCGATAATCAGCATGAGCATAATATTGCGCAAAACTCAGCGTAGCTTTAGGATGACAGGAGCGGCAAGTAGCTACAATATTTTGGGAATGAATTTTGGAACGAGAATCTGAGGGGGGGAAAATATCATGAGCCCCGTGGCAATCTGAGCAGCGGGCCCCCACTGCATAACCCAAAGAAGTTACGTGTCCATGGAAGGTATCCCGATAAGTTTTTAACCTTTCCCAATGACAAGTGCCACATTCCTGGAGAGCTACTAACTTCCAAGTTTCTAATTCTACTCGCTGAATCCGGTGGGCAGTATGACAATCTGTGCAGATGGGGGCATTGGGTATATTATTTTTCCAGGCTTGGCCATGAATACTATTCTCAAAGACGGCTAAAACTCCCGCATGACAGCTACCACACGTCTCTGGTACCCGGCCGCGAGAAATAGAAGACTTGGGGTCTTTAGCTGGGAGAATTTCGTGACTGCCATGGCAATTGCTGCAAACCGCGGCCACCAATAAACCGCTTTTGGTAAGGGCCCGGCCATGGATATTGTCCATGTAGTGTTGGTAGGCCGAGGGAGCAGGAATTTTATATTTGGCGATGAGCTCCGGATTCACATGACAGCGGGCACAGGTATGGGGAAGGCTAAGAGGGTATATACGAGAGCGCGGGTCATTCTTTTTCTGGATATCATGTGCGCCGTGACAATCATGGCAGCGGGCAGCTTCTTTATGACCTGCTCTCTGCGACTGGCCATGGATACTCTTTTGGTAGGCGGCATAAGGGCCAGGATGGCAGGCAGCGCACTTCCCGGCTGAGAAATCGGCTTTGGCCTCTATATCATGCCCTCCATGACAACTGGGGCAAGAAAGGGCAGCATGAATGCTCAGAGAAACTATTTTCTGAGCATCTTCTCCATGACAGGAAGCGCAGGCTATCCCTTTCATTTTTCCCCCAGAATGGGGAATGATCTCGGCTTCTTGATGACAGGCGAGGCAGGAGAGATCACGGTGGGCTGACCGTGTTAAAATCAAAGGGTCGATAGAAAACTTATTGATTCTTTGGTCCTTTTCGGGAGAAACTCTCTTTTGATGGCATGAAAGACACTCATTTGCCCTAGCCATGGCTTGAGAATCCTGCCCTAAAGTCAGTAGGAGAAAAAGGCTAATAAATCTCCACGCTCCCATGGTCTCCTACCTTACTGTTGGCTTTACTAAAATTATATTGCTATTCCGGCTACCTTTTTGCAGAGAAATTTTTTAGGATTGAATTTAACATTTAATTTAAAGAATTTGATCATTAAAGTCAACTTTAAAATCGCCTTTTCTTAGGCTTATTTTTTTCCTTTTGTTGGTCGCTTAACACCAGTTTGCCCCTTGCATATTATATGAGAGCTGTTAATTCTTCCTTTGGAGCATTAATTACCCAATAATAGAAAAGAGTTTTATATTGAATATTCTGGTCAAGCGAAGCGAGAAAAATAAAAATAGCTTGCCCTAAAAAATAAGGGAACCCTTTGCTCCATTATTTAGGCTAGCTTTAAGCTTGCTTTTGGAGTAACAAAAACGGACATCAAGAAAAAGTAATTTAGAGTCAGATTTCATTCCCATTGAGATAAGAATAGGAAAAGGGTAAAATAAAAAAAACTGGTAATAAAACTGGTAATAAAAATTGTTTAATAGTCTTTTTCTTAAAATTAGTTTCTCGGTGGGTGCTGTTATAACTTTAACTCTTAGCCTTTTTGCCTATTTTATCATAGAAAACCAAAAAGAGAACTTTCTCCAGCTAAAAATGAAGGAAGCTGAATTTCTCACTAATATTATTCGCCATAGTTTAAAAAATCATATGGCCAGGGGAAACATTCAAGATTTTTACAATTATTTAAATCTTTTAGGGATTCAGGAAGGTCTGCAGGAGATTCGCCTTTTGGATGAAGCTGGCTTAATCCTCCTCTCCTCGCCCAAATTAGCAGAAAAAACTTACTTAACTCATTTTCCTCCCGCCGAAAGTATTCCTTGGGAAAAGCCATTAATTCTCCTCCAGGAGGTTCAAGGCCGTTTATTATTGAGAACTTTTCATTTGGTCCCGAATGAATACCCCTGTTTTTCCTGTCATGGACGCGACAAAAAAACCTTAGGAATATTAAATGTCGATTTACCCATGGAAGCTACCCAAAGAGCTATATCTTTTCATCGCTATCTTTTAATTATTTCTACTGCCATTACTCTGCTACTCATGGCTATGGCCATAAATCTTTTACTTAAGCGTTTAGTAAAAAAGCCCATCACCCAGCTCACTCAAGCTATGGCGCGAGTAGAAAAAGGGGATTTTCATGCGGAATTAAATCTTTCTTCTCGAGACGAATTAGGGATTTTAGCTAATAGCTTCCGTTCTATGCTTGAAAAACTTTCTTTTGCGCAGAAAGAATTAGAAAGACAACATCAGCAACAGATGCGCCAAGTAAAATATTTAGCTTCCTTAGGAGAGTTGGCTGCCAGCGTGGCTCACGAAATAAAAAACCCCTTAGCTGGCATTAAATTGGCTATCCAAGTCTTAGCCAAAGAACCTGATTTAGAAACTAAGCATAGAGAAACTATTCTGGAAATTATGCAATCTATCGAACGTTTGGATAAAACTATGAGCGATTTACTCTCTTATTCACGCATTCAGCCACCCCAACTTAAAAATACAGATCTGCACGAAATAATTGAGAATGCTCTGGCCAGTATTAAAGAGCAATGCCACTTATCTGGAATTAATGTAAGAAGAGACTATGATCCCACTACGCCTCTAATCCCCCTAGATTCTTCCCAGATAGAAAGAGGTCTATTGAACATTTTTCTTAATGCCTGCCAAGCTATGCCTCAAGGTGGAACCATGACCATTACCACCAAATGGCATTTTTTAAACTCTCAGATTTCCCCAAAATTATCCTTACCAGAAGGTTTTGCCCCCGAAAAAGGGTGGGTAGAAATAGCAATAAAAGATACAGGACCAGGTATTCCTGCAGAAATCAAAGGAGAGATTTTTCGTCCTTTTTTTACTACTAAAGCAAAGGGGACAGGGTTGGGGCTTTCTTTAGCCCAACGCATATTTGAACAGCATAATGGCCATATTTTTGCAGAAAGCGAAGTTGGGCAAGGAACTACAATTTATGTGCTCCTACCCGTCAAAAATTTTCGGGCGCATAAGGAATCAATTAATTGAAAGAAAAAATTCTTATCGTCGACGATGAACGATTAGTGCGGCAATCCTTGGCCAAAGAATTTGCGCGGCAGGGGTATAATGTGATAACCGCCGAGACCGGCCAAGAGGCACTAACTCTTTGTGAAGAAGAAAGTCCGGAAGTAGTTCTTCTTGACCTCAAGTTACCTGATATGAACGGGGTGGAAGTTTTGAGACGGCTGCGGGAAGTGGATAAGAATATTAACGTACTTATTATTACTGCTTATGGCACCCTGGATTCCGCCATTCAGGCCTTGCGTTTGGGAGCATATGACTATCTAACCAAGCCATTTGATTTAGAGGCTATTTCTTTTTCTGTAAGTAAAGCCTTAGAGAGCAGTCGGCTGCAAAAAGAGGTTTCCTATTTTCGAAGGCGCGTATCGGAGCGATTTGGTTTACACCGCCTAATCGGGGAATCTGTGGCTATAAAAGAATTGCGCCAACAGATTATCAAAATTGCTCAAAGTGAAGCCTCTACTGTTTTATTGCAAGGGGAAAGTGGGACGGGAAAAGATTTGATCGCCCATATAATCCATCAAGAGAGTAAAAGAGCCCATTATCCTTTTGTGGAGCTCAATTGTTCTGCTTTACCCAGTTCATTAATTGAAAGTGAACTTTTCGGCTATGAAAGAGGAGCCTTCACTGATGCTAAAGAGCGCAAAATAGGCCTCCTGGAGGTGGCCAATAAAGGGACTATCTACCTGGACGAAATAGGAGACATGAACCATTCCCTGCAAGCAAAAATTCTTGGAGTAATTGAAAATAAGCGCTTCCGGCGGCTTGGCGGAGTAAAGGACTTATCTTTGGATCTGCGCTTTATTGCCGCCACCAATAAAAACCTTTCTCAAGAGGTAGAAAAGGGGAATTTTCGCCAAGATCTTTATTTTCGGCTAAAAGTATTCCCCATCTTCGTTCCGCCTCTGCGGGAAAGAATGTCTGACTTACCCCTCTTGATTAATTTTTTTCTCGATGAACTACGCAAAGAATTTCGTAAAAATATTGCCGGGGTCTCGGCCGAGGCTTTAAATTTTCTGAATAAATATTCTTGGCCGGGAAATATTCGGGAACTAAAAAATGTTTTAGAGCGCGCCTTCATCATTTGTGATGAAGGCTTGATCGAACCAGAACACTTGCCTCCGGAATTGGTAAATGCTCTTTCTAATTCCTCTAAAACGCTTTTGACCTGGCAAATTCCTCCTCAAGGAATTTCTCTGAAAGAATTGGAAAAGGATTTAATTCGCCAGGCCATGGAAAAAAGCGGAGGCAATCAAGTTAAAGCGGCTAAACTTCTGGGAATCAGTAGAGATGCTCTTCGGTACCGTTTAAAAAAAATTAAAGGTATCTAGGGTTATTTTACTCATCCCTGAGTTATTTCCCCCTTTAAGGCTAAAAAGCAAAATTAATTTTCGTCGCCTATATTAGGCTGACTTTCCCAAATTATATAAAATCATTTAGAAATTTATTTTCTTCATAAAAAGAAAGAAATTAGCCAAAATTTCTTAATAAGGCATTCTTTTTGCAAAATTCTTTTCAAATATTATGGAGGGAAAGAAGGTATTTATTCTTTCCGGGGCCAGGAGGTATTAATGAGCGAGATAACTGTAATTTACAACGTCCAACACCCTGTCCCTTTTGGTTTCCTCATTGTTCTTTTCACTTCCATTACTGGATTAAATTCAGGAAGCTATTTGGCCTCTGTGGTTTTCACTTATTTGGAAAAAAAGGAATACCTACCCTTGGCTAAATTTTCAGCGCTACTTGTAATCTTTCTCTGGGTAATTGCCCCTATCATTCTTCTTTTAGACATAAGTCAACCATGGCGTTTTTGGCATTTATTTTTCTACTTTGCGCCAGAATCTCCGATGGCTTGGGGAACTGTAATTCTCACAGCTTATCCTTTTATTGCCTCTATTTACATTTGGCACTTGTTTCATAATAATTTAGGCCGAGCCAAGATTTGGGGATTTATTGGTTTGCCCATTGCTCTGGGCTCTCATGGTTTCGTAGGGTTTGTGCTAAGTTTCTCCAAAGCCCGCATTCTATGGTCCACTTCTGTAACTCCTCTGTTCTTCCTTATTACGGCTGCCCTCTCGGGCCTGGCGTTAGTAATTATTTTTGATACTATCCGCTATTATTTAGTTTTAAGAAAATCCCCCGCAGCGCAAACTCAAGAGCGACTTATATTTCATTATCTGGGAGAAGTATTATACATTTTAATTTTTGCTGACTTAGCTTTGATTTTATTCTATTTAATGAAACTTGCCTTAAGCCCCCATCTTTTTGACCATATTCTTAGCTTGCTAAGCAAAGGGATAATTTCCTCCAGTGATTTTCTCCTCCCCCTTTTTTTAGGCCTCCTTCTTCCATTGGCCATACTCTTAATCCCTTGGACCGCCAAGCGCCCTTTCGGTCAATTAATCGCCTCAATTTTAATTATCACCGGCATCTTTTATATGGGGAATTTAGTCTTTACTGCCGCTCAAGGCTTAGCTTTAATCTAATCGCCAAAAAGGAAAGCATAAGGAAGAGAATAATCTGTAATCCCTCACGGAAAAGTTGTTCTTTTAAGGAACGGGTCCGGATATACGATCTTAATAAATTCGCGAAACCCGCTAGAGCAAGGGCCTAGCCTTTTCCGAAATCGGCCAGCCATAAGGGTTTGTCTTACAAAGACACCGGTCATAAACCTAGGGGCCATTGCCTCATTTGGTTTCATTTTTTTCGTCGAATTACGACACATTTTCATTGGGGAAAGTAGATAAGACCCGACCACGACGGAATGGTGAAGGGAATAAGTGTAAATATCTAATTGCCCAGATTAATACGTCATTTCCATTGCAGGCAGGAATCAGGTATTTTCAAGGCATTTCAGGGCTTCTGCTTTCGCGAAATTGACCGAAAAATCGATTTTGCAGAAATCTCTGGAAATTCTGACCTCCGATAACTTTTTAAATCCCGCTTAATTCAGGCGGGAGGGAGAGAGGCTCTCCCCCTCCCGCCTGTTTCCTGCTAGTGAGAAATATTAAAACTGATCGACGGTCAGCTGGAAATTTGCTTGACCCCTTTCTTGGATGGGAGTAAAATTAAAATAGATTTGCTGGGGGAGCTGAACCGGCTGAGAAATCCCGCTTTAAGCGGGATGACCCCTTGAACCTGTTGGGTAATGCCAGCGGAGGGAAGGCAAATCGATTATAGAAAGAAAAAGCCGCCGGTTCAGCCAAAAATGAATCGACGGCTTTTTTAATCTTTGGCGAGGAGCTGGTAATTATGTTAGAAGAAAAGCTAAAGCTGGATGAAGTGATAATTTCCCGAGCAATTATTGAGCGCTTTACCCAAAAATTCTTGAAGTCCTTAGATCTAGATGTGGCCATCGTCGGAGCAGGTCCTTCCGGATTAATTGCCGCTTATTATTTAGCTAAAGGAAAAGCCCGGGTATCTTTATTTGAACGTAAGCTAAGCGTGGGCGGCGGCATGTGGGGAGGCGGCATGCTTTTTAACGAAATAGTAATTCAGGAAGAAGCCAAACCCATTCTGGATGAATTTGGCATTGCCTCAGAAAAATTTGCTAATGGTTATTATACTGCAGATGCGGTAGAAGTTGTCTCTTCTCTATGCTCTGCGGCCTGTAGGGCGGGGGTTAAAATCTTTAATGGCCTAAGTGTGGAAGATTTGATGGTTCGCCAAGGAAAAGTAGCGGGTTTGGTCATTAATTGGACGGCGGTGGAAATGGCCAATTTGCATGTAGATCCCTTAGCGGTGCGCGCAAATTTTGTAGTTGACGCTACCGGCCATCCAGCCGAAGTCGTCCAAGTGCTGCAGAGAAAAAATAAAGTAAACTTTAATACTCCTTTACAGGTTTTTCAGGGAGAACGCTCTTTATGGGCAGAAGAAGCTGAAGTCTCTACGGTAGAGAATACAGGAGAAATCTATCCCGGCCTATATGTGGCCGGCATGGCGGTTAATGCTACTTTTGGTGGTTATCGCATGGGACCCATATTTGGCGGGATGCTTCTCTCCGGTAAGAAAGTTGCCGAACTTATCTTAAAACGGCTCGGCCAAAAATAAATTATGGAGATCAAACCATGACCCAATTAGAATATGCACGCCAAGGTAAGCTAACTGAGGCTATGAAGCAGGTAGCCTTAGCGGAAGGAGTAACTCCGGAATTTATCCGGGAGGGATTAGCCGAAGGGACTATTGTTATTACCCAAAATGTTAAGCACCAAAAGATAGCTCCTTTAGCTATTGGGAAAGGCCTGCGCACTAAAGTCAATGCCAACGTGGGCACATCCAAAGATCATACTGATATTGAAGAAGAGTTAGCTAAGGTACGCGCCGCTATAGCTGCTGGGGCAGATACTATAATGGATTTGTCAACTGGGCCCGCCATTGATGAAACGAGAAAGGCTGTTCTGGAAGTCTCCACTGTCCCTGTGGGAACTGTCCCTATTTATCAAGCCGCCATAGAGATGCCGGAGAAGAAGAAACGCCCTATGGTAGAAATGACGGCTGATGACCTTTTTGCCGTTATCGAGCGCCATGCGGAAGATGGTGTGGACTTTATTACCGTGCATTGTGGAGTAACCCTAAATTCTGTGGAGCGGATTAAGAAAGAAGGGCGTCTTCTGGGCGTGGTCAGTCGCGGAGGAGCTATTCTCGTGGAGTGGATGAGTTATAATAAAAAAGAAAATCCTCTCTTCGAACAGTATGACCGACTCTTAGAAATAGCTCATGCTTACGATCTCATTTTGAGTTTAGGCGATGGCCTGCGGCCGGGCTGTCTCGCCGATGCCACAGATCGAGGACAAATCCAAGAACTTCTCCTTTTGGGCGAACTTACGGAGCGGGCCTGGGCCAAAGGAGTGCAGGTAATGATTGAAGGCCCGGGCCATGTTCCGCTCCATCAAATTCAGGCCAATGTTTTATTAGAAAAGCGCCTTTGCCATGGAGCTCCTTTCTATGTGCTCGGTCCCTTGGTTACGGACATTGCGCCCGGCTATGATCATATCACCGGAGCCATCGGTGGAGCTTTAGCGGCTTGGGCCGGAGCTGATTTCTTATGCTACGTTACCCCCTCTGAGCACCTCCGGTTGCCTACTATAGAAGATGTCCGCGCCGGGGTCATTGCGGCAAAAATTGCTGGTCATGCTGCTGATATTGCGCGGGGTTTGCCCGGGGCGATGGATCAAGACATATCTATGGCGCGGGCCCGGAAAGCTTTAAATTGGCCGGAGCAAATTCGCCTGGCCATCGATCCGGAGAGAGCGCAGGAGCTACGCTCTTCACGTCTACCTAAAGAAAGTGATGTGTGCACTATGTGTGGCGAGCTCTGCGCTATCAAAAAAGTTTCGTCTCTCTTATAAGATTTTTCGGTTTTTATCCGGCGGAAGTATTTATCACTCGCCCGTAAGGGTAGCTAAATAAGCGGTCCCCAGTTTAACTAAATGATCTTTGGTATTATCAAAGAAATTAAAATGGTCTTCTTCTTCAGCCAAGAGTTTCTCAAATAATTGTTTGGAAATGTGGTCCTTCTCTTCTGCACAGACCTTAATGGCGTCATTATACATCTTTATCGCCTGATCTTCTAAGGCGATATCTGTATTTAACATAGGCTCAATATCCTGTCCCTTTTTAATTTCCGCATCGGGTTTGGAAGTAGGTGTCCCTTTTAAGAAAAGAATTCTTTCGGCTAAAGCTTCAGCGTGCTTCATTTCCTGGATAGCAATTTCTTTCATTTTCTTGCCCAACTTTCCATAATCGCTATCTTCTAATTCGTAGTGCTGGGCCATGTATTGGGTAATAGCCGTTAATTCCCTTGCTCGCGCTGCATTTAACAGTTCAATAACCTTTTGGCTCATGTTCTCCTCCTTTGTTTTTTTAAATTTATCCGCTCTTCTTAAGATTTTATTTATTATGGCAATGGGCTGGGAAATCGTCAAGCCCAAAAATTCCTCATTTCCACCTACGAAGTGGAAATGAGGGAAATGTTGATTCTCATCCATTAATGTGTTAATTTAGGCCGCGGGGATGAAATAAAATGGGCCTTGAGCTTTGGCGCCACAATTGGCTTTATAAATTCATTAAAATTATTGGCCATATTTGCTTCAGCCTTTTTTATAATCTTAAAATTGAAGGGCAAGAAAATATTCCGGCCCAAGGACCAGCCATTATTTTACCCAAGCATCAGTTTTGGACTGATATTCCCCTCGTAGGTTTATCCATTCCTAAACCCTTAAACTACATTGCTAAAAAAGAACTCTTCGTTTATCCCATAGTTAGGCACTTTTTAATGGCTTTGGGCGGTATCCCTTTAGATCGGATGAAGCCTATTAAGAGTCTTAACTCCTTTCGGTATATTGAAAAACTCCTGCAGGCCAAAGAATTTATCGTCCTTTTCCCTGAAGGAACATATTATCCTCATATTATGGGGCAAGGAAAGCATGGTCTCATCCAGCGCCTTCTTTATTGGCAGAAAAAAATTTCTTTTATTCCCCTGGGCTTAAAATACGCCAAAAATGGCTGGCCCAGAAAAGTAGAGATAAAAATCGGCGAACCCATCTATGCCTCTGCAGATACAGAAAGCAAAGAATTTACCAAAATAATAATTCGGGAAATTGCCCGACTGAGCGGAATCCAAGAATCATAAAATCCCAGAGCGGAGATAAAGGAGGAACAAAAAGATGAATCAGGTTGTCCAATGGGAAATCAAAGATAATGTGGGAATTATTACCCTTAATCGCCCCGAAAAAAGGAATGCCATTAATGGCGAGGTGTTAGCAGAAATTGAAAAAGCAATTACCAATTTAGGCGCTAACGCTGAAGCGCGAGTAATCTTGCTGCAAGGAGCCGGACCAGCTTTTTCCGCTGGCATTGATTTTAATTATTTGGGGCATATATCCGGCGAAGATGGACGCCCCCCTGGCGTTCGTTTGCGAGAAGGGATAGCTGCTATTCAGGCGTTGCTAAACAGAATCGAACATCTGGAAAAACCCGTAGTAGCCAAAATACACGGGTTTTGTGGCGGCCTGGGCTTGGAGCTTGCCCTAACCGCTGACTTCCGCTTAGCCAGTGCCACAGCCACTTTGGGCGTACCCGAAATCATCTTAGGATTAATTCCCGACTGTGGAGGCACGACCCGCTTAACCCGCCTCCTCGGTCCGGCGTGGGCTAAAGAATTAATCATGACCGGAGAGATGATTTCAGCCACCCGGGCCTACGAAATAGGCCTAGTCCATTATGTCTACCCCGAAAATTTACTTACCGAGAAAACCCATACATTTATCGCTAAACTTCTCCAGCGGCCTCCTTTAGCTTTGGGGTTGGCTAAAAGAATTATTGACCTTGGCTTTGGTTTAGATCGGATGACCCATTTGGAAATGGAAGGATATATTCAAAGCCTCTTAATCACGGCCAAAGACTTCCCGGAGACTTTGCAAAAAGGCTTGGCCTTCTTGACCAAGAAGAAATAAATGAATATGATTACCCAAAAAATAAATTTTAAGAGTGGGAACCTGCGCTTGGAAGGAAGGCTCAGCCTTCCCCAAGGAAAAGGTCCTTTTCCCGCGCTAATAGTCTGTCACCCTCACCCTCTTTACGGAGGCAATATGGATAACTATGTGGTCGAGGCTGTTTGCGCGCAAGCCGAAGCGCAGGGGTTAGCGTGTTTAAAATTTAATTTTCGCGGGGTAGGGTTGAGCGAAGGAAATTTTGCCCATGGCCTTGGGGAAAAGGAAGATGCCCGGGCAGCAGTTATGTACTTGGCTAACTATGAATCTATAGATGCCGAGAGAATAGGGATCTGTGGCTATTCTTTTGGTAGCTTGGTAGCTTTCCAGTTAGCTACGGAAGAACCAAAGATTAAGGCTGTGGCCGGAATTTCGCCATTTATTGAACCTCCCTCTTTGCTGATGAATTATGGCAAACCAAAATTGTTTGTTTGCGGCACGGAAGATGAGTTTATCGATGCGGATAATCTACGAGCCTTAGTCGGCAAATTTCCGGAACCTAAAGAGTTAATCTTCTTCCCCAAAGCTAACCATTTTTGGAGCTTCCATGCCGACCAAATGGCTCATAAAGTAAGTGAATTCTTTAGAAAATATCTTTAATAAATTTTTCTAGGTGAGGCCTAAGTTTAGAAAACTTTGGGCATCAATTTTCCATACCTATGCAAGAGATTCTTAACGATTTAAGAGCGGAGCAAGAAGCCTTAGATAAGTTTTTGGAAAAATTGAGCGCAGATCAGTGGAACCTACCCATCCCGGCTGCCGGCTGGTCCGTAAAAGATTCCATCTCCCATATCGCTCATATTGACGAAGTAGCCGTCGCCCTTTTACGCGGAGATCATGCGCCATTGGCGGAAGCAGCAAAATTGAAATTTGGCTTTACCGAGCTTGGTCCCCAAAAAGGAAGGCTACTCCTACCGGAAAAAGTTTGGCAATGGTGGCGAGAAGTCCGCGCCCTTATGCTGAGCGAACTGGCTAAATGCGACCCGAAACAAAGGATCCCTTGGTTCGCTCAGCCCATGGGCGCTCGGGCCTTTGCCACCGCCAGGCTAATGGAGACATGGGCCCATGGCTTGGATTGTTACGATGCTTTAGGCGCAGAGCCAGAAGATACCGATCGTTTACGCCACATCGCTTTTCTGGCTTATATCGCTCGCCCCTATGCTTATCAAATAAATGGGCTTAAATTACCCGAGACTCCCATTCGTTTAGAACTCGTTCTCCCGTCAGGAAAACTCTGGACTCAAGGTGAAGAAGGAGCGCCTGATCGCATCTCCGGTCAGGCCAGGGAATTCTGCCGCGTCGCTGTGCGCCGAAGACACTGGCAAGATACTTCTTTAAAAATTGAAGGGGAAGAGGCCAGGCGTTTTATATCGATTGTGCAGACTTATGCTGGACCTCCTGGACCGGGAAGGAAACCAAAAGGGAAATAAACAATGCCTCTTTATGACCCTGAGTTTGCGGGGAAAAAACTTATTTCTTCTGATCCTACCCCCTCCTTATCAGATATATTCGAATTTTCTTTGACGGCCGAGGAACAGCAGATAGCAGGCGTCAATAACCTTTATGCCCTGGAGATCCAGTCCGAGGTAATCTTGCAAAAGTGGAAAGAACGTTTTGGCCCAGAAATTCACCAGGTGCTTATGGCTTTTTCCAATCTGGATTATGATTTCATCGATTACATCGGCGGAGCCCCCGGGATAGAAGAAGAATATATGCTTAATTTTATAAAAGAATTAACTGAAAGCGGTGTAGAAGTGCCCCTTTTAGCCGAAGAAGTTAAAGGAATTAAAAAAATCCAAGAAATAGCGAGTATTCTTTTCGCTTAATAACTTTGATAAGAAGTCATGATAAAATACTCATTAATGGGAGCATCAAATAAATGACATCTTAATGGGATTCGGCAAGTCCCAAGGGCTTGCCCTACGCGAAATAAAAAACCTGCAACGTAGGGCAAGGGCTTGTCTCTTGCTCCATTTGGTTTCATTTCTTATGGGGATTTACGACACAATCTCGTTGGGGAAAATCGATAAGACCAGACCATAAAGGAAGGTAAGAGTGATAACGGTAAATATTTAACTGCTCCGATTAATAATGTAGGTGATAAAATGACTGATCAGCGAAAAAGGGAAACTCTCAGGAAGACCGAGTTAATTCAGCTTAATAAAGATCTCCAGAAACAAATAGCCGACTTGCGCGTAATGGAGAACCGTCTCCAAGCCACCAATGAGTTGCTAAATCTTTTCCTAAGAAAATCTTCCCGGCATGAATATTTAGAAGCTGTCGTTAATCTTCTTTACCAATGGAGTGAGTGCCGCGGGATAGGCATCCGCCTCATAGATAGTCAAGGGAACATCCCCTATGAAGCATACAGAGGTTTTTCTTCAGCCTTTTGGAAATCAGAAAATTGCCTTTCCTTGCATAGCAATCAATGCCTTTGCAGCCGGATTATCCAAGGAAAACCTTTAGGGGAAGAAACTTCCTTCCTCACTAAAGCCGGATCATTCTGCAGTAATGACCTTTCTTCTTTTATGGCCCGCATCTCCGCAGATAGCCAGAATAAATATCGGGGAGTATGTGTGCGGAGCGGTTTTAATTCTTTGGCTATTATTCCTGTTCGCCATCAACAAAAAGTTTTAGGAGCGATTCATTTAGCTGATGAACGTCAAGGATGCATTTCCCCTGCTCTGCTCGAATTTATAGAAACGATGGCTCCCTTAATTGGCGAAACAATACACCGGTTTAATTTAGAAGATGAACTAAAGAATTCGGAACAGCGCCTGCGGGTGCTTTCTGCGCAATTGTTAACTGCTCAAGAAAATGAAAGGAAGAGAATTGCCCGCGAGCTTCACGATAGTATTGGCCAATCCTTAGCGGCCATTAAATTTGTTTTGGAGAAGAAAATAAGCCAACTTAACTCGGCGGCAAATTTTCCAGGAAGCAAACTTGAAGACATAGTTCCGATGATTCAGGATACGATGGAAGAAATCCGCCGCGTCTCCATGGATCTGTGGCCTTCCATTCTCGATGACTTAGGCCTCCTCTCAGGTATAAATTACTTCTGTCGCCAATTTGGGGAAATCTATTCCACCATCAAGATTGATAAAGATTTGTCTGTAGCGGAAGATGCTATCCCCTCTTCTTTAAAAATTGTAATTTACCGCATTTTGCAGGAAGCCTTGAACAATATCGCCAAATACAGCAAGGCAGATAAAGTGCTTATTTCTTTGCACAAAAAGAATAATCACCTTGAGTTGATGATTGCTGATAATGGTATTGGGTTTGATTATCAATCCTTCCCCAAAGGAATGGGCTTGCTAGGCATGAAAGAAAGAGTGGAATTATCCGGTGGAGATTTTACCCTTACCTCTCTTCCCCACCAAGGAACTTCCATCAAAGCTCGCTGGCTTATCTCGTAACCAACCCTTTGGCTATGGCATAAGCAGTTAAGTCAGATACATTATGCAGGTCGAGTTTTTGCATTAAATTAGAACGATGTTTTTCCACCGTTTTCACACTTATGCATAAATAATCAGCGATTTCTTTGTTCTTATAACCTTCGGCTATAAGTTTTAAAATGCTTCTTTCCCGGGGAGTAAGCGTATCCCAGGGAGTCACCACACTTGCCGTCTTCTTTTTTTGCAAATATCCTTCGACGATTTTTTCCGAAATCCCTGGACTGATAAATTTTTTGCCAGATAAAACATTACGAATAGCCAATTCCAATTCCGCATGGGTAGCATCTTTGAGGACATACCCTTCGGCTCCAGCTTGAAAAGCGGCGCTTATATATTCTTCGGTTTTGTGGACGGTCAAAGCTACTATTTTAGTTTTGGGGCATCGTCTCTTAATCTCCCGCATTGCTTCGGTACCATTCATTTTAGGTAAAGAAAGATCCATTAAGACTAAATCCGGCTGCAACTTTTCTACTCCCCGAATAGCCGCGTCTCCTTCTCCTGCTTCTCCGACAATCTCCAAATCAGGTTGCGTAGATAGCAAGGCCTTTAATCCTTCCCGCAAAATTGTATGATCTTCCACGAGGAAAAGTTTCTTTTTAGCTTCCATAAAAATAACTTTTATCTTAACTAATTCTTCTTCATCAAAATACAGTGGTCATCCGGAGTAAATACATATTATACCTTATTTAACATATCCATTTTCCTTCGTAAAGTTAAAAATGCTCATTACTGAAGGGTGGAAGCTTTAATATTTTAGGCTGCAAATGCGGTAGGCCATAAATGCGGAAATGTTTCACCGCAGAGCACCCTGAGAAATTTTTAATTATAAGCCACAGAGAACACGGAGCACCCAGAGTAAAATATAAATAAAAGTAATGCCTTACTAAAGGGTGGATTTCTTATAACTCCCCCTTTTTCCCCCTCTTAGTTTAAGAGGGGGAGAGGGGGAGTTACAAAATTTCGAGACGGACAATAGATTAGATTTGTGAGGCAAACCAT
>Ga0315298_1002262_pt1 | contig 33084 bp, 33 predicted proteins | sample WHS_1_MG_FD_203077 | JGI IMG/M metagenome (GOLD analysis project Ga0315298, IMG submission 203077) | Extremophilic microbial mat communities from Washburn Hot Springs, YNP, Wyoming, USA - WHS_1_MG | ecosystem: Environmental > Aquatic > Thermal springs > Hot (42-90C) | place: USA: Wyoming... | reverse complement strand
TGGAAAATTTTTATTGCTAATTTTAAAATATTTTTAATACGTTATCGTAGGCTTATAAAGTGGCTGTTCAGAATATAAGACGTAATCGAAGACGCCAATAATGCCGTGGCGGCCTACATCAGTTTGAACTTCAATCTTCCGTTTAACATTATTCGCCGTGCCTGTGCTACTAATGGTGTAACCACCAGTAGTTATTTTGCCATTTAATGGTTTTATTTGATAGCTTATTTGAAATTTACCTTCTTGATAAGGGCCAGAGTCAGCTTTAGCTAAACATTTAACTCGTAATTTAAAATAAACTGTTTTAGTTCCTATTTGAGTTATATTGATTGTAAGTCCATGGCTATAACCTGGTTGTGGAGCCGATCTGCTAACAGAAAAATACTCTTGTCCAGTATCATTATCGTCATAAACCATGGTCTTAGAATTATAAAATCCCTTACCAATCTTTTCCGGATAATTAGTTATAGGATCTTTCGTATAAGGAATTAAGGTCCATTCTAAAGAGGCTTCATCTATACCTGGTGGTTTACTGTTCCAAGAAATATTAATTTTGGTCGGCGGCGAGTCTTCTGATGATGCTACCTCCACTGATTCATCTTGGTTTAGGGTGCCAGGAATAACATTGGTAGAGGTGGTTGGTTGGGGATAAATGAAAGAGATATTAGGCGCCAAATTTACTGTGGTAGTATTTAAAGGTTCTTGGTTGGCGATTTTTAATAAAGCGTCTTCGATGCCGGCGTCAGCGGCATAATAAGCGGTAATAGCATCGTCATAAGCGCCAACCAATCTTACCTCGGCAATCATTAAATAAGAAATAGCCAAACTAATTACCAAGACCACAGCCATCACCAAAAGAGCAATCAGTAAAGAAAATCCCTTTTGATTATTAAATTTTTTTATTTTTGAAATGTAATTTTTCATTTTTAATTTTTTAATCTTGGTAACGATAATCGCGCGAAGAAATTGTCGTTCTTAAAGTTGTTTTGGCCCGACGATAAGCAGGCACATTTTTTTCTTTTTGCTCGGTAGTAATCGTAATAGTCACCGATGGTTGGCGTTTAGGAATTCCACCAACGTAATCACTATCAGAAACATAATTTTCTAATTTAAATTCAGTAACACGTAATTTGTCTGAAGTAATAGGTTGACCATTAACCACTAATTGTTCATTATTATTTACCGTAAATGTTTTCCTTTCTACTGTACCAGTTTCGTAATTTTGGGTAACAATAGTTAATCGGTTATCTTCTACCTTAATTGCTGGTTCTGTATTTGTGCCGGTAGCCATTCTTACTTCTCGGGTGATAGTTTCCAGGGCATAACGGGCATCTTGACTAACAAGGCGCTGGAGATTAGATTTTTGTTGCGAGCGAATAACCGCAATATAAATTGCTGTAATTGAAGTAACTGCCGCCACAAAAATAGAAATAGCCACCAAAAGCTCGATGAGAGTAAAAGCTCGGTTATTGCTTTTAGCAATAAGCTTTATATTCCGTCTAAGTAATCTATTGTTTTTTCCCTTGGTCATGATTTCTAAATCTTAATTTTAAATCAATTAGGTTAATTAGGGTAATTAGGTCAATTAGGTCAATTAGGTAATTAGGTTAATTAGGTTAATTTTATTCTTGTTTCTGCCAATTGGTAATATAATCAATGGCTGTAACCCTATGGGTGCCGGAAGCGTCAGTCCAAGAAACTTCGCAAGTAACTTTCTTTTTATTATTTGGGTCAGGAGGAACAGTGTCTTCTATGGTTATTTTTCTGGTAAACTTATCGAAATTACCGCCACAGGTACCACCACTTTCAGATAAAGAATTTGAAGGAATATTACTAAAATTCTCATTACGGAATAAATTGTCATTCCAATTTACTGATTCTCCTTTGGCTTTTTTTATCCAATTAGTGTCTCGGTTATTCTTGACAATTTCTATTCCTTCTTGGGCCAAAAGAGCAGCTTGGACTCTTTCGCGGCTTTCTATGCCTGCTCTGATAGTGATAGTGGCCAAAGTCAAAGAACCTAAAATTCCCACTATTAACAAAGCCAAAGAAACAAGCACCTCAATCAATCCTTGGCCATTCTTTCTCAATATTTTATTTTGACACAATTTGAATTGTTTCATTGAACTTTATAACTGTTTTTATTTTACAAAAATTTATTTAAAATTCCTAATTTTATTTAATTGTTATCTGCCCAGTAGTGCAATTAAGAGTAACTGTAATAGTTTGGGGAGTGTTTTTTAGTTTCAAATTTATAGATAAATTATTCATACAAGAAGCCTTAGCATTGGGGGGAGTAAAATAAACATCCCAATCAGTAGTACCCCACTCGACCGAATCTGGCAAAGAATAAGATCGTAATGTTGTAAGACCCTCTGTTTCTGGTTTTTTATAAACAATATAAGAAGTAGAGGAATTTCTTTTAGCTCCATATTGTCTACCACTTTCTTTCGGCGCTAAAGCCATATTTTGGGCTTCGACAAGGGCTGAGCGGACGGATTCGGCGGCTTGACGCAGTTGGTTACGACGGCTATAAGAACGATAAGCAGGAATAGAAAGGGCAAACATTAAAGTTAATATTCCTATAACCACCAAGGCTTCGATGAGGGTAAAAGCACGGTTTTTGTACATAAGACAGAAGGTTTATAAAAACTTGATTGCTTTAATTATATTTTAATTTATTAAAATCAGCAAGAATAAATTTCTAATTACCTAATTGTTCTAAATAAATTCCAAAGACCAATTTTTCAACTTACCTTTCGAAAAATATCATTAAAGATTAGATTCATTTTGGAACTAATTAGATCAATTAGATCAATTAGGTTAATTAGGTCAATTAGGTCAATTAGGTCAATTAGAAATTAGGTAATTAGATCAATTAGGTCAATTCTATTCTTCCTATTTGTTATACATTACTATTTTACGATATATTATTTTAACAATGCTCCTAAGTACCAATTCAAAATTTGGGCTCCCCAGAAGAGGCTAATAAAGGTGGCGGCAATAAGAAACGGACCAAAAGGAATTTGGCTTTTCATCGTCTTCTTTTTTAAGGCGATTAAAATTAAACCGCAAATAGCGCCCGTAACAAACGCAATCATTAAAGCCAAAATAATCAAAGGATAACCTAACAAAAGTCCCATTAAAATTCCTAACTTTATATCTCCTCCGCCCATCCAACGACCGCGAGAAACAAGCACCAAAATTAAGAAAAATCCGCCACCAATCAAAACTCCATAAAGGATATACCAAGGATTATAAACTTCTGGCCAGGTGTGCGGATAAAGCCGATAAAAGATTTCTTTGTATTTTAAAAGATATAAAATAATGGCGCTGGCCGCATAGACCAGATTAACAATAATGGCTGGCCAGATAATTCGATCAGGAATAAGAGAATATTTTAAATCATAAACAAAGATAGCAATAAGACAAACAGCGATAAAGAGATAGAAAAGAAGAGGAATAAAAGTGATCGGTGACCAGTGATCAGTGACTAGAATTTGATAATAAAAAATTAAGACAAAGATTATTCCGGTGGCTAATTCCACCAAGGGGTATTGCCAAGAAATTTTTTGTCGGCAGGTCCGACAACGACCGCGAAGCATTATAAAACTAATCAGCGGAATAAGATCGACAAAACCAAGCTTTTTTTTACATTTTGGACAGATTGACCTGGCCCGAATAATCCGGCGACCAGTTTTTAGACGGTAAACCACAGCATTAATAAAGCTACCTATGGAAAGACCTAAAAGAAAAAGAAAGATAAAGAAAATAACATTAAAAAGATTCATTTCGTAAAGTTAAAAAGTAATCAATTTATATTGTCGAAAATGTTGGCTTTATCAATTAATTGTCTTTTGTATTCTCTGCCCCTGCTTTTGATTCCATTATAACAAAATTTAAAACATAACAACACTCTGAAATTAGACATAATCCCCTTGGTCATAAACATTAATAAAACCAAGGAGGAAAATGAATATGTATTCTAGAAATCAATATCTTCAAAAATTAAGAGAGGAGTATTTAAAAGCAACCAAGAAAGAAAAGACAAAACTTCTTGATAAGGCAGAAAGTGTCTGAAAATTACGCCATGGCGTAAAAATTGGACACTGCTTCAGAAGAGAAAAAGCGGGCGAGCAACCGAAAGTCGATTCACTTACTTAGTTAAATCGGTTGACGCACCGCCCTTTATTTAAACAAAACCCTTGACTTTCTAATTTGTTTCGAATATAATAGAAATGACGTTAATTTTTATTAACCAAAATCGAAATGAAAAAGAAAGAAATTATTTGGCGAGAAATTTTATACCAAGTTTTGGAAAAGAAAAATTTTAAGTTTACCCAAAAGGATTTGGCCCAAAAACTTAAAGTTTCTCTTTCCACTGTTTTTAATGCCCTTAAGGTTCCCCGGAAAATCGGGGCAGTAGAAGTAAAAGGAAGATTTTTTCGAGTGACTAATCCAGAAAAATTTCTTTATCTTTGGGGAACAGTTAGAAATCTTAAGGCAGACATAATTTATAAAACCCATGTTTCTCAATCAGTACGTAAAGCCGAAAGTTTAATGCCTTACGGAATTATCTATGGGGCTTATACTGCTTATCGCTTACGCTTCAAGGAGGTCCCTGCTGATTACGATAAGCTTTATATTTACGCTTCTTCCCTTACCGAAATAAAAAAACGGTTTCCTCCCAAAAGAGGAGTTTCTAATTTGATAGTTTTGAAGAAAGATTCTTTTTTAAGAAAATATGGCAGTTTTACGCCCCTTGCTCAAACCTTTGTAGATTTATACAACTTACCAGAATGGTATGCGGCTGATTTTTATAAAGTTTTAAAGGAGAAAATCGATGGAATTTTGGCATGAAATAATCATCAAAAAAAGTTTTAATCTTTTACAAAAATTCAAAAAAAGATATAAATTCGTTTTGATCGGCGGTTGGGCAGTCTGGCTTTATGCCCATACCCTCAAATCGAAAGATATTGATTTAATTATTGATTATGATGAATTGGCTCGACTAAAAAAGAAATTTTTAATCACTAAGAATGAGCGGTTAAAGAAATATGAGATGCAGGTAGAAGAAATCGATGTTGATTTATACCTGCCTTATTATTCTTACTTGGGTATTCCCGTTGAAGAAATAGAAAAATATACCGTTTCTCAAGAAGGATTTAAGGTCCCTATCCCCGAGGTATTGCTGATTTTAAAACAAAAAGCCTTTGAAGGACGACAAAATTCTCCCAAAGGCGAAAAAGACAAAATTGATATTTTTAGTTTGTTAAATTTAAAAGATTTTGATTTTTCAAAATATAAAAGACTCTTAAAAAAATACAAAAAAGAAAAATTCTTAAAGAGCCTTATTAATCTTTTGAAAGAAACTTATGAAGTAAAAGAATTGGGATTAAATCGTCAAAAACTTTCCCGGCTTAAAAAATCTATTTTAGCCAAGATAGGTAAATAATAAGAAAATTTTTTTTAAATTTTTAGTTTCTAATTTTAAATTTTAAATAGTTATTTTCGCTTTATGTTTAAAAATTTAGTCTATCCTTATTAGGAAACAAATAATCAAAAACAAAACGAGGCTTTCGGGCCTCGTTTTATCATTTCCTCTGAAATTAACACTCATTGTTTTTATTGGCAACCTTTTTCGGTACAGGTAAAAGTCACTCCATCGCCAGTACCACTTAGGGTATAAGTACTTGGACCAGTTCTAGAATACGTGTATGAATAACCAGTGCCTGGGAGTGAAGGTTTTTTCCCATAATTATCTAATGCCGGCCAGAGTACCTCGTAGGATCCTGACCCAGAAGGAACATCGCCATTATCATCTTCATACGAACCGATCATTGTATTAATACTATTGATATCTGATTTCATCTTGGCAATTCTAGCCTTTTTCCTTGCCGTTCCCAGTGCTACAATAACTAAAACAGCTAAAATGCCGATAATAGCGATAACCACCAAGAGTTCAATTAAGGTAAAACCATACTTTTTTCTAAAAGTAGGGCTTGAAAGGGCTTTTTTGAATTTAGACATCTTTGCCTCCTTTAGAATTAATTTTAATCTTGTATTTTAATTATATCTAGTTATAAGGAAAAACTCAACAATTAATTTCGATTGATAATTTTGATCTTTAATTTTGTATTTTTTTATTTTTTTAAAATGCTTGCACCAAGCCGTAAATGGGCATAATTACTGAAGCGACAATAATGGCTACACCGATACCCATAATGACCATTAAAATTGGTTCTAAAAGAGAAGACAAGGTTTTGGTCATCGCATCAACCTCGGCTTCGAAAAAATCAGCCAAGCGAGACAATATTTCCTCCACATTACCCGTTTTTTCTCCCACCTCAATCATCTGGGCAACCATCACGGGGAAATTTTTATTTTTTCTTAAAGTGGTTCCCAAACTGGCGCCGGTTTCTACTTTTTTGGCCGCCTCTTCAACTCCTTCTTGATAAAGAGTATTTCCTATTGCTTCGGAAGTAATTTCTAAGGCCTCAAGGATAGGCAGGCCGCCAGCAATCAAGGTCCCCAAAGTGCGAGTAAAACGAGCCATATAAATCTTTCGCGCTAAGTTGCCAAAAACAGGAATCTTAAGTTTAATCTTGTCCCAACTCTTTCTTCCTTCTTTAGTGGAAATCCAAAAGCGAAAACCAAAGACAACCCCAACAATAATCAGCAAAGCAATATACCAATAATCACGGAAGAAATTGGAAACAGCCAATAAAAGTCGGGTGGTCCAGGGCAATTGAATGCCTGATTCTTCAAAAAGCGATTTAAGTTGAGGAATAACCATAACAATCATTAAAATCGCTACTGCCACCAAGGCAACTAAAATAAAGGCAGGATAAGCCATCGCTGAACGAATCTTGGCAATCATCCCATAATTTTTCTCCAATTGATCAGCCAAACGCAAAAAGACCTCATCTAATTTTCCGGAGGCTTCACCCGAACGAATCATGGTGACATAGACCTTATTAAATACCTTAGGATGCTTGCTCATGGCGCGAGAAAGATTGGTGCCGGCCTCCACATCCGTGGCTATCTTATCCAAAATTTTTTTAAACTCTTTATTTTCTGTTTGTTCCTGTAAAATTCTTAAAGCATTAACCAGGGTTAAACCAGATTTAATCATTGTCGCCAACTGCCTTGAAAAGACCACTATCTCTTTTTGAGAAACAACCCGAAGGGCGGGAATGGTAATTTCCCAAACCGGCTTAACCTTCATCTCTAAAGAAACAACAGTAAGATTCATATCGCGCAACAAGGCTGCCGCCGCTTCTTCGTTGGCCGCCTCTACAATCCCACTTTTGGGATTTCCCTCTTTGTCGTAGGCTTTGTATTCAAAGGTGGGCATGATTGGAAGTTAAAAGTTTAAAATTAAAAGTTAAAAGTTAAATATTTATTCGATTACTTGAGAAGTAGCCAGGAGTTTATGGAAAAATTTTAAATCAATAGCATATGGCTCGGCGGTTTCAGCTGTTATCTCGCCTTTTTGCACTAAAGAAGCCAAGGTTTTGTCTAAAGAAATCATATTTTCTTCTTTGCCTGTTTGAATCACATTTTGGATTTGATAAGATTTTCCTTCCCGAATAAGATTGCGCACAGCGGGAGTGGCAAACAAAACTTCGGCGGCAACTGTTCGGCCTCCACCAATTTTGGGCAATAACCTTTGAGAAATTATTCCCAAAAGAATATTAGCCAATTGAGTTCTCACCGTGGGTTGTTGATGGGGAGGGAAGACATCGATAATACGGTCAACTGTCTGGGCAGCAGAATTGGTATGCAAGGTAGCAAAGACTAAGTGACCAGTTTCGGCAATGGTAATGGCGGCCGCAATGGTTTCTAAATCGCGCATCTCTCCGATTAAAACTACATCAGGGTCTTCTCTTAAAACCGAACGCAAAGCATTAGCAAAAGAATGAGTGTCCAGGTGTAACTCTCTTTGATCGATAATGCTTTTATCGTGGACAAATAGATATTCGATAGGATCTTCGATGGTGATGATATGGCAGGCTTTTTCATGATTAATTTGGTCAATCATCGCGGCCAAGGTAGTGGATTTTCCGTGACCTGTGGGACCGGTGACCAAAACAAAACCTTGCGAAGGTTTGGTAAATTCTTGACAGATGGGAGGCAGGCCCAATTCTTCTAAGGTGCGAATGCGCGAAGGCAAATAACGCAAAGCCACACTAATATAACCTTTCTGATAAAAGACATTGACCCTAAATCGAGCCTTTTCTTCTAAAGCGTAAGAAAGGTCTAATTCTTTTTGTTTCTCAAAAAGTTCTCTTTGCTCTTCGGTTAAAATCGAATAGGCTAAAGCCTTGGTGTCTTCGGGAGTCAAGACAGGCATATCGGGAATGGGTACCAAGTTGCCATCGATTCTTAAGGTAGGCGGCACACCCACACAAAGATGCAAATCAGAGGCATTACGACTAAAAACAGTTTCTAAAAGATTTTTTATAGAAAGTACTTGGTTGGCCATATAATCTCCTTTATATTAATAATTTATTCTTTGGTTACGCGCCAAACTTCTTCTAAGGTAGTAATTCCTTTTAAAACCTTCAAAATACCATCTTGTTTTAAGGTTAACATTCCTTCTTCGATGGCTTTCCGGGCAATATCAGAAGCAGAAACCTCTTTAACAATAAGTTCCTCAATTGGCTTATCTACGGGTAAAACCTCAAAGATACCAATACGACCTTTATAACCGGTTCCTTGACATTTGTCGCAACCTTGAGGACGGGGAATTTCCGCCCGAGATAAATCAATTTTCTTTTTTTGGTCCTCTGGCATTTTTTCTACTTCTTTTTTAATTTCTTCCAACTCTTCTTTGGTGGGTGGTTTTTTTTGAACACAATCAGGACAAACCTTTCTTACCAAACGCTGGGCAATAATAACATTGACTGAAGAAGCAATCAAAAAGGGTTCTACCTTCATATCGATTAAACGGGGAATGGCTCCCGCTGCATCATTAGTATGGAGTGTAGATAAAACAATGTGACCCGTCAAAGCGGCATGGATAGCCATCTCTGCCGTTTCAAAATCGCGAATCTCACCAACCATGACAATATCTGGATCTTGTCTTAGGATGGAACGTAAGCCCGAAGCAAAGGTATAACCAATTTCAGGCTTTACCTGGCTCTGGTTAACCCCTGCCATATAATATTCTACGGGATCTTCCAAAGTGACGATATTAACTCCTTCGTTGTTTAATCGATCGATAATCGCGTAAAGAGTAGTGGACTTTCCTGAACCCGTGGGACCGGTGACCAGAATCATTCCATGAGGTTTGTGAATATTTTTTTCAATAATTTCAAAACTGCGGCCGGTGACTCCCAATTGTTCCAAAGTAAGTATGCCGGCCGAGACATCTAAAATACGCATAACCACCTTTTCTCCATTAACTGAAGGGAAGGTAGAAACACGAAAATCAATCTCTTTGTTATCGATTTTACTGCGGAAACGGCCATCCTGAGGTAAGCGTTGTTCATCAATCTTCAAATTAGACAAGATTTTTATCCGAGAGACGATGGCGGGTAAAAGATGCTTGGGCAGGCTGATTATTTTTCTTAAAACCCCATCAATTCTATAACGTACCTGGACCTCGTCTTCTTCTGCCTCGATGTGAATATCTGAAGCATTTGAGGAAACAGCATATTTAATAATCAAAGAAACCACTTTAGAAATGGGCGCATCTTGAATAATCCGGGTAAGCTCATCTTTGCTTTCTACCTTCTCTTCGGCTACTTCTGCCTCTATTTCTTCTGGACGCGCTTCTTCTAAGGTCTTGACTACTTCTTTCTTTAAGGTACCGTATTGATCTAAGGCAAAGTTAATTCCCTCCTCCGTAGTCACAAAGACATCCACCTTATAATTGTTTTGTTGTTTAATAAATTCTAAAGCTTCTAAGGCCTGCAGATTATGGGGATCGCATAAAGCAATTTGTAGGCGGCCATCTTTTTCTGCAAAAGCCACAATTTTATATTTCTTGGCTACGTGTTCGGGAATACGATTAAGAATTTCATTCGGTATAGAGACTCCTTCTAAATCAACAAAATCCATTCCAAAAACAAGCCCCCAAGCCCGCACGAGTCCTTGAGCAGAAACTAAATTCATTTTCCTTACCACTTCCTCAATGGGCTGCCCACTATTGACGCTCTCAATCTTAACCAACTCTAATTGATTCTGGGTAATCAACCCCAACTGCAAAAGAGCCTCTTCTAAACTCATCAAAGCGGCTTCACCAGGCTTGTTTTCGTGTACCTCAGAAGGTACATTAATGGTAGCAGTATTATTCATGGGTTTAAATAAGCTATTAATCTTTTAATTAAAAAAGGGGTCATTCGCTTTCTCTGGATTACTCTTTCTTAAAGAAGAAAGATCAACAGAAAGAGGAAAATTTCCATGGGGCAAAAAGCTGTCTAAATCATCTAAAACCTTAAGGTTAAAAGTGGTTTCTACCTTAGCAATCTGGACAGGTGGAGCCCCTTCTTCTGGCGGAGGCGCCAAATATAAGAAATAAAAAACTCCTGCGCCGATAATCACCAGAATGAGAATGAAGAGTAAAGCTTTGTTCATCGTCCATCTCCTTTGCCCTTTAGGGCATAAAATTATTTTTTAGGTTGAAAATAAGCAGTAATAGCCAAACTAATATTTAAAACCTTTCCTTCTGTGGCTTTTTCAATAGAAATAGCATTTATATCAAAAATCCTTATATTTTTCTCTATGCTTTTGAGATAATTTTTCAAACCGGAAAAACTGCCAGCAATTTTTACAGTTAAGGGAATCTCTTGGTAAAGACCAGAGGCAGAGGTAGAAGGAGAAACCGTAGGCGTTTTTGCTCCCCCACCAGGTGTTCCTTTCATTGCTGTGCCGGGAGTAATTTCGGAAAAGGTCATTCCGTTTTCCCCAGCAATGTTTTCTAATTGAATTAAAATTTCGGGTATCTGTTTTTCATCGGGCAAAGCCAGTTCTACCATTTTTGATTTTTCTTTGGCTACCTGATAATTTTTCTCCAATTCTTTTAAATTTTCTATTCTTTGTTTTAAAACCTCTTCTTCCTGTTGCTTAGCCTTGATTTGTTGACGAAGAGTAGAAATATTTTCGTATAAAGGATAAGCAATAAAAACCAAAATTAAAATATCAATAATGAAAGCCAAAGCAATAATGGTTAATTTGATGATATTAGTTTTTTTCTCTGGTTCCATAAATTACTCCACAATAATAGTTCCTGTATATTGTTTACCTGGACTATGAATGGGGCAATAGTAAATAAACTTTCCTTGTTTTTCGAATTTGTAGGTATAACTCTTCCCCGAAGCAAGATCTCCGCTATCGAAAAGGCCATCAGCACTGGTAATACGATGGGTGACAGTATCCTGATTAATCCAGGTAACTTCTTCTCCTGCCTTAATGGTTAACTCTTGTGGTTTATAACCTTCGGCTAAAGAAATATAAACAACATTTTTTTTCTCCGGTTTACTTTCTGAAGAAGATTCTATTTTAGGCACATGGAGCAAAGCATCCTTTTTTAAATTGAAACTTACTGAAAATTCAACCCTTATCTGTTTATTTTCATCAAAACCCAATTTGGCCGAATCGAGATCTATAGAATCGAAAAAGGTCTCTTTATTAGAAGTGGCTCTTCTTAAACTAACCATCAGTTGAGCCACCGCAGCATAATTTTTGGCCCAACCCGTCACTGTAAACTTATTATCTTTTTCCTCACAGACAATACTTTTATATTGAACATCCAAAGGGGTATAGCCAGCCAAAGTCTCCATCACGTCTGACCAATATTTATGTTTACTGATCAGATTTTGCAGATTATTTAATTGCGTTTGTAAAAGCTTAGCTTCGTTTTCTGTGGGAGTGTATTTTTCTTCTTCTTCTTTTAAAAGATTGACGGAACTTCCTAATCTCTCTAAGTTAGCAGAAAGAGCGTTTTTATAAATAAAGAGCCCCCCGGTTATTCCTATGCCCACCAAAACAAGAAGGATTCCTATGGCTAAAAATCGTGTAGGAAAAATACCTTTGGCTTTTACTTCGACTGGTTTCTCTTCCTTTGGCTTTTGAGGTTCTTCTTTGGGTAAAAGACTAATTTCTACCATTGGTTCACCTTTTGGTTAATTGCTTATATCTTAACAGAACAATTTAAAAAACGCAAACACAATAATTAGGCTGCTTTCCTTAAGGCTAAGCCAACAGCCACCGCAAAAGCAGGACCAATTTCATTGATCTTTTCGGCAAGTGCTGCGGAGTAATTTACGTTAAGCCAAGGATTACCCAGATCTGTCTTTATCCCCAAGTTTTCGTTTAAATAATCGACCAATCCGGGAAGATTTGCTCCGCCGCCCGAAAGAATAATTTCTTTTATCTCGGCAGAACCTTCTTTTTTATAAAATTCTATAGAACGCTTTATTTCCGTTAATAAGATATTAATCATGGGTTGAACGGATTTTAAAATTTGTCCTTCTAATTTTTCGCGTTTTAATCCAAAATCTTTTTTAAATTGTTCAGCCCTTTCATTGGTCACGCCCAAATTAGAAGCAATTGCTTTGGTAATGGTTTCGCTGCCCGAAGTAATAGTCCGAGAAAGCTGTAAAACATGATTTTCTACCACAGAAATATTGGTTTCGTAGGCTCCGATATCCACGATGATTACCGGAGAAGGATTGTCAGGAGAAACCAAAGAGCGAATCAAAGCCAATGGTTCGGTTTCTAAGGCTAAAGGAGTTAAATTGACTGCGCGATAAATATCTAAATACCTTTGCACTAATTTTTGGGGCGCGGCTACCAGATAAACCTTTATTTTTTTACTTTTTTCATCCTCTCCAATTTTTTGCCAATCCATAACCACTTCTTCCAAGGGAACAGGAACATACTGTTTGGCCTCCCAACGAATTGCTTCCGAAAGTTCCTTTTCTTGAACCTTAGGAATAAGAAGAATCGAGCTAAAAACATGCTGAGGAGGAAGTGAACCAACAATTTCTCGGGTTGTCACTCGGGCTCTTTCTAAAACCTCCTGGATGGTCTTAATTAATATCTCTTGATTTCTTACATTATCAGATTCTAAGGTGGTACCCGGAAATTCTAATCCTCCATAAGTCACCAAGTTAGGCTTTTCTCCGCTATGTTCTAATTCAACCACCTTTACTGAATTTTTAGACAAATCAAAACCCAATACTCTTTTCTTTTTACCAAAAAAGATCATAACAAAAGTTAAAAACTATTCTGTTTACAATTTAATAATGGTTATAGAAAAATGTCAATGGTTATTTTTCAAAAATTTCTTCTTTTTTGAACCAAAGCTCGATTTCTAATTTTGCCTCTCTTTTAGAGCCTGAAGCATGAACCAAATTACGCACAGCTCGTTGATCCAGAGTAGCCACCAAAGGTGATTCAAAGGAATAATCTCCGCGAATCGTGCCTGGCAAGGCTTCATGGGGATAGGTCGAACCAACGACCTTTCTGACAATTTCTATAGCGTGCGGACCTTTAATCGCCATGGCCACTACGGTTCCCTCGGTGAGATAATCAACATTCCATTTTTGAATCAACTTACCAATCTCTTTATTAGAGAGTTTGCTAAATTCTTCGCCCGGCGAAAAACCTACCTTTTGGTAAAAATTTTTCACCTTGCGGCCCACATCCTCAAACCACTTCTCATCGTAACCGTAGTGCTTTAAGGCAATCGTTTCATCGATTTTAACCATTTTTAGGCCAATGATCTTTAAACCAATTTTTTCGAATCGACTAATAATCTCTCCAACCAAACCTCTTTGCACACCGTCAGGTTTAATAAGCACTAAGGTTTTTTCTTCCATAATTCTCCTTAATAATTTTATTAGTTTGGAGGCATCGGGGCACCCAGACTCGAACTGGGAACCTCTGGAACCCGAATCCAGTGCGCTAACCAATTGCGCTATGCCCCGTTTTACAAAATTTTTTAATTACTTTAAAATAAAAATAACTTTTTCGCTCCCGTAGCTCAATTGGATAGAGCGACTCCGTCCTAAGGAGTAGGTTGTCCGTTCGACTCGGACCGGGAGCATTTTATCTTAAAAAAGCCGGAAGAATAAGACCAATAGAAAGAGCAATGATCACCAGAATAAAAATTATTCTTATAATCTTCTTATGGGAAAGATGTTGCATAAAAACCTTTTTAATTATTTAACAAGTATGTTATTATTATATTGAAATTATTTTGATTTTTCAATAAAATGTTTGATCGTTTTATTCAAAATTATCAATTTACTTTGGATCCTGACGAGGAAACTATTTTTGAACTACGCAAACACTGGATAGTTTTAGCTTTTAAACTAATCAAAGCTTTCTTTTCTTTGTTAATTCTTTTAATTTTTAGTTTTCTTTTGGGATGGTCGCGTATTTCTCAATCTTGGTTTTTAATAATGATTTGCGGCATTTGGTTTTTGGTCACTTTGGTTTATATATTTTACGAATGGCTTGTCTGGTATCTTGATCTTTACATCCTCACTAATAAAAGAATCGTCGATGTGGAACAAAAAACTCTTTTTTCCCGACAAATCTCCGAATCGAGCCTAGACAAAATTCAAGATGTGGCTTTTGAAATCAATGGTTTTGTTCCTACCTTATTTAATTTCGGTAATGTTAAGATAGAAACCGCAGGCAAAGAAACCTTAATTGTTTTGGAAGCAGTCCCTTCCCCCGAAGATATCCAAAAGACAATTTTTAAAGTCCAAGAAGATTATAAACAAAGGAGTAACAATTGAAAATAGGTATCTCTGGTTATTATCTTTTAAATAAAACTTCGGGTTACGGTCGGCTTATTGATCATCTCTTACCGGCCTTGGTTAAAATCGATAAAGAAAATCATTACGTTATTTTTGTGCCCGAAGAAATAGAAGGACAACAACCGGCCAATTTTGAGACAGAACTAGTTCCTTTAGGAACAAATATCTTAGGAGATTCCTTTGCTCGATTTTGGTGGGATCATTTTCAAGTGCCCAAGGTAGCTTTTAAGGCTGGTGTTGATTTATTACACTATCCTTATCCCACGTTGCCTTTGCCTCGTCAAAGATTTCCTTTGGTGGGTAATATCAACAATGTAATTCATTGGAAATTCAAAGAATATCGACAAGGGACTTTGGTTAAAATAAGACAAGCCTTCAAAGCGAAAAGTTTCCAACAGGCGGCTAAAATTATGGTTCCCTCTATTGCCACTAAAATGGATATTATTAATCTTTTCCATATTCCCAATGAAAAGATTGCCTTGATCCCTTACGGCAAAGATCCCTTGTTTAAAAAGGGCATATCCGCCAGCGAAGCAGAAAATATTAAAAAACGTTATAATTTAAAATTACCTTTTATTCTCTATGTAGGTAGTTTTGACTTCCGCAAAAATCTCAAACGACTGATTAGGGCGTTTGCCATAGTCTCGCAGAAAAGACCAGAACTTAATTTATTAATAGCTGGGGGTATTTCTACGGTAGTCTCGCCATTTGTTTATTCTTTTAGTGAAATGGCTTCGTATGCTCAGAAAATGAAAGTAGCTGGTAAAGTCCATTTTACCCACCTTATTCCTACCGCTGATCTGCGTGTTTTATATAATTTAGCTTCGGCTTTTGTTTACCCTTCTTTATATGAAGGATTTGCTACGGCGGTAATTGAAGCCATGGCTTGCGGTTGCCCCACGGTTGTTTCTAACACATCTTGTCTGCCCGAAATTGTGGCCGATGCGGGAATTTTGGTCGATCCTTATAACGAAAATGAAATGGCAGCAGCTATAGATCGTATTGTTTCTGATCATAACTTACGTAAAACCCTTATTGAAAAAGGTTTATCGCGAGCCAATGATTTTTCTTGGGAAAAGACAGCAATGAGCACTTTAAAAGTTTACCAAGAAGTAGTACAATAAAAACACTTGTTTTTCTTCCCTCAATATGTAATATATAAGTGTTAAATTAATTTTATAAAAAAGGAGTTATTATGGCTAAAAAAGAAACAAAGAAAAAAAGCTCTTCTCAAAAGGAAGGGAAAAGAAAGAAACTTAAAAAAAGAAGTTTTTCTAGGGTTAAATTAACCCTATTAATCATCTTAGGAATAATTGTTTTGATTGTGGCTGTTTTTGGAATAGGAATCTATGGTTTAAAATGGGAAGATAAAGTAACCCGTCAAGTAACCAAAGTTATTCCTTATCCTACAGTCTTAATGGCAGATAAACATCTTCCTTTTATCCATGAAATTAAACTGGCCAGCCTCTGGCGGGAAATGGATTCGGTAAAACGCTATTTCCAAGAATTCCAAAAATTAGACATCTCTAAAAAAGAAAATGAAGAACAATATCAAAAAATGCGTTATCAGATCCAGGAACAGATGCTGGAAAATAAAATTATTGGGGAACAAGCCAAGGTTTACGGCGTCAAAATAGAACAAAAAGCCATCGACGAAGAATATAAAAAAATCTGCGAAGCTAATGGTGGCGAAGCCAAAGTAAAGGAAACGATTGATAAATATTATGGCTGGACAATTGATCAATTTAAAGAAAAGATAAGAGAATACCTGTTGCGTCAAGAATTAGAAACAAAACTAAAAACAGATGACAAGATTAACGCCGAAGCAAAGAAAAAAGCCGAAGAAATTTTAAAAGAAGTGAAAAAATCACCTGATAAATTCGCTGAATTGGCCAAAAAATATAGTCAGGACGAACAAAGTGCTAAAAATGGTGGAGATTTAGGAAAATTTAGTAAAGGAAAAATGGTTCCAGAATTTGAAAAGGCGGCCTTTGCTTTAAAACCAGGAGAAATTTCTGATTTAGTCAAAACAGAATATGGCTATCATATTATTAAGGTAGAATTCAATGATGGCAATGAAGTACAGGCTCGTCATATTTTAATCAAAACAAAATCGTTTAATGAATGGCTGAACGATTTAAAGAACCAAGCCAAGATCTGGCGTTTTTATAAAGAACCCAAGAAAGAAGAAAAGAAATAAAAAAGATAAGAAAACAAATCACAAGAGTCCGTCAATCTTGATGGACTCTTGTTGATTATCCACTATTTACTTTTACAGTCTAATTTTTTAAAATATAAATAAGTTTATTATTTCCTTTTAAAATTTTCTTGTAATTTTCATTTTGAATTTATTTTAAGGAGCCGTAGTTCAGTTGGTTTAGAACGCCTGCCTGTCACGCAGGAGGTCGCCGGTTCGAGTCCGGTCGGCTCCGCCATTTAAATTATTGACAAATCAAAATAATAAAAGGATAATAAAGTCAGAAATTTAAAAAAAAGGAGATGAACAATGGAAACTAAAAGATCTACAAATTTTAAAAAAGTCGACACTCTTTTAAGAATTAATAAAAATAATAACTTCGAAAAAACAAAACAATCATTTTCTGCCGAGGAAATTATTAAAAAGGAATTATTAACAAAGTCAGCCACTTCGCCATCTAAAAGAAACTATCTACAAAAAGCTAAGCCAGTCTTGGCTTTTTTATTTACCTACGCTGCGATTATGATTCTAGTAATTTCTTTTTTACAGCCGGATATAATTATGGGCAAGAAAAATACTTCCAAGGATATTCAGTTTAAAGAAGAATCTGTCAAAGTAACTAATATCAAAAATGAATCAAAAATTCAAACAATTAAAAAGGCTAATAATTCCACAGAGAAAAAAATTACTAAAAGTAATACAACTAATACAAAAAATAAATCTAACGAAAAAAATTCAACTAAAAATAGTTCATCGACAACCAAATTAGCCATAGGCGGATCTTCCCAAATAACAGGATGGGAAAAGAAGACATCGGGTACCACAGAAGATTTATTGGCAGTTGCAGTAGGTGACCAAAATACAGCTTGGGCTGTAGGTAAAAATGGCGTTATTTGTAAAACAACAGATGGTGGTAGCACTTGGACCGCTCAAACATACACCCCAACAGGCGGAGGAAGCGTATCTGAATTTATAGATATATCAGCAGTTGATACTAATAATGTTTGGATATTAGGGTATGTAACGGGTACCAGCCCGGCTAGTAATAATATTATTTTAAAAAGCACCAATGGAGGAAATACTTGGACTCAATATCTTGATACTAACCTTGGGACTAGCAAAACACTTACAAGTATCTCTGCAGGCGACGCTAATAATATTTGGGCTGTGGGTATGGATGGAACAATAACACATACATCTGATGGAGGGAGTAATTGGACTCTTCAATCTTTACCTGGAGGAGCTACAACTTATCTTTATGATGTAGAAGCAGTCAACAAAGATGTAGTTTGGACAGGAGGGGATGGGGGAAATATATATAAAACTACAAATAGTGGAACAAGCTGGACCCTTCAAAATTCGGAAGTCACAACTACAATTCAGCAATTTTCTGCTGTTAACGAAAATGTTGTTTGGGCTCGCTATATTGCTGATGACAAGTTATTAAAAACTATTGATGGTGGAACTAATTGGACAACAGTAAGTTTTCAACCATTCCTTGCCTATGCACCCTCTTATATCTCCGCTGTAGATCAAAATGTTGTCTGGGGAGTAATGCATGGAGAGATTAATTATACATCCGATGGATACACTCAGAATTATTCATATGAAAGTACTGATGTATACCTTACAGCAATAGATGCTATTAGTCAAAACAAAGCTATAGCGGTAGGCAACGGAGGTGGTATTATTTTAGCTACTCCGCCGAGCCCTCCGCCTAGTCCTGGACCAGAACCAGAACAGCAAAAACAATTAGTAACAACCGGATCATCAATTTCAGTCATTGGTCTTTTTGTAGTCTTAATAATGTTAAGCACAGTTTTGTTTATTAAAAAGAAAAGAATTTAGTCTTTTAAGTACTTCCAAATAAAAGCTTTTTAAGACTTAACGCTCCTATTTTCTATATTTCAAAGCCCTTCTTATTTCCCTTTCGCTTTCGCGTTTTTTAATTATCTCTCGCTTATCGTATTTCTTTTTGCCGCGGGCTATTCCAATTTCGATTTTTACTAAGCCTTTTTTTAAATAAACTTTAAGGGGCAAAAGAGTAATGCCTTTCTCTTTTGTTTTACCTAATAGATAATTAATTTGTTTCTTATGCAAAAGCAATTTACGGCTACGACGAGGATCATAAGACTCTTGTCGAGCCATTTTGTAAGGAGCAATGCTGGCATTAATCAAAAAAGCTTCGTTATTATTAATCACTACATAAGCGCCTTTTAGATTGATTTGTCCCAGTTTGACTGATTTTACCTCCGCTCCTTCTAAAACAATCCCCGCCTCTAATGTCTCTAAAATATGATAATCAAAATAGGCTTTTTTGTTTTGAGTAATAATTTCCATATTTAAAATTTTTTAAAGTTTATCAGTTAATAACTAATTCCTTCCAGATAACTGTGCTAGTTGATCAAAATAGATTTTTTGTTTTGAGTAATAATCTTTATTGTATTGTGATTTCCTTGCCTCTTTATTATACTTTAAATAGTTAAAAGAATAAAAATGATCCAAAAAACAATTCAAGATTCCATTAAAAAGGCCCTTATTAAAGCTCAAAAGAAAAAAGAGCTTTCCTTATTTAAGATACCTCCAGTAATTGTCTCTCGACCTACCGAAAAAAAATTCGGCGATTGGACCACCAATATTGCTTTGACCCTTTCTTCTCAAATTAAAAAACCTCCTTCTGAAATCGCCAGTATAATTATAGAAAATATTCCCTCAAAAAATCTTTTTTCTGAAATTAATGAAAAAAATGGCTTTATTAACTTTACCCTTTCTCCTTCTTATTACCAATCCGTTTTAGCTCAAATCTTAAAGGAATCAAATAAATTTGGCCAATTAAATCTTGGTCAAGGCAAAAAAGTTCAAGTTGAATTCGGCAGCGCTAATCCTACGGGTCCTTTACATATCGCCTTTGGTCGTAACTTATTTCTGGGCGATACTTTAGCCCGAATTTTAGAAAAGGCTGGTTTTCGTGTTCAAAGAGAATATTACGTAAATGATTTAGGTAACCAGATTGAAATTTTTGCGCGGTCTGTAGAATTACGTTATTTAGAACTTTTAGGTCAGAAAATTAAATTTCCTCAGGATGGCTACCAAGGAGATTATCCTATTTTGCTTGCTAAAAAGATTAAAGAAAAATACCGCGACAAATTTTTAAAACAGAAACCCTTAGAGCGTCTAACTCGATTTAAAAAATTAGTTATTCCTTTGGTCATTAAAGACGCTCAACATGTTTGTCGTCAAGCAAACATTAAATTCGACCGCTGGTTTCGCGAATCGGAATTGTACCAAAGAAATATTTTTACCCAGGTGCTTAAAATTTTAGAAAGAAAAAAACTGGTCTACAAAAAGGATTTGGCTTTGTGGTTTAAAACATCGTCTTTTGGTGAAAAAAAAGACGATGTAGTTATCAGAGCAGATGGCACTCCTACCTATTTTGGTTCAGATATCGCTTATCATTATCATAAATTTGAAAAACGAAAATTCGATCGGGTTGTCGATGTCTGGGGAGCAGATAATTCTGGGAACGTTGCTCGCTTAAAAAAGGCTATGGCAGCATTAGGATTTAAAGACAAATTAGAAATAGTTATTTATCAATATGTGAAAATTTTAGAAAAAGGGGAAATAGTGGATGTTTCTAAAAGAAAAGGGATATATATTACTCTAGAAGAAGTAATAAACAAAGTAGGACCGGATGCTGCCCGGTTCTTTTTATTACTACGTTCTCCTAATAGTCATTTAGTTTTTGATTTAGATTTGGCTGTTAGTACTTCAGAAAAGAACCCTGTTTATTATATTCAATATGCTTATGCCCGAATCTGTAGTATTTTAAAAAAACTTAATTATTCTCAAACCAAGATCATTAAAAAGAATCGAGTTTCTAATTTAAAGTTAGAGCTTCTCACCCATCCTTCGGAAATAGAGTTAATGAAAAATTTAGTTCTGTTGCCGGAAATTATTACAGAAATTGTTCACGATTATTATCTGATTCATAAATTGCCTTTTTATGCCTATGACTTAGCTAATGCTTTTCATCACTTTTACGACTCTTGTCGGGTTATTGTTTCTGATACAGAAATAAAAAATGCTCGTTTGGCTTTAATTTTGGCTACTAAGGTTGTCCTTAAAAATACCTTAGATTTATTGGGAATTTCTGCCCCTTGTAAAATGTAGTATAATTTCCTCTTGATCAAAAAAATAACTGGTGATAAAATTTATAATGTAACTATTTTTAATTTATTAATAATGAGGGTAATCTATGTCCAATTTAATATGGTTAATTATTATCCTTCTGGGAACAGGAGGAGGATTTACTTTAGGCTATGTAATTCGTAAGTTTAAAGCCAAAGCACAAATTGATTCTGCAGAATCGCAGGCTGAAAAGACTATTGAGAAGGCTAAAACCAAAGCCCGGGAGATTTTATTAGAAGCCAAGGATGAAGCTTTAAGAATTAAAGAACAGGCAAAGAAAGAAGAAGGGGAACGTCGAAGTAAAATTATTGCTTTAGAAGAAAGGCTCTCCAAAAAGGAAGAGATGCTGGAAGAAAAGATTGAAAATTTAGAGCAAAAAAAATCTCTCCTTTCTAAGAAAGAACAAGAAATTGAAGAACTAAAAAATCAAATCAAAGAGATTCGTCGACGTCAAGAACAAGAATTACAAAAGATTAGCCGACTTTCTAAAGAAGAAGCAAAAAAGCTTCTTTTGCAAATGGTGGAAAAAGAAAGTAGTGAGGAGCTGGTAGAACGAATTAAGAAATTAGAAGCCCGATTAAAGGAAGAAGCCGACGAAAAAGCTCGCGAAATTATTAGTGAAGCTATTCAGCGGCTAGCTGCGCCTCAAACAACAGAAACTACGGTTTATACTATTCATCTTCCTTCCGATGAAATGAAAGGAAGAATTATTGGTCGGGAAGGAAGAAATATTAATGCTATTGAGAAAGCCACAGGTGTGGATGTAATTGTTGATGATACACCGGAAGCTATTGTCATTTCTGCCTTTGATCCAGTTAGACGCTACATCGCTAAGATAGCGTTAGAAAAGTTAATTGCTGATGGCCGTATCCAACCGGCCAGAATTGAAGAAGTGGTAAAGGAGGCCAAAAAAGAAGTAGCCAAAATTATTAAAGAGTCAGGAGAACAAGCGGTCTATGAAGTGGGCGTGGCTGGCTTACCTGAAGATCTTATTAAACTTTTGGGCAGGTTACGATTTCGTACCAGTTATGGACAAAATGTTTTAAAACACTCAGTAGAAGTAGCCTTTTTGGCTTCGATGTTGGCAGCAGAAATTGGAGCGGATCAAAATATTGCTAAAAAGGCAGGGCTTCTTCATGATATTGGCAAGGCTGTTGATCATGAAGTTCCCGGATCTCATGCTTTAATTGGTCGAGATATTGCTAAAAAGTTCGGCTTGCCAGAAGAAGTAGTCCACGCCATTGAAGCCCATCATGAAGAAGTACCTTTTAAAACCACAGAGGCTATTTTGGTTCAGGCGGCTGATGCTATTTCTGGAGCCCGACCTGGTGCTCGTCGAGAAACATTGGAATCTTATATCAAACGATTAGAAGAATTAGAAAACATTGCTAATAGTTTTCCGGGAGTAGAAAAATCATTTGCTATCCAGGCTGGTCGCGAAATAAGAGTTCTAGTTATTCCCGAAAAAATAAGTGATCTCGAAGCAATAAAACTGGCTAAAAATATTGCCCATAAAATTGAAAAGGAATTGAAATATCCTGGGCAGATTAAAGTGAATGTCATCCGTGAAACGCGCGCCATAGAATATGCCGAATAAAAAATCTTGACAAATAAAGATTTTCCTTTTAGTTTTAATACAGAATTAATAAAAGGAGGTTAAAATGACCAAAGAAGCTTTAGTAGAAGCTGTAGCCAAGGTCTGCGACTCCAAAGCCCAAGCTGCTCGAGCAGTGGATGCCATGCTCGATGCTATTTCCAAAGCATTGGCTGCGGGACAAAAAGTAACCATTACTGGCTTTGGAACTTTCATGGTTAGTCAAAGAGCAGCTCGTACTGGTCGCAACCCACAAACTGGCGAAAGCATCTCTATTCCTGCAATGAAGGTACCGCGCTTTAAAGCAGGTAAGGCATTAAAGAATGCGGTAAAATAACCCAAGCGAAATTTCCAAATCAAAGAAGACCCATAACGGGTCTTCTTTTATATCTTATTGAGATTTTATTAATCTTTTGCTACAATTAACGAAGTTAATCAAAGCTAAAGTTATAAATTAACTAAACTTTTTCGGGGAGTGGCGCAGTGGTAGCGCACCGGCTTTGGGAGCCGGGGGTCGCAGGTTCAAATCCTGTCTCCCCGACCAGATGCAACTTTCATCGTTTCTGGGGGAATTTGTTTGCTCGCTCGCCTCGCCCCTTCGGCGGGGCGGAGTTTACCCCGCATACAGCTTGCTGTTGTGCGGGGCCCCTCACTCCCGCCAATTCGGCAGGCAGGTCGCAAAAAGCACCGCCAAAGAAGATGTTGCGCGCCCCAGCCCTCCCGTGCGCGGGCGACAACAAGGGACTCCCTTGATGATTTTTGTTGATTGATTTTAATTTATTTGGTATCATTATATTGAAAGAATAACATATCACTTACATACTATCAAATTAGTGAAAATATGGCAACAAAAATCAACATAGGCGAAAATGTAAAGAAGTACCGAACAAAGCAAGGTTTATCGCAAGAGGACTTTGCCCAGAAATCCGGCGTTAAATACACTACTTTGACGAAAATTGAGAGTAATGTAATTAAAAAGCCATCGGTTATTGTCATGGCTAAAATTGCAAAAGCGCTCAATGTTAATATTGAGGATTTGATTAAGTAATATGCAACAAGCAAAAAACTTACTTACAATCAAAGAAGCAAGCAAATGGGCAAGTGATTTTCTAAAGCGGAATATTAGCGAATCAAATATCTCGTATTTGGTGCAATACGGAAAAGTTAGAAAACATAACGGCGGCAATTCAGTATTTGTAGATATAGATGATTTAAAAAAATACTACGAATCTTATCGCGGTTGGCGTGAAATAAACTACAAAAAACGGCTCGGCAATGATTTGAACTGGGCATTGTCTTTTGACCATTTGCGCGAAAAAGATACGACAAAACATGTCCATCGGTTGCACCCATATAAAGGCAAATTTATCCCCCAGCTCGTTCAGTATTTTATAGATAACCATACAGACGATTTCAAGAGAGATGTATATTTTAAAACAGGTGATATAATTCTTGATCCGTTTTGCGGTTCTGGAACCACTCTTGTGCAAGCGCATGAAATGGGTATGCATTCAATTGGTATTGATATATCACATTTTAATTGCATGATTACGGAAACAAAACTCCTTGATTATGACATTGCTTCCCTTGAAAACGAGGTTAAAAAGATAAAACAGGCAATCGCCGGCTACGAAACAGACAGCAACATCACTACCTTTGAAAACGAGCTATTGGCTCGTATGGCTGATTTCAATGATAAATATTTCCCCAGCCCAGAGTTCAAATACAAGGTACAAAGAAAACAAATAAATGAGGAGAAATACTCGGCGGAAAAAGAAAAGGAATTTTTGAAAATCTATAATGAGTTAGTTAAAAAATATAAAATTGAACTTAATCATTTTTCCGCCAAAAATTTCTTAGATAAGTGGTATATCAAAAATGTTAAAAAGGAGATTGATTTTGCTTTTGAGCAAATCAAAAAAATTAAAGATGTAAAAAATAAGAAGATTTTAGCTATAATTTTAAGCCGTACGATTCGATCGTGTCGTGCGACAACCCATTCGGATTTAGCCACACTAAAAGAGCCGCAAGTAACAACCTACTACTGCTGGAAACACAAAAAAATTTGCAAGCCCCTTTTCTCAATAAAGACATGGTTTGACCGATATACAACAGATACGCTTTATCGACTTAAGACTTTTGCAAAGCTTAAAACTAATTCATACTATGCGGTTGTTCCGGCTGATTCCCGTACGGTTGATATCTTCAAAGAGATTAAGAAACGAAACAAAAACTTTCATACGATTTTAGTAAAACAAAAAATCAAAGGTATTTTTACTTCGCCGCCTTATGTCGGGCAAATTGATTATCACGAACAGCACGCTTATGCTTATGATCTCTTTGGTTTTGAGCGTAGAGATGAACTTGAAATAGGCCCGCTTTATAAGGGCCAGGGTTCAGAAGCGCGAGCCTCTTATGTCGAGGGTATTGTAAAAGTTTTGCTAAATTGCAGAAAATTTTTAGCTGATGATTTTGATGTTTTTTTGGTTGCAAACGATAAATATAATCTTTATCCGACAATTGCCGAGCAAGCAGGCATGAAAATTGTTAATCAATTCAAGCGGCCTGTATTAAATAGAACCGAAAGGGACAAGTCGCCCTATTCGGAAATAATTTTTCATTTAAAAAACGGAAAATAATATGGCACTAACGACACAACAAAGCAAACAAATAAAAGATTATCTGATCGAGAAAATACGTCAGAAATTAGCAACTTACAATCCGGAAACCAACTCAATGCCTTTTCATTTTCGCTTGCTCGGCAAAGATAGAATGGCTTTGTTTTCTTTTATTCAGTCGGTAAATACAATGCTCGGTACTTCAATTTTTGAGCAAGTCGGTAAAATGATTGCTGAACCAAGAGCGAACCGCGCTATTGGTCAATATAAAGAATTTGAGGGGTATATCAGTAGTGAGGCGGTTCTGAAAATTGACAGCATTATGCGCGATTTACGTTCGGCTTCGCGAAAACCGGATAAAGAAAAAGAAACAAAAGAGGTTTTGGCTGTAGCCAATAAAGGTAATTTAGGAAAGAAACTTAAAAAACGCGTTGATCTTTTTGTGGAGATCAAGGACGGGACAGAATACTATTTTGAGGTGAAAACCGCAAAACCAAACATCAACGAATTTATCGGCATTAAAAACAAATGCTGGATTGGATTGCGATGCGCGGCAGTGAAAACCCAAAAGCAAATGTTAAAACAATAGTTGCAATCCCTTATAATCCCTACGAGCCGAAACCATACGAACGCTGGACATTGCAGGGATTATTTGATTTACGCCAAGAAGTTTTGGTGGGGCAGAAATTTTGGGATTTGCTCGGTGGCAAAAATACTTACGAGGATTTGCTGAAAGTTTTTGAACAAGCTGGCTTGGAACTTTACGACGAGATAGATAAGAAAATGAAAAATCTAAATCATGGTTAATGACATCAAAAATGATACTTCCAGATTATCCAATTCAATCAAAAGACAATGATAAGTTGAAACGCGCACCACTTGCTCAAAAAGTGGCTGATTTGATTTTAGCGTTTAAGGGTTCTGAAAGTTTTGTCGTTGGTGTTGAGGGTGCGTGGGGTGCGGGGAAACATCTTTTATCAATATGGTTTTGGAAACATTAGGCAATGAGGTTTATCATTTTGTCTTTAATCCTTGGAATTTTTCGGACCAAACCTCGCTACTAAAAGATTTCTTTAGCTCTTTTTCGAACATTGAACCAATCACAAGTAGAAAGGATTTAAAGAATAAACTTACAGGATACGCAAAGAAACTATCTGATTATGGATTTCAAGGCATAAATTTATCCGTTATTTCTTTCAACCCTTTACAAAAATTACTGAATGAATCTTTAAGTGACATTCGCGACGGCCTGAATAAAAGTTTGGGCAGTTTAGAGAAAAAAGTCGTTATCGTCATTGACGATATAGATAGATTAGATACTGACGAAACAAAATTGATTTTTAAACTCGTAAAATTGACGGCTAACTTTCCTAATACCGTTTTTCTTTTAGCATATGACAGAAACAGGGTTGAAAAGAGATTGACGATAGAAAAAGACGGCTTTGAAGGCGGCGAATATCTGAAAAAGATTGTCCAAGTATCTTTTGTACTACCAGAGCCGGATTTACAAGATTTATGGCAAATTTTATTTGAAGATTTAGACGCAACGATTAAGGCGGTTTATGGCGAAGTAAACGTTGATGATAAAAGATGGGGCAATTTATTTCATGCGGGCTTGAAAAACTTGTTTATCACCATAAGAGACATAAAACGATTTATCAGTTCTTTAAGATTAGATTGGTCTATTGTAAGTAAAGACGATATTACGCCAGTAGATTTTATAGGTGTTGAGGCGATCCGCGTTTTTACGCCTCAATTCTATGGTGCGATGAGTGCAAACAAACATCTTTTTACCGCAACAGACAGTTTATATGTTGGTTTGAGCTCAAGAGACGATAAAAGTGCGAGGGAAACAAAATATAAGGAATTGATAGAGCTTGTTCCGGCAAATATAAAACAAACGATAGATGAAATTTGCAAGCAACTTTTTCCCCAGCTTGATTTCAGAACATCTTATCCTCATGACTGGCAGCAAACTTGGCGGAAGGAACTGCGTGTTTGTTCGGAAGAAAAATTTGATTTTTATTTCCGCTTGGGTATTCCAACGGGGGTAGTTTCCGAGGCAGAGTTAAAGGCGGTTATAAAAACACTAGACAATCAAGATAATTTTTTGAAAAATCTAAAAAAATTTAACGAAGAAAAGCGACTTCGTAAAATTTTAAGTCGGTTAATTGATTATCTTGACGACATAGATAAAGATAAAATCAAAACTTTTATTTTAAGTCTTTGGCAACTTGAGGAAGAAGTAGACGACAAGCGTTTTGGTATCTGGGATTTAGAGGATATAGATACGCTTGTTTCAAGGTTGAGTTATCACTTAATTAAACAAAAAATAGAAAAAGGCACAAGGGGCGCATTTATTACGGAATTAGTTAAGAATAGTCCTGTCTTATATCCAGCGATTAAATTTGCTGGTTTGGTCGTTCATGAATTTGAAGAAAAAAATAAAAAACCGAACGAAGAAATTTTGCTTGAAGAAACGGAGATAGAAAAATTGAAGTCGGCTATTTCTGAAAAATTTAATGAAATTGATAAAAGTAAGTTGAAAAACAATAAACATTTAGCATTCTTGCTATTTCGTTGGAAAGAAAGCGCAGGCGAGGAAATAGTCAAAAGTTTTATAGCCGAATTACTGAAAAGCAAATCTGATACAGCAACCCTTTTGTCTGCTTTTGTTTCGGATATTTTCTCTCAAGGTATGGGCGATTATGTTTCAACAAAAAAACGAGAATTAAATAAAAAATCAATTGAAGCCATTTATCAAATTGATGAAATTGAGAAAGTTGTAAATAGTATTACTGACGCAGAATTAAAAAATTTTAATGAGCAACAAAAGGAAGCGATAGAATTATTTAAAAAACCGAAGAAATCTGATATATTTGATTAGGAATTTAGAACCTGACCCACCTACTGCCCAATTTTGATGTCCCGCCGCCGTCCGAAAAAGCGCTCTCGGGTTTCCAGCAGGCGGGCAGAAAGGAAGGGGGTCTGGGGGAAATGAATTTTTGCCCGCCCGCCGTTTTTTGGGTGGTGGGTGAGTGTGCGGTTGCCTTTGGCGACGCACAGGTCAGTTAGAATTTAGTTCAAAAAAGGTTCGCACTGCGTTTAGTGAGTGCGACTATTTTTGAATATTAAGTAAATTTACCGGGCTAATTATTTTAAAACAGGTCGATATTCCCAGCGATCAGTAAATTCGGCTTGCTTGCCGGGATTCCAGTTTTGAACTGGTGTCAAATAACCCACAATTCGAGAATAGATTTCGGTTCGACGGCCACATCGCGGACAAACTTTATGCTCTCCCGCCAAATAACCATGGTTAGAACAAATACTAAAGGTGGGAGTAAGAGTAATATAGGGCAGGTCAAAATTTTCCAAAATTTTTTTTACTAAAGTTTGGGCCCCTTCCGCAGTGATCCTTTGTCCTAAAAAGACATGAAAAACCGTTCCTCCTGTATAAAGGGTTTGTAAATCATTTTGGTGTCTTAAGGCTTCTTCTAAATCAGAAGTATAACCTACTGGTAATAAAGTGGAATTAGTATAATAAGGAATCTTTTTTCCGGCTGTTTTAATTGCTGGGTATAATTTTTTATCTAACCATGCTAAACGATAAGCCGTACTTTCTGCCGGCGTTGCTTCCAGGTTATAGATATTCCCAGTTTCTTTTTGGAAACGCACTAATTCTTGGCGCATAAACTCTAATACTTCCCGCGCTAAATCCTTTCCTTCGGGCGTACTAATATCCTTTCCTAAAAAATTCAAACAAGCCTCATTCATCCCTACCAAACCAATGGTAGAAAAATGGAATTTCAAAGTACCTAGGTATTTTTGAGTAAAAGGCAAAAGTCCGCTTTTCATATTTTCTGCTACTACCTTTCTTTTAATTTCTAAACTTTCCTTAGCTAATTGTAATTGTTTTTTTAAACGAGCAAAAAAGTCTTTCTTATTTTTAGCCAAATAACCAATACGAGGAAGATTGATAGTCACTACTCCCACTGAACCAGTACGGTCGGCAAAGCCAAAAAATCCTCCAGTACGACGATATTTCAATTGAGAAAGATCTAAACGTAGGTGACAACACATACTGCGAATAGAATGAGGATCCAAAGGACTGCGGATAAAATTTTGAAAATAAGGAATACCATATTTAGCAGTCATTTCAAAAATCAAACGGGCAGTTTTAGAAGACCAATCAAAATCCGATGTCACATTATAAGTAGGAATAGGAAAAGAAAAAGCCCTTCCGCGACTATCGCCTTCCAACATAATTTCTGCAAAGGCTTGATTAATCATCTCTACCTCTGGCTGGAATTCGCAATAGCGCTCTTTTTGTAATTGTCCACCAATGATTACTGGTTTTTGAGCTAAATCATCGGGAACATTTAAATCAAAAGTAATATTAGTAAAAGGCGTCTGCCCGCCCCACCGCGTCGGTAAATTCAAAGTATAAATAAAACCCTGAAGTTTTTGCTTTACTTCTTTGTAAGAAAGTTTATCCCTCCGAATAAAGGGAGCCAAAAAAATATCTAAAGAATTGATGGCTTGAGCGCCGGCCCATTCATTGGTCACAATACCCAAAAAATTAGCCAATTGATTTAAAGCAGAGTCGAAATGTTTAGCTGGTGCACAACTTACTTGCCAAGGAACTCCTACGCCCATAGTTAGAATATCTTGGATACTCCAACCGGCGCAATATCCACAAATGCCCATATATAAATTATGAATATGAAGATCTCCTTTAAGATGAGCTTGTCTTATACAGGCAGGATAAATTTCGGATAGAACATAACGAGTTACCACTTCACCAGCCAAACGCCAAGAAACTGAAGAATAAGAAAACATCTGATTAGAATTTTCTTTGGTTTTCCAAGTTTTGCGACCTAGATAATCAGAAACCAATTCTTTAATCTTTAAAATATTAAGTTTTCCTTTGGTCATAAAACCTCCTTTTTACTTGCTTTTAATATACTACAAAATATAAATCAAAACTACTTTAATTTCTCAAAAAAATTTTTTATAATTAACAAGTAGTTTGAAAAATGCGGGCGTCGTATAGGGGTTATTATACCAGCCTTCCAAGCTGGAGACGGCGGTTCGAGTCCGCTCGCCCGCTCACTCCGTTCGCGGTCGATACGGGGGCTGACTAAAGTCAGAGCCGCTCGCCCGCTCACTCCGTTTATGGTCAATACGGGGGCTGACTAAAGTCAGGCTACTTCCCCGCTTCTGTCCCTGTAGCTCAATTGGATAGAGCAACAGCCTTCTAAGCTGTAGGTTGGAGGTTCGACTCCTCCCAGGGACGCTCTAGAAAATTGAAAATTGAAAATTGATTGGTGATCGGTGATTAGTGATTTTACGTTTAACGTTCACGTCGTACGTTACGTTCTGCGTCTACCGGTTAATGAAACTTCTACCGTCACCGTCTAACCATCAACGTAACCATCAACGTAACCGTCCAACCTTTAACGAAACCTACTACAAGTTTGCCATCAATTTTGAATTTTGAATTGTAATTTTTCACTTTTCACTTTAAACTTTTAATTTTAACCATGGTGACCGTGGTGTAATGGTTAGCACAGGAGTCTGTGGAACTCCTAGCACGGGTTCAAATCCCGTCGGTCACCCCACCTAATAAAGTACAGCCTCTGGTAAGACAGAAAAATGGTTTTGCCTTTGAGACTCAAAATAATTTATAATTATTTTGGAAGAACCTTTTAAACAAATAATATAATTTAGGAAGTAGTTATGAAGAAAAAAATCAATTATCGAAGAGTCGCCTTTTTGTCGATTTCTTTTTTAATTATTATTTTTTTGTTGGCGCTAATAGGAGCAGTTATTTGGGCGCAAACTAATAATGGCTACCAAACCTTAACTCGTCTTACACAAGACAAACCAACGGATTATTGGTTAACTAAGGTTTATTATGGTCTTTATAAAAAGTATCCTTCTCCTAGTCCTTCTTCGGAAGGAGAAAACAATATCTCTGCCCCCTCAACTAACGAACCTAGTTATCAAAAAACAGATATTTTTGTAAATATAGCGCTTGCTACTGATAAAGATCTATATCATTCCGGCGAACAGATTAAAATTAATCTTAATGCCAATAGTAAAAAGGATATCAATAAAGCTACTTTGTATCTTTATGGTATTCCTAACAAATATAATGAATATACAATTTACGAAATAAAAGAAATCAGTCTTAAAAATGGTGAAAATTCTTTCAGTTTTTCACTTAATCTGCCTTATTGTAATTCTTGCTCGGGAGTAAAAGAAGGGGATTACTTTATTTATACCAAAATCGTCAAAGACAATACCCTTATTGGCCAACAAGAAATAAAAATTAGTTTAAGACAATAGTTCTAAATTGGATAAATTATAGTCACTTTTATCGATGGTAAAATAATGAATAAAATTTCCCAAAACAAACTAAGAATAACAAAAGTTGTTCTTCTTGTTTTTATATTATGTGGTTTTAAAGATGTGTTCAGCTTTATAACTCCCAACAAGGTCTTATCAGCTGGAAATAAAATTAGTAGTTTACAAATAAATAATCCTTATGACTTTTCTAAATCATTAAGAATTCTTATGCAAACCCATTGTCATACTACCCAAAGCGATGGGCAAGACACTCCCCAACAATTAATAGAAAAATATTATAATTTAGGATACAAGGCTTTAGCCATCACCGATCATGATAGAATCACCTGGCCCTGGCCAATTAATCCAGATCAGATGGTGCCTGTTATGGGCAATGAGCTTACAGGCACTAATTGGCATATGGGCAGTCTTTTTAATGATTATTTAAGAGGGAATGGAAATAATGCCCAAATTTGGATTAATGAAATAAATAAAAGAAATGGTTTAGCGGTAATTTGTCATCCTGGTAGGTGGGGGAAAACTTGCAATGATGTGAAAAGTTTAGTAGGGTATCAAGGCATTGAAATTTATAATAGAAAAACCGAAGTTGTCTATAATATTAGCTCTGTGAAAGATTTATCTTTATGGGATTGTTTATTAAGTAGCGGTAGACAAGTATGGGGATTGGCTGTTGATGATTATCATGGTGGAGAAGAAAATATTGATTGGGGGAAAATAATTGTTTTGGCTAATGATTATACAGAACAAGAAATAAAGAATAATTTAAAATCGGGCAATTTTTATGCCGTAGTGGGCAAAAACAATAATTTAGCTTTTCAAAATATCAGTGTAAATAATCTAACTTTACAAGTAACTACTAATATATCGGCGGACATAAAATTTATTGGCAATAACGGAACTACATTAAAATTAGCGAGTAACACAACACAAGCTGATTATGTAATTAATGGACAAGAAAAGTATATACGTATAGAAGCAAGCTGTCCTCAAGGCACTATTTATTCTAACCCTCTTTCCTTGAATCGCATCCATCCTTCGGGCACCCTAATCCAGGTCAAGTCGCCTTATTCACCAAGCGAACCAGCTGTTTATCGTATTGATGGGAATCAAAAACGTCTCATTCCTGATCCTTATGTTTATTCTTCTCAATTTTCTTGGAATAAAATTATTGCGGTTTCTACTTTTGAAAGAGATAGCTACTCTTCTGGAACGCTTTGGCCTTTCCGTGATGGCGAATTAGTCAAAGAACAATCAAATCCTACAGTTTATGTTTTCGAAAATGGCCAAAAAAGAGGAATTACCTCAGCTAATATCTTTAATGCTTATCGGTATAAC
>Ga0315298_1002257_pt1 | contig 33103 bp, 26 predicted proteins | sample WHS_1_MG_FD_203077 | JGI IMG/M metagenome (GOLD analysis project Ga0315298, IMG submission 203077) | Extremophilic microbial mat communities from Washburn Hot Springs, YNP, Wyoming, USA - WHS_1_MG | ecosystem: Environmental > Aquatic > Thermal springs > Hot (42-90C) | place: USA: Wyoming... | reverse complement strand
ATTATACTCCAAAGGCCGCACCGTGGTGACCGCACTACTCGCTGCCAGAGAAGCAGATACTGACAAACTGAGCCAACTCGCAGTTTGAAAATCTTCGCAAATATGATCGATTTCGCAATATAACAATCCAGCCCGGCGTAGCCGGAACCAAAGTTGCCTGATGCCCAAAGACGCCGGGCCTGCGCCCCTTCATCAGAAAGCTCTACGCCGCCGGGCTGGGAAATATCTGAGGCGACTTCGTCGCCCACGGGGGGGTGAAATTGGGATCAATGCCCGAACAGCTTCAAGACAACAGTCTCGAACCATCCCCCAAAAATCAACTCCGTGCCTGTCCCCGCGGGAGAGGGAAAACATAATCCCGGTCCCAGATGCTCGCCGCTGTCGCCCATCTCACCGCATTCGGCTTGGTCATCAATGATCACGGCTCAATTCATGCAACTGCGGACGAAGTCCGGCCCAGCCGTGGTTGTTGCAACAACGACTTGACCAACTCAACCCGTTGCCCAGGATTCCCTCTCCCCCTGGGAGAGGGCAAGGGTGAGGGCCCAACCGGTCAATGAACAGTCAACCTCCAAAACACTCGACAGGACCAATCATGAAACCGTGCAGAAACTCTGAGCAGATTCTGCAACATTGTACTCCAAAGGCCGCACCGTGGTGACCGCACTACTCGCTGCCAGGGAAGCAGATACCGAGAAACTGACCAAACTCGCAGTCTGAAAATCTTCGCAAATATGATCGATTTCGCAATATAACAATTCAGCGCGGCGCAGCCGCAACCGAATGATCGTGGCGAGATAAACGCGTTTGTTCCAGACTTGGCACTCCACTGCGCCGCGCTGAAAGGGGCGACTTCGTCGCCCACGGAGGGGGGTGAGATTGGGATCGATGCCCGAACAGCTTCAAGACAACAGTCTCGAACCATCCCCTAAAATCAACTCCGTGCCTGTCCCCGCGGGAGAGGGAAAACATAATCCCGGTCCCAGATGCTCCCCGCCGTCGCCCATCTCACCGCGTCTGGCATGGTCATCAATGATCACGGCTCAATTCATGCAACTGCGGAGCAAGTCCGGCCCAGCCGTGGTTATTGCAACAACGACTTGACCAGCCCAACGCGTTGCCCCGGATTCCCTCTCCCCCTGGGAGAGGGCAAGGGTGAGGGCCCCAGACCGGTCAATGAACAGTCAACCTCCAAAACACTCGACAGGACCAATCATCAAACCGTGCAAAAAGTCTGAGCAGATTCTGCAACATTGTACTCCAAAGGCCGCACTGTGGTGACCGCACTACTCGCTGCCAGGGAAGCAGATACTGACAAACTGAGCCAACTCGCAGTTTGAAAATCTTCGCAAAAACGATCGATTTCTCACTATAATTGTCCAGCCCGGCGCGACAGAGCGCTCACCTCGTAAGGAACACCTCTACCACGCCCAGATCATTCGGCTGCGGTTACGCCGCGCTGGATAATTTTATAGTGAGTAACCGATCATACTTGCGAAGACTTTCAGGCTGCCAGTTTGCTCAACTTGTCAGTATCTGATTTTCTGGTACCGAGCATTGCGCTCACCACGGGTGCGGCCTTCGAAGTATTACATTGGATAATCTCCGCGGGACCAAATATGGGGACAGACACGATGTCCGGTATGCCGATCAGGAACGTTCAACGTGAAACGTTCAACTCTCAACGTTCAACGGGGCGACCGAAAGGGCGCATGGTAGGCGGGATATGGGGACAGACACGGAATTCAAGCACCATGCGAACCCCACTGTCCGCCGTGGGCGACGAAGTCGCCCCTTTCAGCGCGGCGGGACACAGCGGTATTCCTGCAACCAGCACAATGGTTGCGTCTCGAACATTTGGTTGCGAGTGTGGCCGACGCTGTGGCTAACTTTTCCCGTGCGGGTTTACACGAGATACAAACCGATACGGCCAAAGTGGCACTGGCACAACGCATGGTACGCGTTGGGGTCAGTCGTCGGATTGTTGTTCTTGGGGTGGATGATTTGGCGCATGGCGCGAAGCTACGACGTTCAACCTGCGCTCGTGGAAAACAAACCTCTGTCTGCCCGGGCACCAGTGCCGGCCCAACCGGCTCGGCCGACGAATGCTCCTGTTGCACAACCGGTGCAGCCCATGGTTACAAACACCGCGCCAGCTTTGCAGCCGGACATAGCCGAGACACCCGGGATGCGTCCCGTGCGCGATGTGCTTGAAGCTCAGATTGCTTTGGCGGCCCGGGGAATATCGTGCGGGCCGTTGGACGGAGTTCTCGGGTCCCAGACACGCGCGGCATTGCGAGCATACCAACGCAGCGCGGGCCTGCTCATTAGCGGCATGCTTGACGCACAGACACGCCGGGCTTTGACCGTGAAAACGCCCGTATTCACCAACTACGTTGTGACCAGGGAAGACGTCGCAAGGCTGTTGCCCGTGAGTCCAACGTGGGTCGGAAAATCGCAGCAGTTGCGAATGGACTACGCGACGTTGCTTGAATTGATCGCTGAAAAGACACGATCGCATCCGGGTCTGGTGCGGCGCCTGAACAATGGTGTTGACTGGGACGCTTTGGGACCGGGTACAGCAGTGACCGTGGTGGCTCTCGAAGAACCGCGCGTCAGGGCTCAAGCTGCATCGGTTCGGATTTCGTTGGCGGACAAGATTCTCGAGGTGTTCGATGCCGATGGAAATCTGATCGCACATTTCCCGTGCAGCATTGCGCGGGCGGTTGAAAAGCGACCGCTCGGCCAGTTACGGGTGGTGACCGTTGTTCGCAATCCGAATTACACTTTCAATCCACAGTTGTTTCCAGAATCTGCGGAAGCAAGGCGTTTGACCCAGAAACTGATCATACCTCCCGGACCAAACAACCCTGTCGGGACCGCGTGGATTGGACTGGACAGGCCCGGGTACGGCATTCATGGCACGCCGAATCCCGAACAAGTCGGGCGCACGGAATCGCATGGGTGCTTTCGTCTCGCCAATTGGGATGCGGAGTTTTTGGCCGGGCTGGTTTGGGTTGGAATGCCGGTTTACGTAGAATAGGGAGCGACGGCGATGAACGTGGCGGTCGTGCCGTCCGGAGTGTTCAGACCGGTATCGATGGTTTACCGATCGGAAGCGTTTTGCTGAAGAACTGCGGCACATGCGCGGCGGAGGTATTCTTCGTACTGCCAATCGCCGCTGCTGCCTGTCTGGCGTGTTACGACAAGATCGAGGCTTGGGACAAAAGCGATCAGTTGGCCGCCCGAGCCGGGTTTACTTCTGGCATCGGGCGGAATGTTTTCGCCGCTGCGGTTGTCAGCAGGCCAGTGGCGGGCGGGCAATTCCCAGCCATGGGAGAACACTTGTGGGTTGAGCTTCCATCTCATTTCGGGGGTCGTGACGTTGTGGGTAGGCTGAGCTGTTTCGCGGACGAACCATTCCGGGATTATCTGGTCGTTGTTCCAGCGCCCGTTGTGGAGCATGCAATGTGCAATCCGCGCAAGGTCACGTGCCGACATGCCAAGGCCGTGTGACGGATGTCGTCCGATCTTTTCATTGCCGACGTAGTATTGGAACCACCAGCGTTCGATGCCGAGCGGCTTGAACAGGGCTTGAATGGCGAACTCGTCGTAGGGTTTGCCGGTGACGGTTTCGCAGACCAATGCTGCGTGGGCGAAAGCATGCGTTGAGTAACCGCAACCTGTGCCGGGATCGAACGCGAGTTTTGCTGTGCGCCGGTCTCCAGTGTGGCCGAGGATGTATTCCCACGACCCGTCGTTGGGCGCACCCGTGGCCTCCGGGCAAATTCCGGAAGTGTGATTGAGCAACTGCCTTACTGTTATTTGTGCTTTGCGCGGGTCTGACAGCGGCTGTGCCCATGGAATGAAATCGAAAGCCTGATCGCCAAAGGTCATTTGCTTTGGTGTTTTTCCATGTCGGCTTAATTCGGAGGCAATCGCCAACGTCGTCGCGCAAATTGCTTTGGACACCGAAGCGACGCGGCCTGTGTCGGTTTTCGAGCTGTTTCCGCGTTCGAGTTCCAAGACGATGTATCCGTGTCGGATGACGACGGCTGCGAAATTGCGGTTGTCTGATTTGAGGAGCCAGTCGCGCAGTTCTTCAAGCTTTTCCGGGTCCATGCCGGCGATTCTGCGGATGTCGTCCGGTTTGTCCAATTTACGCCAACCGCCTTTGGACTCGGGGGGCGGGAAATAAACCTCCGCTTCCGCCGGCTGTGTGCGGAGTTTGGGGGTAGCGAGGCGAATGTCTTTTGTGGTCGCCTGAGACAATTGGCCGTGGCGGCGGTGGATGCTCGACGCGGAATCTGTGATGGCGGATTCGATGGTATCCGCTGAACGGCCGCCGTGTGCGGCAAAGACAAGGCACAGAGCCGAGATTATCACTTGTGTATTCATGTGTAGCGGCATTGCTCAGCGCGGCGCAGCCGCAGCCGAATGAATCTGGGGCGAGGTAAAGGCGTTCCTTCCAAGCTAGGCGCTCTGTCGCGCCGCGCTGAAAGGGGCGACTTCGTCGCCCAACGGGGGGAGGTGCGAGTGGGATCAGCGGACGAACAGTTCGAAGGCAAAATTCTCGAACCACACGCTGATCTGCGATTTCCGCGCAGATTATCAGATATCATACTCCAAAGACCGCGCTGTGTTGACCGCACTGCTCGCTGCCAAAGAAGCAGATCCTGAAAAACTGAGCAAATTCGCAGCCTGAAAATCTTCGCAAACATGATCGATTCCTCACTATAATAATATAACGTCGTGTTTTGCGGCTGATGATGCGAAGCCCAATAGTAACTTTGATCGCCGCGGGCGCATTCAAATTCAAATATCAGAGCGGCGCGCAACCGCGATCAATGACATCACCGCGTCGCAGCCGGAACCGAATGACAACAGCGAAACAAATGCATTCGTTACAAGCGCGGCGCGACACAGCGGTATTCCTGCAACCAGTACAATTGTTATGACGTGAACATTCGGCTGCGGCTGCGCCGCGCTGAGTTACCGGGGTTCTTGGGAGCGGGATTCGATCCCGTTGGCGGACGCTGCAAGATTTGGCTGAAAGTATTCTTGAGGGACGCGCGCTGCTCTGAGAAGCTCTTTGCAGTGCGGTTAACCTTTCAACGGAGAAGGACCATGAGTCGGGCATCGAGTTATTTAATGATCGTTCTGGCGTGTTGTGCTGCGCTTACACCGGGTTGCGCCATCAGAGGCAAAACCACGCTTGAACGGCAAATAGGCGAGTCGGTTGTCTTTATAGGGCAAGAACCGGCGTCGTTGGCGCATGTTCCCGTCCCAAGCCAGCGAGTTGTGGTTCGAAACACGTACCTGCAAGGGCCCGACACGGTCACTTACGAAGATGGAAGGGACTATGTGGTGAATTATCGGGCTGCGACGATACAGCGCCCGCCCGGTTCGCGATTGCCGGATTTTCGGACGAACGTTCTATATGGGCAGGAACAATTCGATCACACGAAGTTCCCCGGCTTTGGCAATACGAAGTACTTTGCATTTGTGGATTATTCGTATGTGCCTGTTGCACCGTGGCCGGTGCAGGCTTCGCAGGTGCATCTGCTCAAATCGACACATGCCATGCTCAAAGCCGGCAAACAGGTCAAGATTGTTGCGTTTGGCAACAGCATTACTGCCGGTGGCGACGCTACAAAGCCGGAGTTGGTTTTCTGGCAACGCTGGGCTGATGCGCTCCAGCGCAAGTACCCACAGGCCAATGTAACCGCCGTCAATGGGGCCACAGGGGGTGATTCAACGGTTCAGGGGTTGCAGCGGCTTCAGACCAAGGTGCTCAATGAGAGGCCGGACCTCGTGCTGATTGGTTTTGGGATGAACGACCACAACGTTGGGGGCGTGCCTATCCCACAGTTCAAGGCTAACCTGCACGAGATGATTGAGCGCATTCGAAGCGAGACAGGCGCTGATGTAATTCTGTTCTCGGCGTTTCCGCCCAATCCGAAGTGGAAGTTCGGGTCGCATCGGATGGCTGACTATGCCGAGGCGACTCGGCAGGTGGCTGTGGAGTCAGCGTGTGCCTACGCAGACGTGTTCACAAACTGGCAGTCTGTGGCAGCGCACAAGAAACCCGAGGATTTGTTGGGGAACAACATCAATCACCCGAACGATTTCGGGCACTGGATTTATTTCCGGGTCCTGGACGCACTCGGCTTGTGAGTGTGAGATCCGGGTTAGCGGTTTCAATCTTGGGCCGGCACGGATAATCCTGTTCCGATCGCGGCGCTTGAAGCGAAGACCTTTATCTCATCCCGATCATTCGGTTTCGGCTGTGGCTTGACACGACTGCGGCAACGTTGATTTGCCACAAGCCTGGGTTGAGGCGGCGAAAGCAGCGGTTGAAGAGCGCAGTGGACCAACTGACGCGCGCGGAAAACGACGGCGATGACGTCGTGCGAACTGCAACAGCAGTTGTCTTTTTACCAACAGGCATCGATCGCTTGTAAGATTCACGATTAAGAAAAGAGCATTTATTGTGCCGGATGCGGTGGGCGAACTCAGTCTTTGTTGGCGAGAAGGCGATTTACGATCAGGTCGGGTGTAAGTCCGCGGATTTCGACGACCTTGTGACGTGAAGAGTGGCCGCGGCGGATTTGAATGGAGTTTCTCGGGCAATCGAGGAGTTTGGCGAAAAACCTGACCAATTCGACATTTGCTTCATTATCGACGGGTGGCGCGGTAAGCCGCACATGCAATTCGGGTCCGCCTGTATCCCGGACTGCGTTTTGTGCGGCGCGTGGTTGGACTTTGATCGAGATGGTAACAAAGTCGGAAGACGGGTTGAGCCATGCCGGGTTCATAGTGGCAATCGTCTGAAAAGAACGCTCAAGAAACGTTCTGCGGCCGTCCACGCGAGCCATACAAGGGCAAGCGCGGCGGCGCCTGAGAAATCGACGCGCCCGGTGCGAAGCGGTGCGCGTCGCAGCGGGCCGAGGATGTTGCGGCTGGTGACGTTGACAAAACTCCAAAACGAATGACTGCCAAGATACAGGTATGTGTTCACGATGCCGAGGAACAAGACAACAACGATCAGGTACTTCCACGCCAGAAAAGCGCCGAGGCCGACGACGAGTGCCTGTTGGATCATTTGTGCGGCGGAGGTTGGGCGGACGGCCATTCCGGCTTCAACGAGGTATGGGTTTGCGAACACCCAGGCTGCGGCGAGAACAAACGCCGGCAACGTGATTTTGAGAACGGCGGGGAGGTTGTGGAGCCAGCCGAGGTGAAGTCTGACCATTTTCTGCCAGATATCGGTGTCGGGCACACGACGGTTGACAACGTCCAGCAGAAGGAGCCAGACATAGAAAACAAACAGCATCACTCCGAAGCTGGCGAAAGAGAAGATCAGCATGCGCGTGGGTGAAACGCTGTTGAACTGGAGGCTGAGACAGCCGATGTTCAAGAGCGGCACCCAGTTGACGCGGGATCCAATCCGCCAATAGAGCACGCCTCTGCCCAGCAACAACACCAGCAACCAAACAAGCAGAAGCCATCGGCGCGGACGTGTTGTCCCCACGTGTTTGAGTACAGATGAAATCGTCGCTGCGGGTGCGGGTTTGATGAATCGAGCTGATCGCCAGCTCAACCAGAGCAATACCGCTGCCACATTCAGCAGGTAATCGGCAAGATTCATTGGCTGTAAGATTGCAGTCTCCGCAAAGCGCCGTGACTGGCGATCTGACGGGCCCGTCAGGCCATGCTGCCAGCGCTCCAGCAATGTGTTGGGGTGGATTGTCTATATCATTTCAATTCGCACAAGCTTTGGTTGCATCAAAGGAGCTTGAGAATTGTATCGGCGATGGCTGAGGGAGACTCCGCAACCGGGATTTTGCAATCACGAAATGCGGCAATTTTTGCGGCTGCGGTTTCGGGGGCTGAATTGGCGATAGCGCCTGCGTGGCCCAGCCGTCGCCCTGCAGGCGCAGTGGTGCCTGCGACGAATGCTGCGACGGGTTTTTTGCAGTGTTTATGAATCCACTCGGCGGTTTCCTGCTCGGCCGACCCGCCGATTTCGCCGATAATGACGATCCCGTGTGTGTCCGGGTCTTCGTTGAAAAGCCGCACAACATCAAGTAGCGACAATCCGCACACAGGGTCCCCGCCAATGCCGACGCATGTTGACTGTCCTGCGCCGCGGCGTGTGATTTGCCAGACCGCCTCGTAGGTGAGCGTGCCGCTGCGGGAGACTACGCCTACGTGCCCTTGCCGGTGAATGTAACCCGGAGCAATCCCGATTCTGCATCCGCCGCGCGAATCCGGCCCGGGACCGGGTGTTACAATGCCCGGACAATTGGGACCGACGAGCTTCATCTGATATCTCGAGAGCTCGCGTTTGACGACGAGCATTTCATGCATGGGAATGCCCTCTGTGATGCAAACGGCAAGCTGTAACCCGGCGTCAGCGGCTTCGAGGACGGCATCAGCCGCATTCGCACGGGGCACAAAAATGCACGATGCTGTCGCGCCGGTTGCGCCGACCGCCTCTGCAACTGAATCGAAAATCGGGATTCGGTTGTCGAAAAACTGTCCGCCTTTGCCGGGAGTAACGCCGGCGACGATGTTGGTGCCGTACTCGAGGCTGAGTCGGGTATGACATGCGCCAAACGTTCCGGTGATGCCCTGGATCAGAACCTTGGTTGCTGGATCAACGAGGATCGCCATAAAGCTTTGCCGGGATCAACCAGCGGCGGCTTGAACGGCCATTCTTGCCGCTTCTTCGATTGAATGGGCGACCATAACCTTTGCAAGGGCCTCGACGAGCATGGTTCGGCCCATGGTGGCGTTGTTGCCTTCGATCCGAACGACCACGGGCACCTTTACTCCGGATTGATTTATTGCTGCAGCAACACCGCGGGCAACGACGGCACAATCCGTTATCCCGCCGAATATGTTTACAAGTATGGCTCGGACGTTTGTGTCGGTGAGAATTGTCTTGAATGCCGCAGCGACCTGTTCCTGGGAAGCGCCGCCGCCGACGTCGAGGAAGTTCGCCGGTTTTCCGCCGCAATTTTTGATGGCGTCCATGGTGGCCATTGCGAGGCCGGCTCCGTTGACCATGCAGGCGATGTTGCCGTCGAGTTTGATGTAATCGAGGCCATGTTTTCTGGCTTCGGTTTCGATTGGTTCCTCTTCGGCGACGTCCCTGAGAGAGGCCAACTCGGGATGTTTGAACAGGGCGTTGTCGTCGATGGCGATTCGTGCGTCCAGAGCGACGATTGACTGTTGTGTGGCGGGGCCGGGGTTTTGAACGAACGGGTTGATTTCGACGATGAGGGCTTCGCATTCCCACCATGTGCGCCACATGCTGTGGAAGAAGTCGGCTGCGGTGAAAATCGAGCTGCCGGTCAGCCCCAGAGCCGCGGCCACCCGGCGTGCTTGAAACTGTCGAAGCCCAACAAGCGGATCAATCCATTCTTTGATGAGGCGGTCTGGTGAGGCGGTAACAGCGGTTTCGATGCCCACACCGCCTGCGGCTGAGGCCAGAAGAACGGGACAGTCTCTTGTTCGGTCCAGAGCGACTGCGGCGTAGAACTCGTGTCGGACCGGGATGGCAGCTTCGACGAGGACCTTCGCGACGCGTCTGCCTTCGGGCGTGGTTTGTTCGGTGCCCAGTGTGTTTCCGAGCATTTCGTTTGCGGCGCGTTCGACCTCATCAGGCGTGCAGCAAAAAGCGATCCCGGATTTATTGGGCCGTCCGGCAAGAGAACCAAGGGCGCGACCGCCTGCGTGGATTTGCGCTTTGACAACAAAGCGCCGAACGTCGCTTTGGAGCAGGCGTTCTGCAATCGTGCGCGCCCCGGCGGGGTTTTCGGCCACATCGCCGGCTGGCACGTTGACTCCTCGAACGGCAAGGAGCTGTTTGGCTTGGTACTCGTGCAAGTCCACGGCTCAACTGCAACCCTGACTGGTGAAGCAGTTTGGGCAAGTGTAGCAACTGCCGGCGCGCACGGTGACCTGCCCGCAGTTTGTGCAAAGTGGCGCGTCGAGTTGGTTGACGAAAGCGAACGACGGGTTTTGGCTGCGGTCGGTTTGGGATGGACTCGAGCCGGAAGTTGCAGGGTTTTTCTGTTGGCCCTGCGTTTGTGGTTGTTCGGTATCCTGCTCGATTGGCAACTCAGGCACGGGCTTGTTAAGGCGCTTTTTGATTTCTTCCTGGAGACCGGGGATTGGCAGTTCCTGCTGGCCGTGGTTTGGGGAGTGTTCTTCTCTGTAGCCGGGAATGAATTCCAGCGCCAGCCACCTGAAGATGTAATCGATGATTGATGAAGCGTTTCTGATTTCCTTGTTGTTTGTGACGCCGCTTGGTTCGAACCGTTGGTGGCTGAATTTTCTGACGAGCGCTTCGAGTGGCACGCCATACTGGAGGGCGATGCTGGTAAGTGTGGCCACAGTATCCATCAAACCGCCGATGGTTGAGCCTTCCTTTGCCATGGTGATGAAAAGTTCACCGGGCTGGCCGTCATCGAACAGTCCGACATTCAGGTAACCGTCATGCCCTGCGATATTGAACTTGTGATTGACGGCTCGGCGTGTGTCGGGGAGCCGGCGGCGAATCGGTTTCCCAACCTGCGCGCGAAGTCTTGCAACTTCGGCCTCGAGCTCGGCAACACGAGCTCGAAGCGCTTCGAGTTCCTGTGTCTGTGCCGATGAACCTTGTGTGACGCGCTGGGTGTTGAGTGGCTGTGAACGTTTCGACCCGTCGCGATAGATTGCGACGCACTTGAGGCCCATTTGCCATGCCTGGATGTAAGCGTTGCGGATGTCCTCGACGGTGCATTCGTTGGGCATGTTGATTGTCTTCGAGATGCCGCCGCTGATGAACGGCTGAGCGGCGGCCATCATTTTGAGGTGCGCCATGTAATGGATCGAGCGCTTGCCGCGTTTTGGTCTGAACGCGCAATCGAAAACCGGGAGGTGTTCGGGTTTCAAGCCGCTTTGGATAATGTTGCCGTTTTCCTCGACATCTTCGATTGTGTTGAACTTCTCGATGTGCGCAATGATCCGGTTTATTTCTTCGGAGTTGTATCCGAGTCGGCGGAGTGCGTCGGGGACGGTTTTGTTTGCGATCACGAGTGATCCGCCGCCGGCGAGGACCTTGTATTTTACGAGCGCGATGTCGGGTTCGATTCCGGTGGTATCGCAATCCATTTGGAACGCGATTGTGCCGGTTGGCGCGAGGACGGTGACCTGGGCGTTGCGGAATCCGAAACGCTGGCCAAGTTCAAGCGCGCGGTCCCAGCATCGGCGGGCTTCCTCTTTGAGGTAGGCGAAATCGGCGCTTGGGGTGATTGCTTCGACGGCCTTGCGGTGGAGTTTGATGACGCCGAGCATGGACTCGACGTTGTCTTTTGCGACCGGGTTTTTGACGTGGGCGCAACGGGCGTCGTGGTATCCCTGGAACGGGCCGAGGATGGCTGCCATTTGAGCGGAATGTTCATAAGCCTGGCCGGTCATTATGGCTGTGATGGCGCCGGTCAGCGCGCGGGCTTCATCGGAATCGTAGGGCAGACCGAAACTCATTATCAGCGAGCCGAGGTTTGCGTAGCCGAGGCCGAGCGTGCGGAAGATGTGGGAGTTTTCAGCGATGATTTGGGTCGGGTAACTGGCGTTGTCAACGAGGATTTCCTGAGCGGTGATGAATATGCGGATGGCAGCCTTGAATCGTTCGACGTCGAAAGTGCCGTCTGGTTTGCGGAACTTGATGAGATTCAGGGAGGCGAGGTTGCAGGCGGTATTGTTGATGAAGACGTACTCGCTGCAGGGGTTTGTCGAGTGAATGGGTTCAGTGCCCTTGCAAGTGTGCCATTTCTGGATCGCGCCGTCGTACTGCATGCCCGGGTCGCCGCAGACCCATGTGCCTTCGGCGATTTTGTAGAGCAGCTTTGCTGCGTCTTTTTTCTCGAGCGGCTGTCCGGTGGTGACGGATCGCGTCCACCATTCGCGTCCTTCAATTGCGGCCTGCATGAACTCGTCACTGACTCGGACGGACAGGTTCTCGTTCTGGTACATTACGGAACTGTACGCCTCGCCATTCATTGAGCCGTCGTAACCCTGCTCGATGAGCGCCCATGCTTTCCGTTCTTCCTTTTGTTTTGCTTCGATGAACTCCTCGATGTCCCCGTGCCAATCACGGAGCGTGTTCATTTTTGCGGCGCGCCGTGTTTTGCCGCCCGATTTGACGACGTTTGCGACCTGGTCATAGACTTTGAGAAAACTCAACGGCCCGCTGGGTCTGCCGCCGCCGCTGAGCTTTTCTTTCGATGACCTGATCGGGGTAAGGTCTGTGCCGGTGCCCGACCCGTATTTGAAGAGCATGGCTTCGCTGAACGCGAGTTGCATGATGCTCTCCATGTTGTCTTCGACGCTTTGGATGAAACAGGCGCTGGCCTGAGGATGCTCGTATTGTGTCGGACTGCGTTCAGCGGTTTTTGTTTCGCGGTTGTAATACCAATTGCCGCGGGCTGAGTTTGTGCCGACGCGATACTGGTGGTACAGCCCGACATTGAACCATACCGGGGAATTAAACGCGCCGTACTGGTTCAGGCAAAGCCAAACCAATTCCTGATAAAACACTTCGCCGTCTTCGGCGCTGAAATAACCGTCTTTAATACCCCAGTCGGCTATTGTTCGTGCGACGCGGTGAATGAGTTGTCTGACCGAGTACTCGCGTTCGTCGGGTTTCTGTGGGTCGCCGTAGAAATACTTCGAGCAAACGACCTTGGTGGCGAGGTGCGACCAGCTTTTGGGGACTTCGACGCCTTCCTGTCTGAAGATTGGTTTGCCGGTGTCGTCGGTGATTTCGGCTGTGCGCTTTTCCCATTCAACCTCGTCGAACGGGTTAACATCCGGGGAACTGAACACCCTTTCGATGCGGAGGAGCGGTTGCCCGGCGGCGTTGTTGGGGGTTGAGGGGTTGGCAGGTTGGTCATTGCGCTTGGGCTTGCGGTTTGGCTGCGCAGAAGCCGAAACCAACTGTGCATTGGCCTGGGTCATTGTATTCACTGGTCTATGACTGTTACAGTCAGGTTACGTCGTTATGACGTTGCCGGGCCGGCATGGGCAAACGTTGAGAAATCCGTCAAACCCAAATTGGATGGGGGATTGGTCACGGGCCGGCCGCAACACCCCATTTAGTTGGGTAAGCCACAGCACGCTAATACAACCTGTTGTGGTGGCAAGCAAAATTTCGAAAAATCTGATTTTTTCCTTAACTGCCAGTTTTCCAACGGGTTGCCGGGGTCAGTCGGCGTCGATCCAGACCATGCTTGCGGGTTCGATACGGTCGAAGAGGCACAACAGGTCAGATGCGAGCATGTGTATGCACCCATGGGAGTTGGGTTGGCCGAGCTTGGATTCGTCGGCGACGCCGTGGATGTAGATGAATCGCTGGCGGGAATCGCAGCCGGCGCCGGAGTTGAATCCGGGCTCGAGCCCCTCGAGCCAGAGGATGCGGTGGGCGATTGGGGCTGAAGGCAGGCCTTGCCATGTGTAACCGATTGGCTGACGTTCGACGAAAGCGGTTCCGACCGGCCAACCGGCGCCGATTTTTGTGGCGATTCTGTGGAGCCCGAGCGGTGTGCGGTTCGAGCCTGCGGTCTGGCCGACGCCGAACCTCGAAGTTGACACTCTGAAAGAGCGCGCAATGCGGTGGGCGTTCGGGGTGGCAGACGCGATTGGTTTACGGAGCCACCACATTTGCTGTCGGCGAACGCTGACTATCAGGGCGTGTCTGGTTGGGCGAATTTGGAGACGGCGACAGGTTAAGAGCCATCGCCGGATCAACTGTTGGCAGGGCAGGTGGGAGCTGATATGGCCGGGGCTGGTCACTGCAGTTTCTTTATGAGGACTTTTGATTTGCGACCGCTATGTTCGTAGCGTTCGCGTCGGGCGGCGGGGAGGTCGTCGGGCGTGCCTTCTTGGAAACCGGCTTTGGATTTGAAGAACATGAATGCCTGCGTTGAGAGCGCTATGAGTTCGCGCAGGCCGAGTTCGCGTGCCTTGTTTTCGGCGTACTGGACGAGTTTTCGGCCTATGCCCTGATTTTCGTGGGAAGGCTTGACGCAGAGGCAGGCGATCTCGCCCTTGCCAGTTTCCGGGTACACGTGCAGGGCGACGCAGCCGACGGGGTTTTGGTCTATTTCGAACAAGTAGAAATCGCCGAGTGATTTTTCGATGCTTGCGCGGGTGCGGCGCATCAGCTCATCGGTTTCCATTGCAGGTCGGATGAGTTTGAGGATGTTTGGGATATCCTTTTTGAGGGCGCGGCGGATTTGTTGATATTCGTTTGCATAGACCAGTGTGCCGACGCCCTCGTTGGAGAAGACCTCGGTCAGGAGTGCCTCATCGACCCGGCCATCGATTATATGGACTCTGGGGATGCCGGCGCGGCAGGCGGCGGCGGCGTGAATGGCTTTTGACAGCGTGGACGGCTGGAAATCATCGCGGTTTTGGGCCAGCCATTGTTCGAGGTCGCTCGCCAGTATTTGGTGGAACAATCTGCCCTGCTTGAACAGGCCTTCGTAGGTGGTGATGTAGATAACCTTGACGGCCTTGAGTGCTTCGGCAACTGCAACTGCAACCGCATCTGAATTCACACGATAAGTCCGGCCTTCGCCGTCGAATCCCAGTGGCGGAATCACCGGAATGATACCTTGCAGAAGAAGAGCATGGAGAAGCTCGGAATCGACGCGCTCGACCTTGCCTGTGAACAGGTGATCGACGCCGTGGATTATGCCCATTGGATGGGCGACGATCGCGTTTGGGCATGCGGCGCGGAGGTCCTGGGTTGCGAGGCCTTCGAGAATCTCCTGGGTGACACGGCTTGCTGCTGTGACGGCAAGGCTGAGCGTGGCGGCATCGGTGACACCGGTGCCGTCGAAATCGGACGGTGTCTGGCCCTGTTGTTCTGCCATGGCGCGGATTTGCGCCGAAGCGCCGTGAACGATAACCACGCGAATGTTCAAGGAACGCAGGACAGCAATGTCGAGCACGATGTTGGCGAAGTTCTCGTCCGCGACGATGCCGCCATCGAGGCTGATCACAAACGCTTTTTCGCGAAAATGCGGCACATACTGCAAGATGCCGCGCAGGTCAGTTGGTTTCACTTTCCAATTATGCCTGTTGATGGTTTTTGTGCCGGCGAATCGATTTGCCGAGGTCGATTGTCAGACGCGCAACTTCCTCGGCGCGGTGCAGCCCCAACCGAATGATCGGAGCAAGACAAATGCGTCCGTTGCACGCTCGGTGCTCTGCCGCACCGCACTGCCCTAGGCGACTCCGCCCACAGCGGCGATGACTCTGGATGAGTGGATGAGTTCCTTGAGACAAGAGTCTCGAACGATCCACCAATTTGCGATCGCTGCGCAGATTCTCAAACATAATACTTTGGTGCTGACAGCCTCACAACAAACAGATTCCGGGTTGAGTATGCCACGGGCGCGCGTCACGGCAACCGAATCTTGCTGTGCGCGGGCGATTTGGTGTGTTGCCGCGGAATTCGGCTTGGCTGTCATTCAACCTCGAAATCAATTCAATCGGGGGATGGCCGTAGCGGCAGGTCCAGTTGCTCTGGAACTGACAATGTTTGCGCGTTCCAGCCGGCTGCACGGAGTGTGCGGGCGAATTCGGCTGCAAAGCCGTGAAGGGTGACGATCATCCGTGGCTGGAGACTTTCCACGAGACGGACAAGCTCATTGTAATCAGCGTGATTGCTCAGCGGGAAGGCCGCATGGACACCGAGTTTGAATTGGCAGCGGGCGTCCAGTGCCCATCCGGAGGCGACGGCCAGCCGCAATTCTGTGTGGCAGAGCTCGGTGATTCTGCGGGCTGCGGTGGGCGGGCATATGAGGACTTTCCCGCGGAGCCGGTCGGGGTCGAATACTTCGCAGTGGGGCAGGTGGAAACCCATTTGCTGATAGATTTCGTTGAGGGTGTGGATTGTGTTGTGGACCATGATTGGGAGTCCGAACCTTGCAAGGCCGAGCATCAATTTCTGACTTTTGCCGAGCGACGATGCCAGCAACACGGGCGTGGCGTTGGCGGCGATGGTTTCTTTGCAGAACGACGCGATTTGTGAATGGACCTCGTCTTCGGGCGGGAAAACGTATTGAGGCAGGCCGTAAGTGGTTTCCATAACGAGCACGTCGCACTGTTTTGCCCTTGAGAAATCACAGTTTTCGGCGACGGGGCATGGCTTCAACTTGAAGTCACCAGTGTACAAGAGACGTCCAACGTCTGTTTCGAGCAATGCCATGGCGCTGCCGAGCACGTGTCCTGCGGGCAGGAGTGTGACAAGGAAACTGCCAGCCCCGGAGGTGAAACTTCGAGGTTGGAAATAGTCGAGCTGCTCTGGAACGGCTGTGGTTCGGAGCCGGCTTTTGAGGAACAGCGCTGTAGCAGTTGTGGCAATGAAATGTTTGTGGCGCGCGACATGATCCGAGTGCGCGTGGCTGACGAAGACATGGCCGGGCTCAGTGACCTTGCGTTGCGGATCAAGCCACAACGAGAGTCCGGGGATGCGAACACCACCGAATTGCGCTTCGAGATTCAGGGCCTGCTGTTTGGTGGTGGGTGGGTCGTGCATTGCGGTTTGCCTGCCGTGCGGACAGGGCCATGCAAGGTCATCGAATCAAGAATTGGTGCCGGACCACGGTCGGGCGGCTCACAACTCGCTCTCTTTGAAAGCTTCGACCTGATAGACGAGAACTCTGGTGCCGGGTCGGCGCCAGTCATCCGGGCCGGCGCCTGCTTTCATCGAGAGGCTGCTGAGGAACTGGACAGGATCGCTGATTTGTTCCCACACCTGTGGAAGGTAAGTTGCGGTGCGCAAACCGAGCTCAAGCACAACGCCGTCTTTATGGGGCCGGAGTTTTTTGACGAGATCATCCGGCGAATCGAACTTCAGCGGTTGTGGCACGGTTAACACGCTGATCTCGATTTCGATCTGCCGAAGCTCGTCGGGTTGGACGGGTGGGAACCTGTAATCGCGGATTGCGGCGTTGCGTGCGTTTTCCATCACGGATTTCCAGAGTGGGCCATTGGGCATGATGTTGCCGATGCAACCGCGCAAGACGCCGTTTTTGGTCAGGGTGACGAAACAGCCTTTTTCCTCCGAGCAACGCGGGGTGAAGTCGGAGGCTTTTGCATCTGGCAACCGACCGTGTGTGACGACCTCGGTGAGGGATTTGCGGGCAAGGGCAAGGAGCGCCTTTCGTTCATCTTTGGAGTATTGGGTTTCGGAAGGAGCTGTAAAAGCGATGGCGCTGTATCCGACAACGCCGTTTTTGTCGCCCGCGGTATCGCCACTGTTTCGATAATCAAGCATTTGTGCAGTCCAGCCTTTCTGCCGGGCAATCTGCATTACGCACAGGATCGGATCTTTGCCACAGGCCTCCTGACCTGCCATGGATTCGATGTCAAGCCGGCAGATTGCATCGACACATTTCTTGTCCATTTCTCTGGCCCGTTCATAGGGGTAATAATGGCTCAAGTCCGAGCTTGCTACAAGCAGAGTTTGGTCGTCGAGCTTGTCAGCCAACACTCGGGCTGCTTCTGCCGGGTCAACCCTGCCGAAGATTATTGGTACTACGGCAAATCCTTTCAACGACTGTTGCAGGAACGGCACCTGAACTTCGTCCGAGTGTTCCCATGTATGCGGCGTGTCTTCACCCACAGGCGGCGCTTGACGTGGCGATTGACGTGCCCAGGCAGGGCGCTGGACCCGGCAAGGCGCTTCGGCAACAAACGGTTTCTGTTTCGCAAGCTCCTTGGCGAGGGGTGATATCGGGACGCGCCCGAGCGGAGTTTCAAACTCGTCTGCGCCGCAAACGCTCGCGCCGTTGAACAGGGCGTAATGGCTCGGAGCAAGAACAACCACGGTCTTGTATGGTTTGCCGCTGACAAGCTTGTAAGCGTGTGCGGCTGTCAAGCCCGAGTATTGATAGCCGGCGTGCGGCACAATAATTGCCCGGACAGAACTCAGTTTGTAGTCTTTTGCTTCCTTGAGGTAACCGTCGATTGCGCGGCGAAGCGCCGCCGGTTCACTCGGATAGAACAGACCGGCAACGGCAGGTTGGCGGATGCGCTTTGCGGTTGAAACAGCATCTGGTTTTGCGTCGGCATGGTCGGCTGGCGACGATTTTGTGCAAGCGGGCCCGGACAAAAGGAGAGCCGCAAACAACGCAGCGCCGAACTTGGACGTCGCATTGTAGCACGCTCGCAGTGTACATCCCGCCTCTGACGATGGCGCGGCATTTGCAGGTGACGAACTGATGCGCCGGCCAATCAATCGGCGTCGAGTAGAAATGGGGTGCCCGTCCCTGACCGTGTCCGGGCGCAAAGAGGATTCGAGCCGGGGCGCGTCAGGCCGGACCGCTTTTGCTTGTCGCGAATTTAGGCTTTTCATCGGGCTCAAGATTATGCACTTCTAACACCGACTGCGATGCAACTCAAGCCAATGGAATGCAAAGAATGGCGGGGCGCAATGCTGCGTTCGCCGGTTGGTATTTGTTGTTGCCCGCAGAATCGAGCATTACAAACATGGAACCGAACACTGACAAAACATCTGAGGCGACGTTGCGCACCATGCCGGGCGATGATGTCCGACAGATAATGTGGCGTTTTTCAGACCGCTACGATCTTCAACTTCTTGTGCAGTCGGCCCGGACTGTTGCGCGGGGCCCGGTCGCGCGGCTTGTGGCGGGCGGGGGGAGAAACACACACGATTGGACGCCCGAAAAGGCGGCGTTGCTTCAGGTTTTCGATGACAGCGGCATTACGGCGGCGTTTCTTGATCCCGAGCATGGCGGATACATAAACGGTCCGAAGAACCTTGCATTGGCGCTTATTGCCTTCGAGTTGTCATGGGTTGATGCCGGGGCTGCAACCTGCAGTCTGGCGGGAAATCTCGGGCTCGCACCGATACATGAACGTGGAACACCAGAGCAGCGCGCCGAATACCTTGGCCGTGCTGCGCCCGGGAGTTCGGCTGTTTCCGGCAAACCGCAGGTGCGTGCTGCGTTTGCGTTGACCGAGCCGTTGCCGTTTGTGGGTGTCGAAACGGGCATGCTGTCTGGCAAGGTGCGGGTTGCGGAGTGGCCGGATGGCGGCGAACCGATTTTGCATGTGGAAAAGCGCGGTCGGTTCATCACGAACATGGCGTTTGCGAATGTTGTAACTGCTGCGGTCGCATCTGACGACCCGAGGATCAAGGGAACGTGCATGGTCATCCTCGAGGAGGGTGACAAGGGTGTTTTCGATCGCGGTGCGGCAACAAGGAAACTTGTTCATCAACTGAGTTCAACTTGCGATCCGGTGTTCAGCATGCGCGTGCCGGCGAGCCGGATTGTTGGCGGCTACACTGTCAAGGACGGTGTTGTTGTACCGAACTTTTCGCATGCGGAAATCATCGAGGCGGTTTTCCGCAGAACGCGCGTTACGGTGGGGTTGATGACTTCAGCCAAGTTGCTGTCGGCGATTGAGCCTGTGATCATGTATCAACGTCGGCGTTTTCGTGGTGGCGACGTGGCGCCCGGGATGCCGCGTTATGAACTTGGTTTGCAACAGAAGGAGGATTCGCTTCACCGGCTGGTGGATGTTTGGGCTGCGGGGGAGGCGAGCGCATCGCTCGGGTTCGCCGCTGCGCGTTTGTTCGACGAATTGGACCCGATCGAACGCGAGAAGGACCGTTTGTTTGCCGAACGAGGGCTGAGCGGTCGGTCCGCTTTCAGAGAGCTGGCAAAAGCGCAGACTGAGGCGATCGAGCTTGTCCGGCTTCGGAGTTTGCCACCTGATGCGCCGGCCAAGACGCGCATGGCGGAGCTGGAATCGAACCTTCTTGTGCGGTTTCTGATGCTTGACTCGCTGGCCAATGTGCTTTGTCCCGCGTGCAAGCTGTGGAATACAGGCCATGGGGCGAACATGATGCGCGAGGCGGTGAGTTTGATGGGCGGTTACGGCGTCACGGAAGATTGCCCCGGATTTCTCGGCCAGAAATGGATGGACGCCCAGTTGGAAGCCACATACGAAGGCCCCGAAGCGGTCCAGAGACTCCAGTTATCTGTTACGATGACCAACGAATTGTTCATCGCTCAGTTCGAGCAATGGATAGCCGAGATGCGCACGATCGCCTCGGAGCGGCCGGGGACGGGGGCGTGCGTTCTTGCCACTGCAATGGAACTCTGGCTTTGGACGCTCAAGCACGTCCAGTCTGCAACGGATGCCCACGGCGCCAAGCTGTTCCACAAGACCAGACAAGGGGTTACTTTTGCTCTCGCGGATGCGTTGTGCTGGATCCTTGGTGTGAGGCAGTTCATGCTCGACGTTCTCGAACTCGAGACCAAGGGCAGGGAAAACCATGCGCTCGATGATGCGTTGCCGGGGTTGGTGTCGTTTTTCGGCGATCTTGCGCATGTGCAGGCAGCTCGCGCTGCGGGTGAGGTCGGTCGGATTACATCTGAGATTGTCCATGGTTACCGCGCGCACGGCATGCAACCGGACATCAGCAAACTGTGCGGATGCAAGAGTCACGATGAAAAGGCAATTGCTGCTGGTGCTGCACAAGGCCAAGACAGCGGAACGTCGAATTCCAAAGTTGCAGGGGCGGGTCGGACCGGTGCATTGCCAGAACTTGGCGAACTGACGCCGTTTGCAGAACTGCGACTGAGGCTCGACTTATGCCTGAGCGGAGCCCGACTTGCGAAAGACCGCGCTGCGCAGGCCTTGACCACGGTCATGGTTCCCGAAGCATTGGACTATCCGGTGTAGTACTTCTTGGAGAATCTGCTCAGCGCGGCGCAGCCGCAACCGAATGATCGTGGCGAGATAAACGCGTTTGTTCCAGACTTGGCACTCCACTGCGCCGCGCTGAAAGGGGCGACTTCGTCGCCAAATGGGCAGATGCGAGTGGGATCAGTGGCCGGAAAGTTCGAAGGCAAAAGCCTCGAACGACGCGCTGATCTGCAATTTCCGCGCAGATTATTATGTTATACTCCACTCCAAAGGCCGGACTCTGGTGACAAACTGAGCAAACTCGCAGCCTGAAAATCTTCGCAAAAATGATCGATTTCTCAATATAGTAATTTAGCAATCCCTGATTAGCGCCTCGTTGCCGCGGACGTCAGTTCGCGGGAAGATTGCCGCCGACTTACGCCGGCGGCTACGGTCGGCGACTACGAGAACTGACCCGCGACAGAGTGCCGATCTCGCAACACGCGCCCTTGCCTCGGCGCGTTCATTTGGTTGCGGCTGCACCGCGCTGAGGGCGTTGGCCGGTGGGTTTCCGGGTTGGCCCATCAACGCACTGCTTACTCGTCGAAATCCTCCTCGACATAGACCGGCTCGAAGTCGGGCTTGAGTATTTTGGTTCGTTCCTCGGCAGAGAACCCCATTTGTTGGAGCCAACTATCGGCGGCTTGGCGATTGCTACGCTGCCAGATGGTGGCCACAATCTTTGCTGCCCTTGTTCGGCGCGTTGGGTCGGAAATCTCGCTCGCCAGGGCTGCTGCAGCTTCCGGCCTCCGCCACGCTTCCTGTGCAGCAATGATCTCGCTGCCCACGTCGCGTTCTTTGCCGGGCGGAAATTGTCGAAGCCACGCGTCCGCCGCGTCAGGGTCTTTGTAAAACCACGTTCCGAGAATGCCTTTGACGGCTTGTGTGCGCAAGTCGGCATCGGAGAGACTGGCTACCCACTGAGCCGCAGCGGTGGGGTCTTGGGAAGCCCATCCAGCAGCCACAGCGCTGACGGCGCGCATTTGAGCGTCGCCAGTCGGCATCGCAGCGGCAAGTCTTGCTGCTTCTTCCGGGGATTTGTTGGCCAGCGCAGAACAGAGACCTTCGATGAATCCAGTGCGCATTGGGCTGTCTTCGAGCTGTTCAAGTTTGGCTTTTGCATCGGCAAGCGATTCATTGGCCCACACAGAACCGATGGTGCGAGCTGCTTTGTCTTGTTCATCGACTGGCAGTCCCTGCGCATAAGCAAGCGCCGCGGCAGGGTCTTCCCGGGACCAATGCGAGATTATTGCATGCTGGGCTTGGACCTTGGCTGACCCCGGCGGAAGTTCATCAAGTGCTGCCAAGGCGGAGGGAACTGACACTGCCGCCAAACCGCCGATCACCTGTCTGATCGTCATGTCACGCGCTGTTCCCTCCGCCATTGTCGAGGCAAGGCGGAGCCCGGCAATTGGGTCGGTGGATACGAGCGCGTGGACGATTGTTGACAAGGTTCGTTCTCGAGCCTGGCCCGGTGGAATTTGTTCAAGGAGCTTGATCGCGGATGACACGTCTTCGAAAGCGAGAGTTGAAACGGCTGATCTGAGGGCGTTTAGCCGCTGGGCTTCCGGGAGTTGTTGAGCAAGTTCGATAGCGGACTCAGGGTCAACGCTCGCAATGTGTTCGATGGCATTGAGGCTGATTCTGTCGTGCAGTTTCGGGTCCGAAATACCCGAGATAAACGTCTTCACCTCGTTGGGTGCAGACTCACACCACTTCGACAAGATGGTGTCCATGAACGAGTCGCGTCCGGGTTCATCCCCGAGTGCCAGAACATACTGAATTGCTGCTTGAGGCGATTCTTCCGCCCAGCGCTGCAAGATTACGCCCATAGCTGACTGTTTGGCGGCGTCGGATTTGAGCGATTCCACCCAGCGCAATGCTCCTGGCAGGTCCTTTTCCGCATATCCGCTGGCTATGTTGTGGATCACCTCCTTGCGCAGAGATTGTTCAGTCAATCCGGCCAGCAACTCGGAAGCCTTGACAGGGTCGTTATCGGCTATTTCGCTGAATACATTGCGGACGGCTTCGATCCGATAGCCGGGGTTTTGAAGGCTTCTGGCCCACGCCAGTGCAGAATCGGGATCGGTTTCCGCCCAGCCGGATGCGACCTCAGCGAGCGCTTTCTTGCGTGCCATGGAGGATTTAAGGCTGTTGGCCGCCTGAAGAGCTGCCTGGGGGTCGTTGGCGCCCCAGGCCCTGCAAACCCTGGTAAGGTCCCATTGCAGCCATCTGTTCCCTCCACTGGACACAAGCAGTTCAAAAGCCAGAGCAGGATTCTTTTCGACGAGGCCGTCCGACAGCGCCTTCACTGCTCTTCGGCGTTTTCTGATGTCCGGGATTGCATTCGCATAAGCAACTGCTGCAGTGGGGTCCTTTTCAGCCCACCCTGTAAGGACAGATTCGATGGCCGAGTCCCTTTCAGATTGTTCCGCAATTGATTCTGCAGCTCTGATGGCGGCGTTCGGATTCGATTTTGCCCATTGTCCAAGCAGGGCATCGCGTGCATTGATTCGCACTGACTTGTCCGGGATGGCCTGAATCTTCGGTAACAGCATGGTCGCAGTTTCGTCATCGACATCGCGCATTACCTCGTTCCATGCATGAATGCACCCGTGCCACTCTTTGCGCTGGGCTTTGATCAGGATCGTTTCGATGTCATCGAGCGAGCGACCGAAACGTTTCGGAGCGGCTGATGTGCTCGATGTGTCGGAGACACGAACATTGGTCGCATGCCCATTGATTGTTTCGGTTAAATTGGTGCTGCCAGTGCGCCCTTGAAAAGCGAATTGCTTGATTCTCGTGCTCAGGTGGCCGGCAATAATCCCCACACCCAGCGCCACAACGATTGGAAACCATGACGCTTTCATCTGACAGAATAGACCGCTTCAGAGATGGCGGCGTTCGATTCCACGCCCGATCACTTCTCGTGCTGTGGGCGACGAAACCGCCCAGCCGCTGAGGTCAGTCCGAGGGAAGACTGCTCCCGACCAACGTCCTCGGCCATGGTCGCCAGCCAGGAGAATCAACCCGCGACAAAGTGCCGGGGTTACAACGAACGCATTTATCTCGCCGCGATCCTTCGGTTGCGGCTACGCCGTGCTGAAAGGTTTCAGGGCTGTGGGTACGGGGTTAATTCGCCGGCTTGGCGAACAGCGAATCTGCAACCGGCGCATTGTATTTCACCTCGGTGACTTTGATGGTGAACTCCGCCGGGTCCTGACCGGGGGCTTCGGCTTTGACCTTCAACAGAAACGGAAACTGGAGGCCGTCCACGGTCCGGTAATCACTCATGCGCGCTTCTGTTTTGACGGCTCCCTGAGGAGTCTGGAACTGTGACTCTTGCCTGACCAAAAGGCCGGTCTTGCTGCTGAATGAAAACCGTTCCAATGTCGTCGGAGTCGGCTTTGTCTCGAGCACGACAACTTCGTCGTTGTCGATCTTTTCGGTGCCTTTATACGCCAGGTCCGGATAAATCGAAAGGAACCGGAGCTCGCGATCCAGCGCGGCTTCGCGTTTTACCTTTGCGAGTTCGTCCCCCTCTTTTACGCGGACGCCTGTGATCGGGTTTTTCGACCATGCGACCTGCCCGTCAAATCCCTCGAGTACAGCGCCGAATCCGGCGACCTCGACCTTGCTCAACTGTTTGTTTGGTGCGGCGGCGTAAAACTCCCACGGTAATCCCGCGGGCATTCCCATTCCTTCTGCGGTGCCCTTGATTACGCGCGATTTAACTTTTTCGATGGCTTCCTTTCCGCCCAACGCTTTCACGTAACGCGACAGCACCTCGTCCACTTTTTCGCGTCCTTCGGCGGCCTGCAGAGCTGCCACACCTGCAAGTGCCAATGCTGCCATCCCGACCACCCGCATCGCCGTCTTGTACATGCTGTTTCTGAAGTTATTGGTTTGTTGACTCGTAATGCTTGTCGCAACGCCGGCTTCAAACCGAACATGCGCGTCCTTTTCCTCCCACAAGAGCTCCTGAGCGTCAACCAGAATCGCAGCCAACGGCGATTCCTTGCATAAGGCTCAGGCTCAGTGTAGCGTCACATCGCTTATGGTTATCAAGAGTTACACATTTGAAGCCGAACCGGTCCTGATGGACTTTCACGATTTCAGACATTGTACGTTCAAACGATGCCGTTTGATCTTCTGCGGCTATTCAAACATCAGGATCGATAATTGCCGTTTTGAAGATTGTCGGTGGGAATTCAGCGGCCCGGCCATGGCAACACTCGAGCTTCTTTCGAATCTGCACCGAAGCGGCAGTGAAATGGGACGTCTGATCGTCCAGCAGGCAATCGCCATCATCACCCAACCGCCCCCGGGCATGCCCGTCCAGGCTCCAGCCCCCGCTTTGCAACAACAGCCAAATCCGGCGCCTTCGCCGCAGCCGCCCGCTCCTACATTGCCTTCTGCGCCGACGTCTGATCCGTCCCAGGGACAGGGCAGGTAACAGGTTTCCGGGCGCAGTGGATGCTCATGGTTCCCAGCAGCAGGTTGATCACGGAAATATTCTCGAGTTTAAACCTCTCCATTGTTTCAGCCACGCCGCGCTGCGCCGGGTAGTGATCCAGTGAAGTCGAAATGTATGCGTAAGCTTCAGTGCCGCCACTGGAAAGCTTGCCCAACACGGGCACAACCCGGCGCAGAAAAAAGCCATAACACCGCCGCAACAAAACCGAGTTTGGCTTTCCAAAATCGAGTACGAGAATTCTTCCTCCGGGCTTGGCAACGCGAATCATCTCGCGCAAACCGCTCTCAACACTCGCAAGATTGCGCAATCCATAGCTGATGGTTACCGCATCGAAAGTCTCGTCGGAAAACGGCAAACGGAGCGCGTCGCCTTGTACGTAGGCAACATGGCCGTGGAATGTGCCATGGCAGTGCTGTCTCCGCCTTTCGGTTCGGGTGCGCGCCGTCTCGAGCATTCTCGGGCTGAAATCGAGTCCGACGACTGCAGCACCTTCCAATGCGAGGGCCAAGGTGACATCCCCGGTTCCGCAGCACAAATCGAGAGCGCGGCAGGCCGGCCCAACTTTTGCCATGCGCGCAAGCCGTTTCTTCCAGCGGCGGTGCAGCCCGAAGCTTAACAGATCGTTCAACAAATCGTACCGGCTTGCGACGGTGTCGAACAAGGACTTGACCTTTTCCGCGCGCTGCGGACCCGGTACGAAGTAAGGGTTTGAGGTCACAACGAACGCATTTGGCTAGCCGCGGTAATTCGGTTGCGGCTGCGCCGCGCTGAGATCATTTGGTTGCTCCTGCGTCGCACTGAGAAGCATGGAAATGTTTGTTTGTGCTCTCAGGGTTTGGGGTTCGGGTTGGGGTTGGCCGCACCCAGTTTCTGATTCACCTTTTCGAGGTACAAATATGCCAGCTCGTTGTTCCAATCATTGATTTCGATTGATTTTTCGAGCCACTTTTTGGCAGAGGCGTAGTCGCCCCTTTGCAATTCGTGCCAGCCGCGCATCAAGGTCGTATAGTAACTTACGGGGTCAACCTTGAGCGCCCGATCGAAGTATTCCGTCGCTTCGTCGTGCCTGCCGAGCCAGTCAAGGCACATTCCGTATCGCACGTAACAGTATGCGTCGAAAGGATTGAGTTTCATCCCGAGTTTGAACCATTCCATTGCGATCTCGGCAAGCTCGCGCCACTGGGGTGCACCCTCCCAGCTCTGCAGGCGTATGATTTCGCCTATCTGCGCGACTGTCTCGGGGTTGTTGCGTTCTTTTTGGTAGGCCTGTCTCAACAGACGGAGTGCATCGACTGATGTTTCTGCCGCAGCCGCACGCGTCAAAAGAACACCTTCGCTGTAACGGTTCCCGACACTCCGGCCCAGATAGATGATCAGCGCCAGCCCGGCGACCATGACAACCATTCGGCGCCAGCCCGCGATCGCAACCCAGTACCGGTCAGTGGCAAAACGCATGTGACTGGAGAGGTTTGCCAGCAGCACAATCGCCAGCAACGCGTTCGAGGGTATTTGCATGTTGAAATCGACGACAGAGTGTGCCAGAAGCGCGATCATGCCGGTTGAAATGCCCAGCACTCGCGCGGCTCTGTCGCTGCCTTTGCTGCCAAGGTCATTTCCACCCCGGCCGACGTACCGCCATGTTCGAGCGACGCCCAATCCCACGCCCACGAGGAACGCGGCTATTATGCCGGCGCCAACAACGCCCCAGTCAACAAGCGCATTGAGATAATCGTTGTGCACCCACAACGGTCGGGACTGCATTTCCTTGGTTCGATACGCCGGGAACCGAACGTCGAAATGCCCAGGGCCAACCCCAAACCACGGATGATCTTTCCACATTCGCCATGCGGGTTTCCACAAAACCGGTCTGCTCCCCGCATGTTCGAGCTGTCCGGCAACCCACATCAGGCCAAACCGCCTCTGCGGATGGGGAGACTTCCAGACGAACACTCCGACCGCAACGCACACCACCAGCAACGCAGCCAATGCACGTTTGCGGTACTCACGGTACCGAACCAGAAAACCGCTCATCAGGGCAAGTGAAATGCCGCACGCCAACCATCCCCCGCGTGAGACCGACACTCCGATGCCCGCCAGAATCACAATGGCAAGGTATGCATAACCGACCCGGACCAACGCTCCTTCTCTGCTCACCAGCACAATTGCCAGTGCAATCGGCAACAGCATCTCGAGAAAACCGGCAAGATGATTCGGACAAATAAATGTTCCCGAGCCGCGTCCGATGTACTGACGCGGTTTCTGGAAATGCCATACCCATTCGGAATGCGTAATGAACTGGTAAACCGCGTAAGCGCTGATCAGAGCTCCAAGTATCAGCAGGGCCACCAACGCAACCCGCGTCGCCCTTTGTCTGTGCAGATTGTTCAGGACCACGAAGAACGCCGCCGCATAGACAAGGATTCGCATCAACTCGTTCCGAGCGACGTACTCGACGTCCGCAACCATGTACCGCACGATTGCGTAAATGACGAATGCGAGAACTGCCCAACTCGCTGGGACCCATTGCAATCTGTGCCCGCGGTTTATCCACAGCCGCACCAGCCACAACACCACTGCAAGAACAACCAGCGCCTGCACCACTGCGAAGTCCTGCAGCCGCACCGCTCCAGTCGCCAGCGCCCCGAAAGACACCGCGCCAATCACCAATCCGACTATTGCTCGTTCCAACCACTTGTCAGCTTTCTCTGGGTCCATGATTTCTGATGCCGTTGCTGTCGCTAATCCGATCTTTCGGCTATTGTTCGATTCGTTCGACTGTGTTTTCGAGCACGCCGATGGTTCCGATACTTATTTTGACGGTGTCACCGGGCTGCAACGTAAACTCTGGCGGCGGAACAATGCCCGTCCCGGTCAAAAGCACAACTCCGTTCGGGAATTTCTGACATCTGAAAAGGTGTTTTATGAGGTCATCGAACCGCCGTTGCATCCGACCAATTTCAACCGATCCGCTGAAAACCACCGAGTCACCCCGCCGGACCGTCATTTCTATTCGCCATGTTCGCACCGTGGCTTCGTCAGCGCCGACCAGAATACCGGGACCCAAGGCGCAGGATTTGTCGTATATTTTCGCCTGCGGCAGATAAAGCGGGTTCTCACCTTCAATGTCTCTTGCGCTGACGTCATTGCCGATCGTGTAACCAACGACCCGTCCTCTTGAATGGCACACGATCGCCAGTTCCGGTTCCGGCACGCTCCAGCGTGAGTCGGCCCTGACGCCGATGCTGCCCTGATGTCCCACAACCTTCTCGGCAACCGACTTGAAGAACAGTTCCGGTCGATCCGCCTTGTAAACCCGATCATAGCAACTCGCACTGGCGCGCGACTCTTCCATCCTCGCCGCCCGACTGGGTTGATAGGTCACGCCTGCAGCCCAAACCTCTTGCCGCTCGACCGGACACAAAAGACGGAAAAACCCCGGGAGTTTGCGTTCGGGCTTTGCTCCTCCAACGAGCGCCTGCAACCACGGCTCGGCCTCGTCCATCTCCAACACAGAGGTCAGCGATGTAACACCGCAATTGCTGAGATCGAGAACAGACCCGTCGTCCTGCAAAAGGCCGACGCGCGCCCCGCTCGTCCCAACTTTAAACCGACACAAACGCAACAGCATGTTCGTAATTCAACACAACTAGTGGTTCCCTCGACAAATAAAAAGTCACCCTTCCACACCTCCGGCCCGAAGTTGCGCGCCCTCGATCGAGCCTGTTGACAGGCTGTTTCTTTCGATTTTCGGGTCCGAACCAATCACGTGCCCGATATTATGGCGTCCAACCGCCGGCTGTGCTCTTCGAGGCTCAAATTGCCTCCCTCGATTGTCATCCAACCGTTGTATCCAGCATCCTCGAGCGCAGCCCTGACCACCGGCCACCGCACGCTCCCATCACGGATGTTGACAAATTCGCCTTCACCTTTCGGGTCTGATTGATTCAACTTGAAATCTTTGACGTGGCATTTGGCAAGCAGCTCGCCCAAGCAAAGTATCCACTCCTCAGACCTCGCGTATTTCACGTGGTTGCCGATGTCAAAGTAGGCCTTGACCCACGGGCTCTTGAACGATGCAACAAAATGCCTGAAAACGGCAGGCCGAACCCAGAGGTTGTTCCACACGTTCTCCAAAGCAATCACAACACCACACTTCTCGGCCAGAGGAATCAGCCTGTTGACCGCTTCCCGTGAAGTGTCCGTTGCGTGATTGTGCGCTTCTATGTAGTCGCGATAGGGCGCGTTGTCCCCGTAAACCACGCGCGTCAAATGGCCGGTTTTTTCGTCAAACTCGATTTGGAACTCCCACGGTCGGGGTATTCGCATTCCCCCGATTCGGCATGGAACCAGCAGGACTGCGTCTGCCCCGTAAGCTTGTGCAGCGCGAAGGGCGTCTTCTGTCACCTTGTAACTTGCTTCGGCTTTCGCACTGTCGCGGCTGTTGAACTCGGCCCAACCGCGCATCACCGAATGAACCCGCATCCCGAGTTTTTCAGCCGCAGCACGGCACTTTTCTGCATCTGCCTGCGGTTGTGGATATGCCTCGACACCGTCGAACCCGGCTTCTTTGAGTTTTCTGAAGTCGGCTTCGGTCGGCTTGTCGATGATCATTGCCTTCTTGAGTTTGGTTTTGAATGGTGATTCTGCAGCTTGCACCTGCGAGGTTGAAAAGACGGGCGCAACCCTCGCCAGCGTTGTTGCAGCAGCCGACAGTCCGATGAAACTCCTGCGATTCAGTTTTTTTGTCATAGATGGTTCCCTGATCAAATCCGCGCGTCAGACTTCAGAGTAACGATTACCCTTCGCAAATGCACGCGCAATGTCTTTCTGTGTTCACACCAAGACTCGCGGCCTTGGTGTGAACACAGAAAGACTCGGCCGCACCAGAACGTTCAATTTGAAGCGACCGCATTTATCTCGCCGCGATCCTTCGGTTGCGGCTGCGCCGCGCTGAGAAATCTGCGCAGCAATCGCAGATTAGTGACTCTTTCGAGACTTTTGTTTTGAAGCCGTCCGGCTATCGATCCCAACTCGAGCCTCATCAACACCATCACCTTTGCCAACAATCGCGCCACACGGCTGGTGACAACTCGGGCGTACGACAATCTCAACCGGTTGAGCTCGATTTCCTCGGTTGCATCCGGTCAATCGGTCCTGAGCCTGCGTGTGAGTTTTGGTTTCCAGTACAACTGTGCCAACCAGCGGACGAGGATGTCGTCGGCTGACGAAACACTGCAGGGCAGAAACATGAGGCGACCAGAACCGCCGCGCTCCTGCCAGCGCGCTGGACAAGCAATCGCGGTCGGGAGCGCGCCCGTCCTCGGGCGCATCAATCCGACAACCGATGTTACACCGGTTTCGATAACGCAAATCCGGCACCCGAATCTTTACCGGTCGGTGGCGGCCAAGAATGGCCGCGCTCGTGCGCCTGCGAAGGCGCCCACACAGCGGGGTGGAAGTCCCCGCCAGGCTGAACGTTCACCGGCCTGTAACCGAAGGCTACTGCGTCGTGGCAACACGAGGTGGAGAGCTGCCGGAGGTGAACCACCCGTCCGTAACAACGTGACATGGATAACATGACACAGCGTGAACCCGATTCGGCCGCGCCGACCGGCGAGCCTGCGAGTGCCGTATCACTACATTGAGAAAGCGATCATTTTTTCGAAGATTTTCAGGCTGCGAATCTCCTCAGTATGCCACCGGAGTGGAGCCTTTGGAGTATAGTATTGGATGATCTGCGCTGAAACTGCAGATCAGCAGATTCTTCGTGACTGTTGCCTTCTGATTGTTCGGCCGCTGATCCGACTTTTGCATCTCTCCCCCGTTGGGCGACGAAGTCGCCCCTTTCAGCGCGGCGCGGCGGAGTGCCAAGTCTGGAACGAACACGTTTATCTCGCCACGATCATTTGGTTGCGGCTGCGCCGCGCTGAGCGAAGCCCGGGCCATGACCCAAGTGGCAGGATATCCCTCTGCCTGGCGGCAGGGTTTTCCGGCCTGAGGCCACGAGCAGAGAGGAAGCGTGAACGGGCGCAAATGCCGTGGCTTGGGTGGCGAGGTGGTTGGGGACAGAAGGGTGGGAAGGGTGGACGAGATAAGCAGGGAGACCCGCCGGGACCAGAACGGAGTTCATGGCCCAAGAGCCCGAAGAGCCGCCCGGCGGGAGTCAGAGCGTCCATAGTAGCGAGGAATCGGGGTAATGCCCGTGGAGCGAAGGGACGCAGGGAAGTGGAGGCGTGAAGTCTATGACGAATGACGAAACCGATCGAGCGGCGGCAGTGGCGGGGGTGACCTCGCCTCCACAAGCCGCAGACATCCGCGACCGCTGGTGGTGGGTGGAACATTCGGTGTGGACGGATCGCAGACTGACCCGGCTCGAACAAAGCGAGCCGACAACCAAGACTGCTGGTTTGCGGCGCAGGGGTGTTTAGTTTGGAACACGGCTCCTGTACCCATGGTTGGTCTCACTGAGACCCCACTGACTGGAGAGCCGGATGCGGGAAATCCGCCCGTCCGGTTCGGAGGGAGGGGTGGCGCTAACCCCGCCATCCCTACCTCTATCCGACCGCGATCGCTTCCGTAACACGCTGGAGGACCGCGGCCAACTCCAGTCCAGGGACCGGACGGTGAAGCCGGTCGCCCAAGCGAATGGTTTGCCCTTGCTCTCGCAGCCGCGTCTGCACAAAGTGGAGTAGGCTTGGCGCGCATTTCGGGCGGTATGGCTTCCGAAAGTTACGGTTGACAGAATCAATAAACCGGGGACAGTAGAAGCATGAAAACGACAATTGATATTCCCGAGAATACGCTCGCGGATGCCATGCGGTTCACCCGCGCAAAAACCAAGCGCGAAGCCATTGTGACAGCGGTCGAGAAGTTTAATCGTCTCCAGCGCCTCCGCGAGCTAAACGCCAGGTTGCGCGGGACTTTCGCCGATTTCATGACGCAGAAAGATCTCCGAACCATGCGGGAGGACGCCGAGTGAGCACAGAGCCCACAACGCTGGTTGACACGTCGGCATGGATTGAATACTTGCGACCGGGAGACGCCGAAGTCGCGGACCGTGTGGAGGCCCTGGTTCTTGCCGATGAGGCGGCGGTGTGTGACATGGTACTACTGGAACTTTGGAACGGCGCACGTGGCGCCTCTGAGAAAAAGAAACTGGCTGAACTGCAGGCGCACTTGCGCTGTCTGGACATCTGCGACCGTGTCTGGAACCTCGCGAGACGTCTGGCTACTTGCTGCCGCGACGCGGGTTTGACCGTCCCCGCGACGGACATCCTGATCGCTGCCTGTGCTTCGCATCACCGCGCAAAGTTGGAACATAACGACGGTCATTTCGACAAGATTCTGCCACTGGTTGCAAGCTGCAATTCCGCAAGGTAGGCTCAAATCGATTATATTTGCGAAGATTTTCATGCTGCGAGTCTCCTCAGTTTGCCACCAGAGTGGAGCCTTTGGAGTATAGTATTGGATGATCTGCGCTGAAACTGCAGATCAGCAGATTCTTCGTGACTGTTGCCTTCTGATTGTTCGGCCGCTGATCCGACTTTTGCATCTCTCCCCCTGTTGGGCGACGAAGTCGCCCCTTTCAGCGCGGCGCGGCGGAGTGCCAAGTCTGGAACGAACACGTTTATCTCGCCACGATCATTTGGTTGCGGCTGCGCCGCGCTGAGCGAAGCCCGGGCCATGACCCAAGTGGCAGGATATCCCTCTGCCTGGCGGCAGGGTTTTCCGGCCTGAGGCCACGAGCAGAGAGGAAGCGTGAACGGGCGCAAATGCCGTGGCTTGGGTGGCGAGGTGGTTGGGGACAGAAGGGTGGGAAGGGTGGACGAGATAAGCAGGGAG
>Ga0315298_1002255_pt1 | contig 33132 bp, 36 predicted proteins | sample WHS_1_MG_FD_203077 | JGI IMG/M metagenome (GOLD analysis project Ga0315298, IMG submission 203077) | Extremophilic microbial mat communities from Washburn Hot Springs, YNP, Wyoming, USA - WHS_1_MG | ecosystem: Environmental > Aquatic > Thermal springs > Hot (42-90C) | place: USA: Wyoming... | reverse complement strand
AATCCGAAATCTTCCCTTGGAACGGAATAAACATAAACGTCTGCAGCATTGTAAAGTTTTACAAGTTCCTCTTGAGATTTAAAACCTAAAAATTTCACCCTCCCCTTTATTTTAAGTTTCTTAGAAAGCTTTAAGAGAGCCTTTATGTATTTGGCGTTTTCCTCTGAAATTTCACCCGTCACAGCTAAAGTTGCTGAAGGAAAATCTTTCGCTATAAAACTCATTATTTCCAAAAGCCATTCCCAACGCTTAACTGCAACAATTCTTCCTGTTGAAAGGATAAAAGGCCAACCAAAATATCCACGAACTTCTTTAACTATTTTTTCATCAAGAATTCTGAAAGTTTCAATATCAACGGGTGGATAGCAAACTGTTGCTGAAACTCCATAGATATTTTTAATTCTTTTTGCCGTGAAATGACTATTTGCCAAAACAACATCAGAATTTACAACGCTCAGATAGTCTAATTCCCTCAAGAATGGACTGGCAACTTTGCTTAACCTAAAAATTATTTCACGAACATCGTTAAACCTCCATAAGGCTCTTTCTCCATGGTTTAAATAGAGAAATCTTGGAGGCGAATGAATATAGCTAACATATTTTAAGCTCCTAAATTTTTTGTTCAAATACCCTATCCAAGGAGCAGGACCATACCCATGACAGATTAAAACATCTTCCTTTTCAAACACTGGCAATGTTAGTGGGGCAAAAGGCATCGACAATATTATTCTTACTGTGGGAGTATTAGGGATTAATGGCGAAAAGAAACTTTTAGTATAGCAATGGGGATTCGAAGACTCTTTATGCATATTCTTATCCACATACGCAAAAAAACATTCAGCATCGTAACCTTTTTTGTGAAATAAGTCGATCTGTTTTAGAATTACCCTTTCAGCGCCTCCAAACTCTTTTAAGTGGCTATAAAGTATTGCTATTTTCAAGGAAGCCCCATCCTTTAGGCAGTTGAGTTTTGTGGTGGCTTTGGTTTTCCATTTATTTTGCCATGTTTGTGTTTGTTTCAGCACGGTAGGGTTCTTTGTCTTTAAACAATTATTAAAAAGTTTTTAGGAGTTCAGATTCCGAACAAGAACAACAAGAAATCCAATAAACTTTTTTACTTCCCCATATTCTAATACAGCAACAAAATTAAAAGGAAATTAACATGAGCGAAACACCAACCGAAGGCGAAACACAAATAACCCAAACCAATTTTGAGCAAATAACTAAACTGGTTTCTACAGAGTTTCAAATAGAAGAAGCATTAATAGAACATAACATTCCAACATACTATCTGAAACAGCCTCAAGAAACAAAACAAGCCTTTCTAAAACTGCTGAAAAACTTGGAACCACTAAATTTGATAGCAATTCTACGAAGAGTGAACGGAAGAATAGTTCTAAGGGTCATTCCAAAACCGCCAGTAAAGCCGAGCAATGTTATGGTGAATTGGATACTGTTTTTCGCAACTATAGCAACAACATTCCTGACTGGTTACATTCTTTCCCAAGGGATTACTGAGTTAGCTGGACCCGTAATTAATCCATTAATTGGAGGCACAGCTTTTACAGTTGCGATAATGTCTGTACTTGGTTCCCATGAGATGGGACATAAATTGACAGCGGACAAAAAGGATGTAAAGGCTACACCTCCATATTTCATACCTGGTCCACCTCCAATTTTTGGTATTTTTGGGATTGGAACTTTTGGGGCGGTCATAATGCAGAAGTCCCTTCCTCCCAACAAGGATTCTCTTTTTGACGTAGGCTCAAGTGGTCCCATCATAGGTTTTATAATAGCCACTATTGTGACTTCTTTAGGGTTAACATTGTCGATTCCATCACCTCCATCGGAGAGTGTAAGCGAATTGCCACCAACAATTCTTTTTATTCTACTTTTCCGATTTTTGTCCAGTTTTGGACTCATACCTCAAACCTCTCAAAAAGAAATCTTGCTAGTGCATCCCATCGCTTTGGCCGGATGGGTTGGTATGGTAGTTACTATGCTTAACCTTTTGCCCGCAGCCATGCTTGATGGTGGTCATGTAGCCCGATCTCTGGTCGGCGAAAAAACAAGAAGCATTTTAACTTTATTTTCAATTTTGTTGTTGATTGTGGAAGGATTTTGGCCTATGGCTTTCTTTGTGCTTTTCATGTCAATGTATAGGCATCCCGGCCCATTAGATGATGTTTCCAGTTTATCCTTAAGCAGAAAGCTTTTGACGGTTCTTCTTGTGGCGATTTTTGTTTTATGCTCGTTTCCTATTTGGATTTTCTAGGATGTTGGCGTCTTGTATTTTTGTTGTGCGGGTAGACAGCAATGTTTATTAAATATTGCTATATTCGATATTCTCGAAGAGAGACCTATCCAAACTAAACCATACATGCAAAGGGGAAAAATGCAATGAGGGGATTAGCAATCTTAGTAGCATTTTTCTTACTTTTTACAGCAGCGTCACTGCTGATTCCTTCGCCGATGTTTCCTGGAAACTTCTTTTGCACATTAATTGGAGGAAGCGCAAGCGAATACTCTGAATTTTTAAGCGCAGTTTTTAATGGCGTTTTCTATGGCGTCATCTTATGGTTAGTTTTTGTCCTTATAAGTAGAAGGTTTGAAGAAAAGTAATCGCCTAATTTAGCCTTCCGTTTGTGATAGAAAACCTACAAGCCTAATGGTGCTTTTACACTTATTACACATCAAAACTAATTCTGCCAGCTCGTCACCCTTAACCCTAGTTTCGAGAATTTGGTAAACCTCTTCAGTTTCATCGTCTGGAGATATTATGGCTCCACATTTGGGACAAGGGAAGGCTCCATCACCATCAATTTTCGTCAAATCAACCGTGTAAACCACATCTTTCTTTGCAGCTGTTTTCTTCATCATTTTAATGCACCTTTTCCAATGAAAGGCATGGTTAGCCAAGAATATAATTAACAATTATGAATCAGTAATATGAATGCAAAATTCAGTTTAACATTTACACATTCAGCACGCTTTACAAATCGTAGACTACGCCGGGAATTCTTGGAAATGGCTGGGTTTCCCCCACGTGTCTTGCCCCCACTATCCATGCAACCAATCTTTCCACGCCTATCCCAGCACCAGCTGATGGTTTAAGTCTTCCCTCTTTAGCCAGTTGCAGTAGTATTTTGTAGTTTTCTTTTTTAACTTTGTCTCTTTCCATTTTCCTGATTATTTTTTCGTATTCCCACTCTCTTCTGCCACCGGATAGTACTTCTCCATATTTTGGAAGCAGCAAATCGTAGTTGTCCCATGTACCACTTTCAAAGTCTTCGAAGTCATAGAATTCTCTTGGAATGTTTGTTATCCAAACTGGGTGGTTGATTTCATTTGATAGCCATTTTTCCCATGTATACCCGTAGCTTTTTTCAAGTTCTCTTCTGTCATAAACTTTGAAGGGTGTTTCTGGAACCGTCAAGCCATTGTATCTATGGAGATACTTTAACTCATCTCGCACATTAGCCCTTAAATGCTGCAGCAATCCGACTAATACTCTTTCAACAAAACCTCTAACATCATCTGATGTAGCATCTCTCATTTCAAAGTCCAATTGTGTGAACTCGTACGCGTGGATTCCGCTGTTTGCCCTTTCCGCTTTTTCTATTCTTATGTTTGGAGATATTGTGAACAACTTGGGATGAATAAGAGAGGACGTAACCATTTTGTGAACTATCATACTCAAATTTGCCCTAACCGTTTCTCCATAAATTTCAATTTCAACACGTTTGTCAATTGAGGCTTCGGGATCTGGCCATAAAGGGTCTGTTGATTTAGAGAATATTACGGGTAACAGCCACTCAAACCCATCTTTCACAAATTCATCGGTAAGATACTCCAGGACATGCGTTAACACTTTGCCGAAACGCTGTTTTCTTTGCAGCTCGCTTTTGGAGAGCTGCTCCAAAGGCTTTGGAATCTCCATAAGCCTTTCTTCAGCTACAGTTAGAAGCTTTTGCCTCTTTGCCATGTTCTCGCCCCTTGAACCTTAACATTATAGAGTTTTCTAAGCAGATTCAAATGTTAGTTTGTTATTATAAACTTTTTATAAAAAATGTTGGAATTTTTCCAAAAAGCTAAACTTTTATATTAGTTTTTTGTAATAATTTCAATTATGGAGCAGAAACAGAAACTTGATGAGAAGGATTTGGCTATTCTCTCTATAATTCAAAGTAATTGTAAGCTTACCGCAAGAGAGATTGCAAGAAAAATAGATTCGCCAATTACAACTGTTTTCGCAAAAATAAAACGCATGGAAGAAATGGGTATAATAAAAAATTATAGAGCGATTCTGAATGCACAAAAGCTCAGTAGCGGAACAACAGCCTTCATTCTAGCATCAGTCTCCTACAGAACAAAAGACAACACCACACTCATTTCACAGAGAGAAATCGCCAATGAAATAGCAAAGTTTCCAGAAGCCCAAGAAGTTCACATAATAACTGGAGATTGGGACCTACTGATAAAACTTAAGGCTGAAAATGTTGATGTAATAGGAAAGTTTGTCATTGATAGGTTAAGGCTTGTTAAGGGTATAGAGAAGACTTTAACGTGTATGGTTTTTGAAACTTGTAAAGAAACAACAGAAATACCTATAGGGTTAAAGAAGAAATCAAGTAAAAATCATGTTTTAGAAGAAATGAAACAGCACAAATAAACGAAAAAGCGCAAGTTCGCTGCTCATTGCTGCTTTGGGGTTCATTTGCTTACACCAAGTGTGGGATGGCTTACTTTATGATTTATAAAGGTTTACTTATACAACAAGGTATAGAAAGTATATCTAATCCGAGGAGAGCATAACCTTGGAAAAATTTGACGTAATTGTAGTTGGAGCTGGAACGGGTGGCTGTTTAGCTGCAAAAACGATGGCTGAGGCTGGCTTAAAAGTTTGTTTAATGGAAAGAAAGAAAAGAGAGGAGATTGGAGAGAAAATATGTGGAGACGCCCTTGGGGAGCATCATTTAAAAAATTTGGGTTTAGAAAAACCGCAGAGCGGCGAACTTGAGAAGAAAATAGAGGGCATTAAAATTTATTCGCCAGATTTAGAAACCATATTCACGGTTAAACATGAGGATTTTGTTGGTTACTTATTAAACAGACGGCTCTTTGGACAATGGCTTTTAAAAAAGGCTCTTGATAGAGGCGCTGTACTTTTAGATTCAACACAATGTTTGGAACCGATAATTGAGAAGGATTTCGTAGCCGGAATTTTAGCTAAGAACTTGAAAACTGGCAGGAAAATCGAGTTGAGAGGTAAAGCAGTTGTTGACGCAAGCGGTTTTGTTGGTGTAGTTAGGCGAAAGCTTCCAAAAGAAATGGAAATAGAAAATGAAGTGGCAAATGAAGATGCAGAGGCGTGCTATAGAGAAATAAGACAGCTCAAACAAGAAACTGATGAAGTAAATTACTGCGAAATTTATCTAAACCAAAAGGTAACTCCAGGCGGCTACACATGGATTTTCTACAAAAGCAGCGCAAAAGTTAACGCTGGACTGGGAGTTTGCATGAGAGACAATTTTCCAAACCCAAAAAACCAATTCTACAAATATGTTTTAACAAAACCACTTTTTGAGGGCTCTTTGCTTCTAAACGGAGGCGCATGGTACGACCCAACACGTAGACCCCTAGACAACATGGTTGGAAATGGAGTTGCCATAGTAGGCGACGCAGCATGCCTCGTAAACCCAATCCACGGCGGCGGAATAGGACCGTCGATGCTGAGCGGTTACTTGGCTGGAAAAGCAATAACAGAAGCCTTGGAAAAGGGTGAGGCTAGCCAAAAGTCCTTATGGCAGTATAATGTGGAGTATATGAAGAATTATGGAACAAAGCAGGCTGGACTGGATGTTTTCCGTATACTCCTCTTAACTTCTCATGACGAGGACCTAAGCTATGGAATGAAGTATAAACTGTTGACGGAAGAAGACGTTTTGAAGGCAGGTTTAGGCGAGGATTTCCACCTTAAAATAACCGAAACTGCCAGACGTGTTTTCAGGGGATTGAAGAGGATACGTTTCCTCAACAAACTCAGACTTACAGTTAACTTTATGAAACAAGTTAAAATCCACTATCAAGGTTATCCAGAAACGCCGGAAAACTTCAAAGAATGGCAAATGAAAACGGAAGCCTTGTTCAAAGAGGCTAAGTCTAAACTCATGGAGTAAAACGCTGGGCTAATATGCGAGTTGCAGTTTTAGCCACTGGCGGAAAAGACTCCACATTAGCGCTTCAAAAAGTATTGAATGAAAGCTATGAAGTGAGGTGTTTGGTGAGTATGATTCCATTAAAAGAAGACAGTTGGATGTTCCACTATCCAAACATCCGTTTAGTAGAATTATTTTCGGAAGCTGTTGAAATTCCACTTGTAAAGGCTGAAACGTTAGGGGTTAAAGAAAGAGAAGTTGAAGACCTTAAACGAGTTATTGAAAAAATTGATGTTGACGCAGTAGTTTCAGGAGCCATAGCCTCCAACTACCAAAAAACAAGAATTGAAAAAATCTGCGAAGAGTTGGGACTGAAATGTTTAACGCCCCTTTGGCAAAAAAAACCTCTAGAAATTCTAAATGAAATTGTAAATCTCAAATTCCATGCCATCATAACCGGAGTTTACGCCCTTGGCTTTAGCAAAGAGTGGCTTGGAAGAAAAATCGATGAAAAAACCATAGAAGCCCTAAAGGAACTGAATAAGCAATATGGCGTTTCACTCGTTGGCGAAGGAGGAGAATACGAAACCCTCGTGCTTGATGCCCCATTCTTCAAAAAAAGAATAAAGGTTATTGAAGCAGAAAAAATTTGGAAAAACCAAAGCGGCTATCTGCTAATCACAAAAACAGAACTTGAAAACAAACGAGTTAGGCGCTAAAAGCGTGAACTTTATAGTTTTCAAATTGCATTTAATTTTGGGAGTCTTATGGTTGAAGAAAATGACGTAATAGAATTTCTCAAAGTTCATGACGGTAAAGCATCTCTGAACGATATTGCAGAAGGTTTAGGTATACCAAAATATGGACCAAACTCCGCTTATGCTCTTTTGCAATCCCTAAAAACTAAGGGCATTGTGGAGCGCAGCGGCGAACTCTGGACCCTAATCATAGAGGAAGTTAAACCCAAAGAAAAAGCTGCAGCAGCGCCTGCACCCGCACAACCAGCAACCGCGGAAAAAGAAGCTGTCATGCCAGAGGTTGAAAAGCTTATGAAAGCCATGGCGAAAACCATAGCAGAAGCAATGAAGGGCGCCCAAGTTCCACCAGACGAGTGGGAACTGGCAACAAAACCAATGACAACAAAAATCGAAAGGAAAGAGGAAAAACTAAGCTCTCTTGTATTAAGACCAGATGAAGCTGTTGAAGCCAAAAAACCCTTAATAGGATTTCCAACAGGAACATACATAGACTATTTCTTCTTAACGCCTGAAGGAAAACCCCTCAACGGATTGCCAATATGCGGACAATTCGCAATAACAGGCTTACCAGGAGCTGGAAAATCAATCCTTGTTGAAGAAATAGCCGTTAGAGTTGCAGCTTCAGGGAGAAAAGTGCTTTACGCAACAGCAGAAGACACCTGGAAAAGCGCAACCCCACGCTTTGACCTACAATCCCGTTTAAAACAGAAGGCTGAAATTTTGGGTTTAGACTGGAACAAAATCCGCGAAAACCTCTTCGTTCTTGATACTGTAGCTTATCCTGAACTCCGAGATTGGAGCACCTTCGCGGAAACATACCGTTATGTTGCAGAAACGGAGAAAATTGAACTAGCCATAATTGACTCTGTAACTGTCCTCGAAGCTTATCGTGGAGCACTAAAATATCGTGTCATGGAACTAGCCAGATACAACCAAGTTCACGGCGTAACAGCACTATATGTTAACCAGCGAAGTTCAGAGGTTTGGGACAGCTATGATATGGCGGGCGGAATAGGCTTAGCCCACAACCTAGATGGAACAATATTAGTAGACTATGGGCGTGTGTATTGGCAGGACCAGCAGGTTGACTTAGCCGTTAACCGAGGCGAGTTCGTGCGCATTTCCAGAGTTTTAGACTGCAGAATGTGCAACTTCGAAAGAAGAAGAATTAGAGTTGACATAACATCCGACGGCTTTCTAAGAGCATTAGAACCAATACCGAAGGCTGAAGGAACAAAACAGCAGTGAAAGGGCAAAATGTCAATAGTTAAACCGCCTTCCTTTGAAGAACTTGTTAAGGCTTATGGCTCTCAGCGAGAGGCGGTGCTTCGTTTAATAGAAACTGGATTTTCGCCAGAAGAGATAACGTGGAAAATTGGAATACCATACCATCGCATACGCCTCTATATGGAAGGAATAGAACCAAAAATAGAAACGCCATTTTCAAAAATTGTTGAAGTTTATGAACGTCTCGCAGTCTTACGTGGAAAGAAGGGAAAAGAAACGGAGCTGACAAAATTCTTCCAAAATCAAGACTTACCATTAGGAATTAAAGCCCGATTTGCCATTGGAATAATAACAGAGGAAAACCTGAAGATTGGACCGGGATTAATTGAAAGAAGCATAAGCCTAGCCACTGATACTCCAATAAGTGATGTTAGGAAGCTTTTGATAGATTATGGAGAACACGGCGAAGTCGCTTATTTACTCAAAAAGCCTAAAAATCAAGAATTGACTGTTGGAGAAGTTTATGAAGCCATTAAGTTTTTGCCACAACTTAAAAGGATTATGGAACGTGAACTATACATTTCAAGCCTTCTGCGGGTAAGCACACCCGTAGAAGCAAAATACATGGTCAGACTTTTACTGGGAGACTTAAAACTTGGCTATTACGCCAGCACAGTTATTAGAGCCGTGGCAAAAGCCTATGAAATACCGCCCCAACTAATCGAAAATGCTTCAGCCATATTGGGCTTACCAGAAGCCATGACAATGGCATCGGAAGGCATGCTCAAACTTTCGGAGGTTAAAATGCGTCCAGGTCAGTTCATTAAACCCCAACTTGCCCACCTTTACGAGCCAGATAAGGTGGTTTATCCAGCTAGAGCAGAGTACAAATTGGATGGAAGCAGACTTCAAATCCATAAGTGGGGCACCCAAATTTGGCTTTACTCAAGAAGAGGCGTTGAAAAATCCCAAACGCTACCGGAAATAGTGCAAATAGCTGAAAATTTCAAAGCTCAAAGCTGCATTGTTGACAGCGAAGTAATAGCCACAGATGATAATGGAAATCCTCTCCCATTTCAAACATCGCTCGAAAGAACAGTTCCAAGAGAACTAACACCACAAGAATTGGAAGAGAGAAAAAGAAAAGTAAAAGTCACAATTAAAGCCTTTGACATACTATTCCTAAACGGTCAAGAACTCGTCAGCCTACCCCTTTCAAACAGGCGAAAATACCTCTCAGAAGTTGTCCCAGCTGAATACATTGTTGATGGGGTTGACTGCAAAAGTGAAGTGGAGCTTATGCGCTTCTACGAGGAAGCCTTAAAGAAAAAATTTGAAGGAATAGTTGTAAAAAACTTGAATTCACCATATGAAATTGGACAACGCACATACACGTGGCTTAAACTGAAACCAGAACGCGATACGATAGACTGCACAATAGTAAAAGCCCTATACGGAAAGGGCAAACGTGCAGGATTATACTCTTCTTTTCTACTTGCCGTCTGCGACCCAACGGAAAAGAAACTTTACACAATTGGCAAAGTTTCAAACCTACCAGAAGAAGCCATGGACGCCCTAAGAACAATAGTTGAAAACACTAAAACAGGCGAAGATGATGAAGGAGTTTTCGTAAAACCCTCATTAGTTGCAGAAGTTACATATCAAGAAATTCAAGAAACAGACGAGTACACAAGCGGGTTCGCCTTAAGAGTGCCAAAAATAGTTAGGTTCAGAACAGATAAAACCGTCAATGAAATGGACAGCATTGAAAAACTGAAAAAACTTTACGAGCTACAGTATGAAAGATACCCCACTCAAACAATATAATTTTATGTCAAAATAAACTTCCAGTTATCTCACTTAAGACTGTTAGTACAAGCTTCTTCTACTTAGAACTCTAAATTCAGCGTAGGGTTGAAAGAAGGGAATATCTGCTGTTGTTTTGTATTGTTGATTGCGAAGCCCTAAAGAGATTTCTATAAATTCTTTCAGTGTTTGGTTTGCGAACTCCCATGTAGGTCTTCCATATGTAAGTCCGTTGCATGTGGAATCGGCATATATGAAGACGGTTCTTTCGCCAAAGTTGTAGGCCGCTTCTTTTGCGTATCCAAAGTCGGGTTTGCCCAAAATTTTGAAGGGCCAAAGCTTGCATGCTTTTGGTTTCATGTGTTGCAGTCCACATATGTGTATGTTAGAGATATTGTATAGGAAGATGCATGAGCCGTCGCTTCTTCTTTTTATAAACAGCTTATTCAAGCCAGAGACTGTTTTGTCTACGCCGTAATTGTTTACAATCTTTAACCACTCATTAAAGTTTAGAACGACACTGTAGGCTTTACAACATAATCCGCACGCCTTACATTTCCAGTCTGCAATGTAATGCCATGGAACAAACAGCATTTTCTGCCGACTCGCCTCTTTCTGTTAAGATTTCAAAAATGGTTTTTCTTAAAATTATTTTGCAAAATTTTTCAGTTTTTCAGCGAATTCTATGGGAATCTGTGTGGCTTTCCATGTTTGTTTGTTCAAGGCTACAATTACCACGTAGCCGTTTGCTAATAAAGCTCCCGACTCTTTATTGAACACTTTAAAACCGTACTTCACAGATTTCTCTTTAATTTCTTCCACCGTTAACTCTACTTCAAGCAAATCGTTAAATTTTGCTGGTTTCTTAAACTGACAGAAGGCTTCAACCCTAGGAAATAAAAGTCCCTCCTTTGCTGCGTCCTCAAAGCCGAAGCCTAAATGCCTATAAAATTCTTCCTCTGTCCTTTCGAAGAATCTGAAATAGTTGGAATAATGCACAATTTGAGCTGAATCCGTGTCCACCCAAGTGACCCTGAAAGAAGCCCTAAATGTTGAAGGCGACATGACTTTCACTTATGGGCGAAACCTAAACTTTTTTGTACAAATAAATTGTGTGGGAAGGATACCCTAAGGTTTGGTTCTCGCAGAAGTTTACAACTTTGACTGGTTTCCACCCAACAATTTCATAATCATGAGAAACCACACGGACCCCAGGTTTAAGTTCAGATTCAAGTTTTGGCTTAATCTTCTCGTTAGCGCTAGTTGTCAAATAGAGGAAAACAACATCAGCCGATGTCAAATCTACATGGAACATATCGCCATTCACTATCGTCACTTTGTCTTGAAGCCCCTGCTCATAAACAGCGCTTAAAGCCCTTTTCACAAGGTCTTCCCTCAATTCTACGCCGACAGCTCTTGCGCCAAAGTCTTTTGCAGCCATTATAACCGCTCTGCCGTCTCCAGCGCCTAAGTCGAAGAAAACTTCTCTTGGTTTTAATTCTGCTAGAATAAGCATTTGACGGATTACTTGCGGTGGGCTTGGAACGTAAGGTGCTATATACATTCACTAAACCTCTTTTTTAAGCGTGACTTATTGTTTTCTGTTAATCAAAATGTTTTGGTTCTTTTAAAGACTTTTGCCTTTCAAGCGACATATGTTGCTTTCTTAGGCGTTGGTCTTCTGGCTTCCCCACATTTCATGCAACTTTGAGTGCACAATTCAAGATATTTCCCTTCATCCCCGGAGCCGATGCTTTCCGAAGCCTTACGGCATAGTTCACTTGCCTCTTCGCATCCACGTTCCCGACAGAGCTTTGATACGTAAAGGCAGATTTCTTGCACATCTTTTGGCTCCAATACGGCTCTGTTTGTGCGGACGAGTAAGCATATTTCCCTTGCCAAAACGCATGTTTGAATGTATTTAATTCTTTCAAGAACCTCTTCCCGCAATCGTTTACGGCTTATCTCCAAATCGCCATTCTCCTTTAACAATTGACAAACGAGCGTTTAGGCAAAATAAAGCAGCCCTTCATTTAAAAGTTACTATAATCTTTTAAGTTACCAAAACCTTTTGCTAAGGGCTTTACGTTCTGCTTCAAGAACAAGTTCATAAAATCTGTCATCAAGTTTTTTCTCTTCCTCAAGGATTTCTTTAACGTCTGATGGTTGAACTTTTCTGGCGCAAAGTGCAACTGCAGCAGCTTTTCCATACTTTGCTATCAGCTGGGCTGTTTGCAATGCTTGTTTCTGCAATTTCTCTTCGCTTTTTGTCAGTTTTTCACCCTTCTTTTCGATAAGCGGTAGCGCCTTCTCTTCTTCAACTTTCAGAAGTCCAATTGCTTGAGAACCGCACCTCGGACATTTGGGTTTGTCTGGCAAGTCTTTAGCCCTTATCATTTCCATGTAATTCCAACAGTTTGTGCATATGAAATTGCATGTTTCATTAAGTAATCTGGCTTTAACGGATTCGATGAGCACGGCTCGCATCCTTTCAGGTGGAATCAAATCGGTTTTCATGCTCACCCTTTCAATGCCCACACGAGCAACTGGGGTTGCGTTCTCACCAGTTTCAACTTTTTGCAGTTGAATTTCGCCCTCTCGAATTTTATTAAGCACAAAAACAAGCCTTTCCAAATCCAAATCCTTAGTGAAAACTTCCTTAAGGGCTTCTTCAAAAATGGGTGTGTCTTCAAAACTTTTTATCAGCCTCTGAAGGCTTACATTGCTGAAGTCAGCCCACTTCTGGAGGGCTCCGAAACGCCTTGCCACATGAATCATTCTTCTTTTGAAAAGTCCAGTTTTCACGGTTGCCCTTTTTAGAGCGTCTCTAACTGTTTGGTCTGGCATGGCTTGCATTTCATCGAAAAGCATTATTATTTGGTCAGCGTTTGCGGCGCCCATGGTCTGCACGAATATGCGGTATGGGTCGTGTTGAACAACTACGGCATAGCCTATTTTTTCAGACAACAATTGACCTATCAACTGGGCTAGGGCTCTGTTCGTAAGAGAGCCGAAGTTGGCGTGGATTATTACGAATTCCTCCCAGTCTTCGATTATTATTCGTTTGTCCGTTGGAACTGGAATTCCAGCGTTTACCTGTTCTATTGTTTCGGCTAAAGCACGAAGAATCGTATCCTTATCTGATGGATAGTTTTCACTTAATTTGGCGGCTGTTTCTTCTGGAGAAAGACCCTTCAGCATTTGCTCTTCAACAAAACCCCTAATTGCGCCAACCTCCTGCGCCACTTCAAACGGCACTGGAATTTCCTCGCCTATCCAGCTTGGTATGGCGCCTGTTGGGTCGTCAACGGGTCTCACGTAAACTTTCTCTTCTGATATGTGAAGAATTCGCCATGGGCTTCCTCTGATGATGAATTTTGTTCCAGGCTTGCCATATTCCGCCATGAAGGCTTCGTCTAAAACGCCTATGGCCGAGTCGCTTGATTCGTCAACTACCAAGAACTGTTTCTCTTCAGGTATCATGGACAAATTGTCAAAATAGTATTCAAAGAGCGCCTTTGTTCTTCTTGGTTTCAGAACAACTTTGTCTTCAAAGGAAACCCATGCTAAACGTGGAAAACGCTGATGCATATACCTAAGGATTTTCTCAATGTCTTCTAATGTTAAATCTTCATAAGGATAAGCGCTTCGGAACATTTCCAAAATCTCATCGAATTCAAGCCTTCTGTTTTTTAGAAGCAAACCTGCTATCTGATGGGCTAGGGCATCGTATGGTTTTGGTGGGATGTCAACGGGTTCCAAATCTTCTTTTAAGGCTTTCCTTGCAATGGCTAATGCTTCAAGTGTGTCGTCAGAGTCCATGGCAACGATTAATCCTTCAGCTATGTGTCCAATTCTGTGGCCGCTTCTGCCCACGCGCTGGATAAGCCTAGTCACTTGTCTTGGGCTCATATATTGTATGACCATATCTATTCTGCCCACATCTATGCCCAGTTCGAGGCTGCTTGTGCAGACGAGTCCCTTTAATTCGCCTGATTTTAAGCCTCTTTCGGCTGCTATGCGGGATGGTTTGGCAAGGGAACCGTGGTGTATGGAAACTGGGAAGTCTATGTCCCAAACTTTGAATCTGCTGGCTAAAACTTCTGATATGGCTCGGGTGTTTGTGAATAAAAGAACAGACTTATGTTTGCTTATGTATTCTCGGATTATCCGCAGTCTCGCTGCGACCTCGGGATGCGTATAAAGTTGTTCAGCGAGCTTAAAGTCTAAGTCTTCTGGTTTTGGAAAAACAATTTTCAATCGCATTGTTCTTGCAACTGGAACACGAACGATTTCAACACTTCTACCATTACCAACAAGAAATTGCGCCACTTTCTCTGGACTACCAATAGTTGCTGATAAACCTATTATTTGAAAGTCTCTGCCAATCATGGCTCTAAGCCTTTCCAAGGCTAGGGAAAGCTGACTTCCTCTTTTGCTGTCAGCCATCTCATGCACTTCATCAATTATCACCCAACGCACTTGTTGCAAGTGCTGCCGCATAATCCAGCCAGACAATATTGCCTGCAAAGTTTCAGGAGTCGTTATTAAAACGTCCGGGGGGCTTCTGGCTTGTCTTGTCCGCTCCTTCGTTTCTGTGTCGCCGTGCCTAACAGCCAATTTTATGTCTAAATTGTTACACCACCACTCAAGCCTCTCCAACATGTCACGGTTTAAAGCCCGAAGAGGCGTAATATACAATACTTTGATGCCTGGAGTTCCCTGTAGCCCCTGAAGAAGCATGCTTAAAACTGGAAGAAAAGCAGCTTCAGTCTTGCCAGTAGCCGTAGGCGAAATAAGAAGAACATTTTTGCCCTCAAGAATTTTTGGTATGGTTTTTTCTTGAGGCTCCGTAGGCTTAGAGAAACCCCTCTGCTCAATTAGCCTTCGAATGGGCTTAACAAGCAAGTTAAAAGCGTTTTTGGGCTGGTCTTTCAAGTTTGGTTGAACCTCGAATGCTAAAGAATAAGCATGAAGCCATAAGTAAAAGCATTTTGGAAACTGCTCAAATAGCTTATATCCACTTTCTATAATGATAAAGAAGGCGAAGAAATGTCATCCACTAAAAGAAAGAGGAAAAGTAAGAAACGGGTTAGGAAAAGGACAATGCAAATTGAAATTCGACAGATGACTCTGGAAGACCTATCAGAAGTTTGGCATCTTGGCGAGAAAATATTTACACCGTCAAGTTTACAATTCACATATAGAACATGGAACATCGACGAACTACTATCATACTTCTACAGCGACCAGGAACTATGCCTAGTAGCTGAAAACACGCATTCAAAGAAAATTATCGGATTCGCCCTAGGAACTATTTTGAAACGTCCCTTCAGTCCATGGACATACGGATATTTTGTATGGGCGGGGGTGCAAAAAATGAAGCAGAGAAGCGGAGTTGGAAGAAGATTGTATAAAGAGTTGGAGAAACGGTTTAAGGAAAAGGGCGCACGTATTGTGATAGTGGATGTGGAAAGCAACAATCTTGCTGGAATTCATTTTATCAAAAAATTAGGGTTTAAGGAATCCCAAACCTACATTTGGTACTCAAAAAACCTTGAACAGTAGAAAGAGAAAGGAAAAATAGGTTGATTTGATTCATGTTTTTTAGAAACGAATTAAGATACAACACGCTTGCTGATGTTTTTGCCGTTTTTAATGCAATTTAATAGATTTATTTGATACTTTTTTCGTTAAATTTGTTATTGACAAAAGTCTCATGCTCCATTAACCAACGCTCAAATACCTACTCTGTGTTGAACTTTGTCGCTAGCGACCCTTATAAGCTCTTTTTAACGAATTTCAAGCCTTGCGTCAACATAGTTTGCGCCAAATTTAGAAGCGCAATCTGCCACAAATAAGGTCAACCTTCCTCTAGGATGTGCATCATTTAAATTGTATGCTTATTGTTAGGCTTCAACATGAAAGTTTTTGCAGAATATTTCTCTTTCCTTTACAAGAAACATGTTTAAACTCAATGTCTAATTTGAGGTTTTCTATTCGAAAACAATGGAAAGTTTTTTATGTATCATCATATGAAACCATGGATATCGAGGATATTGGAGGAAATTAAATGGCTAAATGTCCAAAATGCGGAACCGTTGTGAATACGCCTAAGAAGAAGTGGACAATGGCTGGACGCCCAGACAAGTCTGGAAAAAGAATGCAGTTGGAGATTGGACTTTTCGAATGCCCGAAATGCCACAAAACATTCCGAGAAGTCTTGAGCAAGAAGAAAATTTAAACAGCTTAAGAACTACGGCGACTTCCCATGCCTAAAAGCCAAGCAAGAGACCACGTCTGCCCCGAATGTGGAACCCAAGTAAAAGAACCGTACAAAACATGGGAGCTCATAGCTCCATTTCCAGACAAAAAAATGAGAATAACCCTAACAATCTTCGGCATGTATGAATGCCCAAAATGTGGCAAAAAATTCAAGGATATAGTGAGTAAAGCCAAGCTGGGCACGGAAGGCATAGAACTTTAGGCTTACGCTTATCTCCTCTCCCCCTATTTTTTCAATTCTAAAGCCTTAAGTTTTAAAAAGCAAAAGTCTAAATTAAACGGAGACTCATCACAATAGAAGGTCAAAAATTGGAAACAACACTTAAACGATTATGGAAAAACGAGTATGTCAAAACGGCAGTAATGATTATCTTAATCATAACAATAGTTTTTGGTTTTTGGTATGGCATTCAAATAGTCTTGAACACACCATACCCTGCACTAGCTGTGGCATCAGGAAGCATGTGCACTTTGCCAGGTCCATACTGTGATGGTTGGTCCCATCCATTCGAACATACATTACACGTTGGAGACTTAATCATAGTTCAAGGAGTAAATCCCAAAGATATCAAAACGGGACCTTACCCTTATGGCGACATAATCGTATTTCGTAAGCCAGGCTCCACAGATGAGTTAATAGTTCATAGAGCAATAGACAATGCAACAGGACCAGATGGTAAAATATATTTCAGAACGCAAGGCGACGGAAACCCAGGACCAGATTCCCATACAGGCGAAGGTTCATGGAATTTTATGGTTTCTCAAGACCTTGTAATTGGAAAAGTTATTATGCGCATTCCCTGGGTTGGACACCTTGCACTTTTTATGCACAACTCTTCAGGAATATTCCTAATAGCCATCATTATAATCATTCTGTTGGTCATCGAGATTATTATTCCAATTTTTACAGGAAAAGAAGCTGAAACTGAGCAAGTCGAAGGTGTGGAAAAAGCTTTTGAAGCCTAAGGCTTTATAAAGGTATTTAAATACTCAGTATGAGAAGTGATGTTATGCCAAAAGTTAAAGCCATAATAAACATCGAAAACGTTGTTGCTTCTGCAACATTGAACCAGAAGGTTGACTTGAACGCTGTTGTTAAGGGTTATCCGGGTGTAGAATATCGTCCAGAACAGTTTCCAGGGCTAGTTTTTAGGCTTAAGAGACCGAAGACAGCCACTTTGATTTTTAATTCTGGAAAAATGGTTTGCACCGGTGCAAAATCAGAGAAGGAAGCGCGAAGAGCAGTTATGAAAGTGATTAAGGAATTGAAAAGGGGTGGAATCATCATCATTAGCAAGCCTGAACTAAAAATACAAAACATCGTGGCTTCTGCAGGCTTAGGTGGAATGATAGACTTGGAAAAGGCAGCGTCCACCCTTGGAAAAACAATGTATGAGCCTGAACAGTTTCCAGGTTTAATTTACAGAATGGATGAGCCGAAAGTGGTTATACTATTGTTTGCCAGCGGAAAACTTGTCTGCACGGGAGCCAAAAAAGAACAAGACGTTTACGACGCTGTCCACAAACTTCACGGAATATTAGAGGAACAGGAGCTTATATTTTACGAGTAAGCGTTCAGCGCATTCAGTCAATTTATCCCTTTTTAATTTGCCTCAAAATAGTCTTCAGCTGCTCTTCATCTATCGCTCCAATTTCGCATAGCTTAATTGCTATCTCACTAACCTTAAGCAAAGCATGAAGCCTTATCCCATTTTTCTCAAGTTTTTCTTTTCCGCCCTCTTCCCTGTCTAAGAACACAACGGCTTCATTAACTACTCCACCTTCAGTTCTTATGGCTCTTGCTGCCCTTCTCAAAGACAAACCCGTTGTAATCAAGTCGTCAACCAGCAGAACGCGGTCTCCAGGTGCAATTATTCCTTCTATTCTTCTTTGTCTACCATGTAAGCGGATGTCTTTACGGATGTAGAGGAAAGGTTTCTGTAAATGGTAGGCAATTAAAGATGCAAAAGGTATCCCAGCTATGGGAATTCCAGCTATTCTCTCAAAGTTTTCCGTGCCAATTTCTCCTTTTATGAAGTTTACATAAAAATCGCAAACTCTATGGAAGGCGTCTGGGAAGCTTGGTATAATCCTCAAGTCTATGTAGTAGGGGCTTATTTTTCCGCTGGTGAGCCTAAAGACTCCGAATTGGAGGGCATCTATTTTTTTTAATATTCTGCAGATTTCAGCCTTAATTGCTTTATTGCTTTCTTCAATGGTCAACATTTCACGTCCGCTTAGAAATCTGATATATCTTACCAACCTCTGGAACAAGACATGTAACTTTTGGCATTTCCCTCTTCAAAATCTCAGCAAACCTCTTTTGGTCTGCTGTGGAACCAGTATGATAGGGAACGGCAACCTTAGGTTTTGTTAACCTTGCAATTTCAGCGCCCGTTTCTGAAGAAGCCCCAGGCGCTATTCCAACAGTGCAGAAAACAACATCAAATTTTTCCCTTTCGCCGATGGATGCCATTTCTGGAAACGGTAGGCTGTCTGCAGTGTGAAAGATTTTCACTCCATCCTCGCTTGTGATTATGAAGGACACAGGTGTAGCTGCTGGCGGATGATTACTTTTTTCACCCCTTATTGTAACTCCGCCAAGTTTCACTTCTGAGCCGGGCTGAATCTCTTGCAATTTTTCAGGAGCAACAACATTCCGCAATCGTCTCGCAGATGTCGGGTCAGCAACAACCACGCATAATGTATTCTTGTGGATTTCTGAGACAAGGGATTGATCCAAATGGTCATAATGTTCATGGCTGATTAGAATTGCATCAACACTTTTGAAGTTGCGGGATTTAACTTCCACGGGATCTATTACAAGGGTTTTGGATGGAGTTTTGATGGTTACTCCAGCATAACGATTAAACCATACAAACAAAATTTCATTTTTTGAAGGAGTTTTTTCAATAGCCATGCTCGATTCCTCCAGCTAATAATTATACGTTTCAGTTTTAAAGAACTTGCGCTGTCCTGTGTATGGTACCAGTTGCAACCTTGAATTTCATTCACATTCATTTTATTCCTGCTTTTCTTGCCTTATACTTGATCACTTCAACAAATAGTCTATAGAAGGGGCGCATGAACTTCGCATACCATTTTCCTGCAAATGCCAGGTCGATCAAGTTGTCTATCCAGTAAAAGTCGTGTTTTAAACATTTAATTAAAAGTTCTCGGTGCATTTGGTTCATTTCTGTCTCTTTAAACCAGTCATCGTCTTTTAGCTTACCCATTGGAACGAAAAATAGGGGTACAATTAAGCTTCTTATTTCTTTAAGGTCGTCTACCAACTCTATGGTTTTAATAATATCATCTTCAGTTTCTTCTGGTACTCCGACTATCAGGGTGCATGCAGGTATTAGCCTATTATCATGCATCAAACCCATACCAGTGCGAACAACTTCTGGCCATTCTTCTGGTTTGAATGGATGCGCTTTTGCCGGCATAATCTTTTTTGCAAGTTCTGCTGAACCTGTTTCTATGCCAACTTCAGCGCCCCACCATGACTGTTTCTGTAGTATAATCTCTGAAATTTTTGAGAAAAGCTTTGGTTTTGATGCCACCGCTGCGAGTGAGCAGTGACTCCACCCAATTCCATCACATTTTTCCATAACTACCTCATGAAGCTTAACAAGTTTTTCATCGTCTGGAATGGTATTTTTGGAACCGTAAAGCATGACATCTTCGGCATGAAGACATGCGCCACTCCTTATATTCATGTTTACTTCTATTTCACGCAGTATTTTTTCATAGGGATACCATCTTAATGGCCTTAAGGTTACGCTGCAGAATTTGCATCCTCTACAGCACCCACGACCGATTTCCACCAGGTTATTAATTGAAGGCTCAATAATATCCGGTATCTCTTCTAAACTTGGAGTTTCTTCAATAGGCACTTCATAATATTGCGGAAGATTTTCATTGCTTAAAGCGGCTCGAACAATTTTCCCAATAACTTTTTCGGCTTCCCCATCAATTATGCAGTCTATTCCATGCTCCTTAACGAATTCCGATCTATACTTAAATTGCCAAACACCAGGCCCGCCAATTATGATTTTTAAGCCTCGCCTCTTTGCCTTTGTTATTTCTGACTTTTCCATTAACGTATGAAAGTATTGCGCCAAAAACGGTTCTTTCTTCAGAATAGAGGCGAAGGTGCTTGAAGCGGGACCCAAACCGAATGGGTCCATAACATGGATGCCTAAAACTTTTGCTTCATCAATGTATCCTCCTAAATTATCTGGGTCAACTGTCATCACGTCAAATCCTTCCCTTAACAGTTGAGCCTCAATCTTTCTTAATCCATAGGGCGCAGCAACTGGCACACCAATGTTTGTTTTAATAGGTGGAAAGAAGAGGAGTTTGTAAAGCCAGTCTGGAATAACGTTTGGTGGAGCACACGTTCCAAAACCTATGAATTCATTACGGTGATAATCACTCATAAGAGTCCGATCAGCAGTTAAAACAATCTTGCAGCCTTGACCCGCTTTCTCCACCAACTTTCCATTCGCCCCTCGCCTTAAGGGAAAGAGAAGATTATGCTAATATATTTTATTTTTCAAAACATTTAAATTTTGATATAATTTAACTTTTAGGAACCTAGGAGAGATCGTATCCTACGAAGAAACTAAAGCTTCACAAATAAAAGGACAAAATATGAAGTGATACAACATCGATTCTACTATAAACTCACTCTTTTTTGGTTTCATTCAGCAAATCACAAATTACTCCTCTAATTGACTCGCTGAAAAGACCGCGCACCTTCATAAGAAGATCTTTTCCTTTTTCTGTTAGACGGTAGCACTTTAGGTCTCGTCGACCCTTTTTTATCCATTCACTAGCCACAAATCCCTCATTCTCTAGATGATAAAGAAGAGGATACAACGTGCCAGGCTTCAACTTCTGCCCAGTCAGCCTCTTAACTTCCTTAATGAGTTCATACCCGTGCCTAGGCCCTTGAGATATCAGCCAAAGTATAAGCGGCTTCTCAAGGCCGCGCATAAACGCGTCAACAACGTCAACCATAAACAGTTGCCCTCAAATATAATAGTTTAAATTTTGATATATCAACCTTTTTATGACTTTCGTGAAGAAGTTAATAAGAATGTAAAGCCACATGAAAAACATCCAATAGGCGATATTTAATGGCTGAAGAAGAAAGGGATATTGTTAGAGCTATTGTAAGGGGCTTTAGCAGAGTCATCATCTTATGGCTTATAAGTCAAAAACCAGCGTCAGGATACTCGATTGTCAAGGAAATAGAAAGGTTAACCGGACAAAAATTCCATGCAGGGATAGTATACCCTCTCTTATACGAGTTAGAAAAAGATGAATTTATATCTGGCGGGTGGACACAGAAGGGCAGACGGCGCATCAAATACTACTCGATAACTGAAAAAGGAACAAAACTTCTGAACCAATTGCGCCAACGCTTTGAAATGCCCGTAAAAGAAGTGTTAAAGGACTTCCTCAGAGAGAACACTTCACAAAAAACGCAGGTTTAATTGCATTTTTAAATGTGTATAGGCGAATTTATGAATTCAGTTTTGGTAAGGCTTAATAGTTGCTGCTTAAGTGTTTTCATACTTAAAAGTGATGCCTAATGGTTGACGTTTGGCTTCCTTACGGAAAAACAGAAGTTTGCGCCAGAATTCCAACCAGAAACTTTCTAGGCTCAATAGAGCCAAAGGAAAAGCCCGGCGTGCCAGACGCTAAGGCAGAGATTGAGAGGGCTTTAAAAGAGCCTATTGGTTCTAAAAGGTTAAGCGATATTGTTAAGCCCGAAAGTAAAATTGCAATTGTTGTTGATGACGCAACCAGACCCGCACCAAGCCACCTCATGGTTCCTCCATTGCTGGACGAATTGAATGCGGCTGGCGTTAAAGATGAGAACATAACGATTATTTTCGGTTGTGGAGGACATAGGGCTGTTACGCGGGAAGAAGCCGTCAGCCTATTAGGCGAAGCCGTTCTTAACCGTGTGAAAACTGTAAGCCATAACTCTAAGGCTCAAGACCTCGTTTATGTTGGCACAACCGAAAAGTATGGAACAAAAGTTTATTTAAACCGCATTTTCGCAGAGGCTGACGTAAAAATCCTAACGGGCGACATCTGTTTCCATTATTATGCTGGTTATGGTGGAGGACGAAAAAGCGTTTTGCCAGCAGTTTCAGGCGAAGAAACAATAAAACACAATCACGCCATGCTCTTGCATCCAAACGCAAAAACTGGAGTTTTAAATGGAAATCCAGTCCATGAGGATATGGTGGAGGCTGCAAAATTAGCTAAAGTGGATTTCATTTTAAACGTTGTGATGAATAGTAAAAGGGAAATTGTGAAGGCTTTCGCAGGAGATTTGGAACAAGCCTTTTATGAAGGCGTTAAGGTTGTGGATGAAATGTATCGCATACCAGCAGACCGTAGGGCAGATATTGTTGTCGTCAGCCCAGGGGGACATCCGGTTGACGTAAACCTTTTCCAAGCCTATAAGGGCGTGGACAGCGCTCTCGAAGTTGTTAAACGTGGCGGCGTGATAGTTTTGGTTGCTGAATGCCCAGAAGGACATGGAAGCCAGGTGTTTTATGATTGGATGGTTAAGTTTAAGGATTTGAAGGCTATTGAGAGGGAAATTAAGAACAATTTTGTTTTGGGCGGACATAAAGCCTATTACTTGTTGAAGGCTTTGCAAAAGGTTCAGATAATTTTGGTTTCAGCAATGCCAGACTATTACGTCACAAACATTTTCAAGTTAAAAGCGACGAGAGCAGTGAACGATGCGTTAAATGAAGCCTTTAACATTGTTGGAAAAAACGCAAGGGTTTGGGTGATGCCTTACGGAAACTTCACATTGCCAGAAGTCAAAACAAGCGAAGAGTAAAGCTCAAAAGGGATTAAATCTATTCTGAAATTTATGTATTAAAAATGTATGGAGAAGAAAACTTGCAACAAACATTTAGACTGCGGAAATTCAACATGAACGACCTGCAAACTGTAATGCACATAAACCGCACTTGTCTGCCAGAAAATTACACAGACTACTTTTTCATAGAGTTACACCAAAGATTCCCAGAAACTTTCATCGTTGCAGAGGAAAACGGCGAAGTTGTTGGTTACATAATGTGCCGTATAGAACTTGGCCTATCAAACTTTGGTTTCAGCGGGCTACTAAAAAAGGGTCACATTGTTTCGGTGGCTGTTCTGCAGCAGCATAGGCGTAAAGGAATAGGGGAAGCCTTAGTTGCCCAAGCCCTAGAGAACATGCGCATATACAACGCAAAACAATGCTTCTTAGAGGTTAGAGTAACAAACACTCCAGCAATAGAGCTTTACAAGAAGTTGGGATTTGAAGTAACCCGCACAATCCACGGGTATTACTCAGACGGAGAAGACGCTTACGTCATGACAAGAAAACTTTAGATTTGCAGTCTCTCCGCTTTTTCATTTAGGAAATTTATTGCTTGAAGTATGGATTTTGCAAACCCTAACAAGCTTAGAAGTGTAACGATGGCAATTAATGGGCGGAGGTCAACAATCAAACTCAAATTTTCATATGATAAGCTAAAAATTCCGCCCTTCAAAGAGAGAATTAAATAGCAAATAATAAACAAAGCTTTTGATGCATCAAAAAAGTGCTTGAAAATTGTTCCTGATGTGAGGTCTCCAACAATCATCAAAATAATGTATACTATAACAAAAGTTTCAATTATCTGCTGAAAACTTGGAATTAATTGTGAAAGGGGTGCTAGAAACATCCATAATAGGAGATATGCTGCATAAAAGAGAATACCCTTCACCGTTGCCTTTAAGGCTTTGAATGTTATTTGCCTAAGCTTGGTTTTATTATCTGCCATAGGAAATCACCAAATCTTCATAATTGAAAATAGGAGTCAAAATGGAAACTTCGAGGTATCCATTATCCGTTATCTCGCTCCTCAAAACATAAAACTCGACAATTCCATCGTAGGAGGATTGCTGCAGAACATCCATGGATATTTGACCTTCACCCAATAAGAGGCTGGCGTTGTTATACATTTGTATTTTTAGGTTTCCAGTCACATTGAAGAATGCGTGATTTTCAAAGCTTATGGGTAAGTTGACTTGAAGATGGGTTAGGTTAGCCACTAAATATTGTGGTTGTCCCAAAGCAAAATTGTACAGCGGTGCACCCCAAGGCATAGAATAGTTTGTTGAAGCTTGAATTGGAACCATCTCAGCAATTTTCATACCAACAATTTCACAAATTTTTAATTCAGTATCGTTAAACAAGAAATGCATATCATGCTGCAAAAGTTCGTTGAAATCAATCGTAACATTATGCGTCACAGTTGCTGCCTCATCCCGATTAATAATGGGCATAAATGTTGTCCCACTTGCGATAACGAAGCTTTCCGCATCTGAGATTTGGGTTGTTAAGTTAAAATCGCCTAAGCTGTAAAATCCATTGTTTGTAATTGTCAGTGGGAGGGAGAAGACTATTTTATTATCCGCTGTCACATTCAGTTGTGGTTCATCGAAATTTATGTGCAAGTCTTTAACCGAGTAGACTGCCGAAACGAAAAAAGCGATTAGGAAAATCCAGAAGAATGTTGTAGTTATTCCTATAATTCGAATTGGTATTTGCATATTGCTCCTTTTCCGGGCATATTAAATTTAGCATTAAGCGGACTATTGCGGAGAATCGTTTTTCTGCGGTTGTTTCGGCTCTTGTTGCTGTTGCGAGATTTGTTCTGGCGGTATAACCACTATTTCCGGTTCTTGAGGCTTAACCTCTTCTTTTGGCTTTTCGGCTTTTGGTTTTTCAGCTTTAGCCTTTTGAGGCTGTGGTTGTGGTTTCTGTTCGGGCACAGCTTCTTTTTGTGGAACTACTGGCGTGATTTGTGGAGCATGAGCTATTATTGTGACTCCTCTTATGGTCAAAAGCGAACCCACCCAACCCATAACGCCAAGATACATTATGCGTATGCAAGTTGCAATCAAAGGAGCCAACGCATCGCCAAAGGTTTTCACCAAATCTTCAGAAGCCATAATGGATAGGCTTTGGGCTAGGAACCCATAAGCACTTATGAAAGTGAATACTAGGAGTGCTACGCCTATCATAAGAACTGTGATTCCGGAAAGGGCGATTTTTTCTCTAAAGGTTTTGAACATGACTCTGGCCCCATTTTTAACGAGTGAAAAATGAATATTAAATCTTCCGATATAGCAAACAGAATCTAGACTAGCTATCAAAAATCAAAAACAAAAATACAAAAAGAATGGATGAGATTATTGCGTTAAGCCAAGTTTCTGATAAATTTTCTGCTTGTTCTCTTCAACCTTCTTGGCTACGTCTAAGAATAAATTGTTTCCATGAGAGTCTATGGCAACAGCCAAAGGACCAAAATTCTCAACCTCGAAAATCCATAGGGCTTCAGGTGTTCCCAAATCAAGCCATTCAACACTCTTAACATTTTTTATAGCTTTAGCAGCCAATATCGCCGCTCCTCCAGTGAAGGCTCCATAAACAGCGCCATACTTCGCCATGGCGTCAGTTGTTCGTTTACCCATTCCACCCTTGCCAATAACCACTCGCACCTTAAAGTTTTTTATAAACTCATCTTCGAAGATGTCCATTCTTGTGCTTGTTGTTGGTCCAGCAGCAACAGCAACCCACTTATCGCCTTCCTTGTCCACAACTGGACCGCAGTGGAAAACAGCTAAGCCTTCAAGATTTATTGGTAAAGCCTTTCCCTGTTTAAAATATTCCAAGGCTCTTCTGTGGGCTTGGTCTCTGGCGGTCACTATTGTTCCAGTTATGTAAATTACATCGTTCACTTTCACTTTACGAATCTCTTCTTCCGAAATTGGCGTTTCAAGTTTGTAAACAGCCATACTTTTTCACCTCATCATTTCATTTTATGTGTTAAATACTCAACGGTTCCATCTGCATCAACTCGCGCAGAAGCTCTTCTGGCAGCCCAACAGTTGAAGGCAACAGCCGCTGGAAAGGATGCCGGATGCCTATGGGCGTAATCAATGTGCACGCCGAGCACTGTGGTTTTTCCCCCCAAACCCATGGGGCCTATTCCAGTCATGTTTGCAGCTTCAAAAATTTCCCTTTCAAGCTTGGCAATTTCCGGATTCGGATTAGGCTCATTTAAAGGTCTAAGAAGAGCCTTCTTCGCAATTTTCATAGCTATGTCACTTCCGCCTCCCATAGCAACACCGAGAATTGTAGGCGGACAAGGTTGCGCCCCGGCTTTTATAAGCGATTCGATAACGAACTTTTTTAGTCCGTTTATGCCTTCGCCTGGAACAAGCATGCCAGTCAAACAAACATTTTCTGAACCGCCTCCTTTAGGCATAACAGTTAATTCTATGCTGTTTCCGGACACGATTTCCCAGTTTATGTATGGTATTAGGCGCCCAGTGTTGTCTCCACTATTTTTTTGTGTGAAGGGGTCAACGGCGTTTGGGCGAAGAGGGATTTCTTTTGTGGCTCTGCGCACAGCCTTTATTAGTGGTTCTTCCAGTTTGTCAAGGTTTTTTGCTTTGGCGCCAGCTTTAACATAGAATATTATGGTGCCTGTGTCTTGGCATATTGGCGCCTGATATTTCTCGGCGAGTTCAATATTGTCAAGGATTGCTTTCAGCTGTGTCTTGCCAGTTTCGCTTGTTTCTTCTGCATAAGCTTTTTTTAAAGCTTGTTTCACGTCTTCTGGCAAGTATATGACTGCTTGTTTTAGTATGTTAAAGGCAACATCTTCCATAATCTTCGCTACATCCATATTTTTCCCTTCTTTTGTCGGTTTTATGAAATATTCATGTACTTATATCTTGTCTTATATTATCCGCAAAATTTAAGATAGTTCTAATGAAGAGATTTTCTGATTTTCACTTTAACCTACCTCTCCACGGAAAAGACGCTGAGGCACTTCGCTTGTTTTAAATATGGCTTAACCTAACTCTCTGATAAGCCACAAAAGAGAGTGAACCGTTTGATGACAGAGGAAGAAGAGAAGAAAGAAGAAGGCACAATTAAGAAGAAATATGAGTTTTTGGAGGACCTTCCAGGCATAGGTCCAGCCACAGCACAAAAACTAAGAGAGTTAGGGTTCCACACGGTTGAGTCCTTGGCTATGGCTACAGCCCACGAGTTGGAACCAGCAGGCATAAGCGAGAAAAAGGCTTTTGCCATTATTGAAGCTGCCCGCTCTTCTATTAGCGTCTCTTTTATTAGGGCTGATGAACTTTTGAAGATGCGCCAAACTGTTTTGCGTTTAACAACTGGAAGCAAAGCTTTGGATAGGATTCTTGACGGGGGATTGGAAACTCAGACCATAACGGAGTTTTATGGCGAGTATGGTAGTGGAAAAAGCCAGTTATGCCACCAATTCTGCGTTAATGTCCAGTTGCCTCCAGAAAGGGGCGGCTTATCTGGCGCCGCATTATATATAGACACTGAGAACACTTTCAGAACTGAAAGGATTGTGCAGATGTCCCGCCACTTGGGACTCGACCCAGAACAAGTGGTTAAAAACATTATCTACGCTGAAGCATACACATCTGACCACCAAATGTTCTTGCTAGATAACGTTGACGATGTTATAAAACAGAATAACGTAAAACTCATAATCGTTGACTCCTTAACCGCACATTTCAGAAGCGAATACCTCGGACGCGAAATGCTAGCTTCCAGACAGCAAAAACTGAACAAGCACATGCATAAACTAATTCGTTTAGCAAGAGCCTTCAACCTCGTGGCTGTTGTGACAAATCAGGTTATGGCTAAGCCAGACGTGTTTTTCGGCGATGCCGTGTATCCCGTCGGCGGTCACATTGTTGGACATACAAGCCACACAAGAGTTTACCTTCGAAGGTCTGCCCATGGGCCTGTAAGAATCGCCCGCCTAGTTTCAAGCCCCTATTTGCCAGAAGGGGAAGAAATATTTAAAATAACAGAGAACGGCATAGAAGACGTTTCAGAAGAAGAAAAGTCCAAGTCTCGTGGGCGTTGAAAATGCCTGTTCCAAGGGTTTTGGTGGCACGATACTTCCAACTTTTAGTTAATAGGCAGTTTGCCGAAGCAGAGCGAGAATTGGAAAAGATTAAACAGAAAATGCATAAAACAGAATGGAATAGGGGCTATTTCAGAGGCTTGTATGGAATGATGCTTGCCAGACGCTCAAACAACAATGACTCCTACGCATTTTTCTCAAAACTGGATTTAAACGATAAAACCCTATTACACAGTTGCAGACGAGAGTTCTTGAACCATGTTAAGAGTAGGCTTCATGGAGACTTTGACCGCGGATTCTTCTCAGCTTGGGCTGACTGCATGCAAATACTCAGCAGAATGAACTTGACAAATAATTCAAACGTTAATTCTGCAGCTTCAGAAAAGGGAAAACTTGAAACTTTAAAGGATGATGAAGGACAAGCTACAATCGAGAATTTTCTTGGAAAAAAGCCTAAATAAACTATGCTTGTGGCGGCGCAGTTAGCGTGTAGAACAGAATCCAAAAAACCAGCCACGCAATAAAGTATATGCCTACACCAGTAGTGAAGATTTTTTGCGGTTTTTCAACTTTAGCCGCCCACTTGAACTTCATTATGTAATAGGATATGACATATACTATTATTGCTATGCTTATGCCGTTCATGAAAATGCTGATGTCTACACCGCTAGTAGAGACGGTCCCAACTGCTTGTGTGTATCCTGTGGATGCTAACGCTGCAATTATCCCTAGAATAAGCCTAATCCAGTAAATTTTCTCTATGATCCTCATAGCCTTTTCAGCGCCTTTGCATCTTATATTTTAGATTAGGATTTAAAAGTTGCCCATTTAACGAAACTGTTCTTGGAGAAAATTTTCGCAAGTTTTATTTTTGAAACAAACGTCTTATGGTTTTAAGAAGCGGAATAAAATGGCACAGGTCGATAGAGAAAAGGAAGCCCTTTACGCTCAGCTCCGCTCCATTGAGTCTGACCTTTCAAGCGCTTCTGGAGCAATAAGTGATGTGGAAAGCAAATTATCATATGTTGAATCGTCCATGGGTTCTCTTCCAAGCAGACTCATGACTATTAGGGGGCGAGGTTATGCAGCGATGGGTCATCTTGAGAAAAGCATTGACCTATTAACAAAAAAATGGACAGAAGCTGCGCCCACTCTTAAACAAGCGTTTCTTAACAGCGTCCAACCACTAACTACGCAAATTCGGGGATTGCAAGCAGAGGCTCAGAGACTGCGAACAGAAATAGACAGCGGCAACATTGGTTTTAGTCGTTCTTTGGCAAGCCGCCTTTCAATAGACGCTTCATCTTTAAAGATGAGAGCCATGGCGGAAGCCGGCAAAGTCAGCACTCCACTTAACGAGTTCATTTCAAGCGTTAACGCCATAGAAAGAGACCTAAAAGTGGCTGAGAAAACCGTGGAATTATTTTCCATAGCAACTTTCCCGCTAAAACAAGAAGAAAGCCCTGTTCTGGCAATTGAAGGAAAAATTATGACTGACGAAAAAAGCGAGGGAATCCTATACTTCACAAATCAGAGATTTATTTTTGAAGGAAAGAAAGAGGTTGTGCTGGAGAAAAAATTCTTCATAGCCACAAAAAAGAAAGTTGAAAGGACAGTCTTAATAGAACAACCCATCGGTGCTTTGCAGGAAATCTCTAAGGGCAGAGTGGGCTTAATAGCTTGGACTGGAATTTACATTCGCTTTAAGCCTGAACGTGGATTGGCAGAGACGCCTTTCGACGTGAAAGGATGGGAAGCTGACATAATAACAAGATTCTTTAGTTACATAATTGGCGGGGAAGCTGACAGGGATATAGCAGCCATAAGAGGAATCACCGTCAAAGAAGCCCCAGCCATACAGCTTGTTCGATGCCCCAACTGCGGTGCACCATACACCCGCGAGATTTACAAGGGAGAGACTTCTGTGAAGTGCGAATACTGTGGAACATTGATTGTAATCCATTAAAGAAGGTTCATAGAAAATTTTCACCAAGTAGGTTGCTTATTTATAGTTTCTCACCATTTACATCTTAAGTGCGAAGTGATATGCAGCAAAAGAAGGAATTCACAAGTTTCGATGTGGCTGCTGTTGTCCGAGAGTTAAAAGATGTTATTGACGGTTCTCGTGTCAACAACGTTTACCAATTGGATTCTAAAACTTTACTTTTCAAGTTGCATAAACCAAGTAAACCAGCTCTCCGTTTAGTCTTGGAGGCTGGTCGCCGGCTACATTTAACATCTTATGCTGCGGAGAAACCTTTCGTTCCCCCCGCTTTCTGTATGGCTTTAAGGAAATATCTGCGTAACGCCATGTTGATCAGCGTTGAGCAATATGAGTTTGAAAGGGTTGTTGTTTTCACTTTTAAAGGTAATGTGGGAAAATTGAGGCTTGTTTTGGAACTTTTCGGCGACGGCAACATCATTTTAGTTGACGAAGAGGGCAAGATTCTTCATGCTTTGACGTATAAGCGAATGCGAGACCGCAACATTCTCCGTGGCGAACTTTTCGTTTTCGCTCCTTCCAGCGGAAAGAATCCTTTTAAGGTTAGCATGGAAGAGTTAGCTGTTGCCTTAAGAGGTTTTGGTGACTTTGAGGTTGTTAGGGCTATTGCACGTTTCTTAGGTATTGGCGGCGTTTATGCCGAAGAAGTTCTGTTAAGGGCTGGAATAGAGAAAACTAAGCCTTGTGGCATGTTAAGCGACTCTGAAGCCCATGCCCTTTTTGATTGCTTGCAGAGTTTGCTTTTGCAGGTTTCTAATGGAAAACTGAAGCCATGCATAGTCTTGGACGACAAAGGCGGGTTTATGGATGTTACACCTTTTAAGCTTAAGCGTTATGAGAATTTTAAACATCAGTTTTATGGAAGCTTTAATGAAGCTTTGGATGAGTTTTACGTTAGGGCTGAAGCTTTCGAGAAAGTTGCGGTTAGCGTTGAAGTTGAAGAGCTAAAACGGGAAGGGGAAAGGCTTTGGCGTGTTGCTGAAAGCCAAGAGAAGGCTTTGGCGGAAGCGGAGGCTGAGGCTAATGCTGCCAAACGGGTTGGAGACATCATTTATGCCTATTCTAATGATTTACAGGCATTACTGGATAAATTTTTGAACGAGAAAAAAGCCGGCAAAGAGTGGAGCCAAATTGTTTCTGAAGTTTTAGCTGAGAAGAAAGCCAACATCAAGCCAAGCGTGTTTTTCGAGTCTTTTGATGGAAAAGGCTTGGTGGTTTACGTTTGTGTTGAAGGTTTAAGATTTGGTTTGAATTTACGGAGGAAATTGTTTGATGTTGCTGCACAATTTTATGAGAGAAGCAAGAGGGCTAAACAGAAGTTGGTTGGCGCCAAAACCGCATTGGAAGAAACACGCAAAGAACTGATGGAAATTGAAGCAAAAATTCGGGAAGCAGAAGCTTTAGAAAAAGTTGAGCCTTTTGAGATTTTGGAAACACTTGAAAAGCGTCGAGTTAAAGGTAAAGAGTGGTTTGAAAAGTTTAGGTGGTTCAAATCTTCGGATGACTTTTTGGTTGTTGGAGGTAAAGATGCCGTCAGCAATGAAGTTTTAATTAAAAAGTACACAGAGCCAACGGATGTTGTCTTTCACGCAGATATCGTCGGCGCACCATTTGTTGTTGTAAAGACTGAAGGAAAAGAGCCAAGCGAGCAATGCCTAAAAGAAGCCGCAGAGTTTGCAGCCGCTTATTCGCGTGGTTGGCGTGAAGGTTTCGCAACAGTTGACGTTTACTGGGTTAAACCAGAACAACTAAGCAAGGCTGCTCCTTCAGGCGAATATGTTCCACATGGAGCCTTTGTTGTAAGCGGAAAGAGGAATTGGATACGCAACACTCCGCTAAGGATAGCTATTGGCGTCGTCGTTAATTATGAAACTGGTGAGGTAAGCTTTGTTGGAGGCCCAATGGATGCTGTGAAAGCGAAAACAAAAAACTACATTTTAATCGTACCAGATGACCAGAGCGGAAAAGAACTGTTTAAACAAGTTTTGAAAAAATTAGCTGAAAAAGTGCCAAAGGAACTGCAGGAAAAGATACATAAAGCTTCTTTTGAGGAAATTAGAGACTTCATTCCATACGGTAAAGGCAGGATTTTAGCAGAATAACTTCTACGGGCTACTTTTATCAGTTTCCAACAACTTCCGCTCATTACACATTTCAATTTTTGAAACGTAATTGCACACGCCATCAGGAAACACATCATAAAGTTTAGCGTTACAATATGGACAAAACATTTCAATCTCGCCTTTCCATTCATGTTTCCTATAAGTTCCCGAGGCTGAATCAAAAACATAGGTGTTATACTCGTTCTCAAACACTTCCACAAGCTGTTCCTTGCAATAAGGACATGTAGGCGGAAGCTTCTTCACTTTGTTAAATTGCCTCCCTTCTGACCCCGGAAACCCTCTCGCTGTTTCCTCTCCACTCAAACATATACCCACCCTACCAAATTCCATATTTACGATTTAAATTTGTCGCAAAACTTCATTAGCGGAAAATATAGAGGGTAGGTCAGCTATTGGCGTTTTCCACAACCAAAAATATAGAGAGAAGCGGGTATCCAATTTAACAACACAGCAAACCATAAATTAACATTAAGTTTTTGGGCTTTGACGTTTGTGGCTTTTCCTTTCTCTTCCAGTCGGCAATGCAAAGCCGTTTATTACATAGGAGGTGATCCGGCCGCAGGTTCCCCTACGGCCACCTTGTTACGACTTTTCCCCCCTCACGAAACCTAGATTCGACGCAGCCACAAAAGGACCACGCCTCACCTAGGAGTCGCTCGGGTGGAACGACGGGCGGTGTGTGCAAGGAGCAGGGACGTATTCACCGCGCGATAGTGACGCGCGATTACTAGGGATTCCATGTTCACGAGGGTGAGTTTCAACCCTCGATCCCAA